>Ga0326728_10016101_pt1 | contig 15351 bp, 12 predicted proteins | sample MB3enrmetagenome_FD_207602 | JGI IMG/M metagenome (GOLD analysis project Ga0326728, IMG submission 207602) | Lab enriched peat soil microbial communities from McLean, Ithaca, NY, United States - MB31MN | ecosystem: Environmental > Terrestrial > Soil > Wetlands > Peat | place: USA: New York...
GGAAGCAAGGCCCGCGGAGCCGGGGGATCTGCAGTCGTCTTTCACTTCGGGCGTGTCCGGATGGGTGGCCGGCGGGGGTAGGACAGGTGTCAAAAGGGCCGGATGGGGAAAAATGGTGCGCCCGGAGAGATTCGAACTCCCGACCTAATGCTCCGGAGGCATTCGCTCTATCCAGCTGAGCTACGGGCGCGCTCTATAAGAATAGCGCATTTCGCTTTTTCGATGCCTTCAGCCCTCTCACACCTCCCGCAACTTCTTTGATTTGCGTTTCCGGCACGATTGCCGGAGCGTACTTCTGTGAAAATTGGCCCAAAGGTACATCTTTCGGGTCATTACCCCCTCTTTCCTATGGCCCTTTGGGGCTGATTTATGCGAGCATTAGTCACCGTTTGCAGAGTTACGCCGGATATTGAAAGTTAAAGTTGCCTTGCAAGGCGAATCGGCAGCATCCCCGGCTTGCCGGTCGTACTCAGACCGCGCCGCGCTTGCCGATCCGAAGACAATCGATCGCCCGTTAATCGAATACGGAGTGCTTCATGAGCCGCGGAAAAGGTTTCTTTGCCTACAGTGTGTTTCCAAGCCGGACCATCGAAACTGCAATCTCAGCCTGGAGCAGAATCACCCTCCGGAGCATCGCCGCACTGGCAGCCCTGGCCTTGGGCGCCGCCGGCGCAAACGCGCAGGGCGCCTCTTTTCCCAGTGAAAATGTGGGCTCCTCCTCAGCCGGTCAGGCCGTCACGGTCGCAGCTACAACTGCCGGCACGGTCAATACCATCGAAGTCCTGACGATGGGCCAGGCGAATCTGGATTTCACCCTGGATCAGCTCCCCACCGACAGCGCGTTCACCACATGCACTGCCGCAACCCTCGCACTCGCCCAAACCTGCAACGTCGGCGTGATATTTACCCCTGCGGCGCCCGGTCGGCGCGTTGGAGCCGTGGTCCTTCTCGACGCCGGCAGCAACGTTCTGGGCACCACCTACATTTACGGCGCTGGCGTCGGCTCGCTGGGCGCGTTCGTTCCGGGCTACGTGACGACCGCCGCTGGCGAACTCAGGACTTACAAGGGAGCCCTCGGCGACGGCGGACTGGCCTTGGATGGCGAGCTTTATCTCCCCTCGGGTGTAGCTCTTGACGGCGCCGGCAATCTCTACATTGCCGACACCGCGCATGGCCGGGTGAGAATGGTTTGCGCCGCCGCATCCAGCGGCATTATCAACGGCACGCAGGCAAAGTGCACGGCGGCAGGCATCATTATCACCGTCGCCGGCGGGGGCAACGTCTGCCTCCACCAAACGGATCCCCTCGGCGACGGTTGTCCCGCCTCAGAGTCAACCCTCGCCAATCCAGGCGGCGTAGCCGTTGACGGCGCCGGCAACCTCTACATTGCCGACACGGGCAGTAACGAAATCCGCGAAGTCAGCGCTGTGTCCGGCATCATCACGGTCTTTGCCGGTGACGTGAATGGCCTTTGCGCCGGCAGGACCGACAACCTGGGCGATGGCTGCCAGGCCACCTCTGCCACGTTGAATCAGCCGGAGGGCGCAACCTTCGACGTGTTTGGGAACCTGTATATTGCCGATACCTCCAACCACCGCATTCGCATGGTTTCGCCCTCGGGTGTCATTACCACCTTTGCCGGTGGCGGCGCCGGCTGCGGAGCTCAGACCGATTCGGTGGGTGACGGTTGCAACGCCTCCCAGGCCCTGCTCGACGACCCCTATCCCGTGGCCTTCGACGCGTCGGGCAACATGTATGTTCCTGACTCCTCACATGACCGCGTGCGCATAGTGACGGCGACAAGCGGAGTTGTCACCCCGTCGAGTACGATCTCGACCTTTGCGGGCACCGGCGCTCCAGGCTATGCGGGCGATGGTGGCCCGGCGACGAGTGCCCAGCTCTATGCCCCCTCCGGCGTTGCGATTGACCCCGCACAGAATGTCTACATTGCAGATACTCAGGACAGCGCCATCCGGAAGGTCAACGTCGGCACTCTGGATATCGAGACCATTATCAGCCCGGCCAACAATCAGACCTACGTACCGTCAAGAACGCCGCCGTTTACAGGGCTTTCCCTTTACGGGCCGGTCGGCCTCGCCTTCGACACCCAGGGCGACCTGTTCATCGGCGACACCCTCGAGATGGTTGTGCAGGAGATGGAGAGCAATCTCTCGATTGTCGATCTGCTGCCGCCGCCGGCCACAAACGCCATCCTCGTCGATTCCCAGTCAACTCCGCAGCTCATCACAGTTGAGAACATTGGCAACTCGCCGCTCGATCTTACCGGCATCACGCCTCAGACCAACGCCCAGGTCGATGCCGGCACCACTACCTGCAACACCTCTCCTCTCGGTGTCGGCGACAATTGCATCGTGGGAGCGGTGTTCGCGCCGACGACCGCTGCGGATCCTCTCGTCACCAATATCGACGTCACTACGCCGCAGGCCAACTCGCCCCTCGACATCGAGATCGTTGGCGACGCCCAGCCGCTCAACTCCACCACCACTGCCATTACGGGAAAGCCGGATCCCTCAAACTTCGGCCAACAAGTGGCGTTCACGGTCAACGTAACTACCGGCACCGGCACTCTTAACGGTACGGTCACAATTACCGACACGTTCAACGGCACCCTGACAACGCTGGCCAGCAACCTCAAAGTGACCGCATCGGGGACCTCGGCGACCGCGACGTACTCAATATCTACGCTTCCGGTCGGTCAGCACAGCATCGTGGCCGCGTACGGCAACGACACCAATGGGCACTCCTCCAGCACTTCCACTGATAACGGCGCGCCAGTCTGGTCGCAGATCGTGAATGAAGTGACAACCTCCACGCTGACTTCGAGCGTAAATCCGTCGGCTCCCGGCCAGAGTGTTATGTTCACCGACACGGTCGCCGTCACAGGCGGCGGAGGTGTTACGCCGGACGGCACAGTGACTTTCATGAACGGCGCCAACGTTCTGGGCACTCCCCAGGCGCTGCCCGCGAACGGTGTCGTAACCTACTCAACCACTGCCCTGCCACTGGGCAACAACCCCATCACCGCGGTGTACAGCGGCGATGCCACCATTGAAGTTCTCGGCAGCACATCGAATGTCGTCACCCAGGACGTGCAGACAACATCCACAAGCTCAGTCACCGGTTCGCCGGAACCGTCGAACTATGGAACGCAGGTTACGTTCACCGCGACGGTTACGCCTGGCACCACCACTACGGTTGCGCCCACCGGCACGGTCAACTTCCTCGATAACGGCGTCCAGATCGGCACCGGAACCCTGAGCGGCAACCCGGCGACTGCGCAATACCAAACCTCGTCGCTGGCGGTGGGCGTTCATCTCATCACCGTCACCTACCTCGGCGATTCCAATTTCACAGGGTCCACTTCGGCGCCTCCGTTCCAACAAACAGTGAACGGCACGCCGACCTCTATATCGGTAAACGCGACACCCAATCCGGGCATTGCCGGTGTGCCGGAACCGATCACCGCAACCGTCACTTCCACGGCAAACGCATCGCTGCTGACAGGCTCGGTCACCTTCACCGCGAACGGCACCATGAACTTGGGCCAGGCGAATCTCACCAACGGAGCGGCGACCATCACTCCGACGCTTGCTGTGGGCCCCTATCAAGTGGTGGCCACCTACGCTGGTAACGCCAACCTCGGCGGCAGCACCTCCGCCGCCTATCCCCTTGTCATCAACACCGCTGCCACCTCCACCGCGCTCACCGTTACGCCCATGTCCGCGCCAGTCGGCAGCACCATCACCTTCAGCGCGACGGTTACGGGCAAGGGTGTCGCGCCCACCGGCATGGTCACCTTCATGGCGGGCACGCAGACGACGCTGGGGACTGCGACCCTGACCAACGGCACAGCCGTCTATACCAGCTCAACGCTGGCCGTCGGCACTTACGCCATCACCGCGGTCTATGGCGGCGACGCAAACAACGCAACCAGCACCTCGCCATCGGTGAACCTCACCATCGGGCTGATTTCCACCACCACTGACCTGGTTGCCACCTCCACCTCGGGCACGCCTCCGCAGGTGCTGCTGGTAGCCGTGGTCGTCGGCACTGAGGGACCCACGCCCACCGGCACGGTCACCTTCACCACCGGGAGCACAACCATTGGCTCGGCCACGCTTGACTCCAGCGGCGTGGCATCCATTACGCCCAACCTGCCTAATGGGACCTTTCAGGTAGTGGCGTCTTATGGCGGCGACTCGCTCCACTCTCCCTCGCAATCGCAACCCGTGAGCGTCAATGGCGCGCCCGCCGGATTCAGCCTCACCGTTACTCCCAACACCCTCAGCATGAAAGCCGATCAGAACTCCACCGTAGCTGTGAACATTACTTCGGTAGGCGGATTCACTGACACTGTCGCCCTGGGCTGCGCCGCGCTTCCCGCGGGAGTCACCTGCACCTTCGCGAATCCGTCCGTCACCCTGGCGGCCAGCGCAACCGCGACAACGCAGCTCACGATTGACACCAACTCGCCGCTAAGCGGCGGCCCCACGGCAATGAACCCGGGCAAGGGCCGCGGCTTTAGCCAGGCTGGACTGTTCCTGCCCTTCAGCGTTCTCTTTGGCTTTGTCTTCTGGCGGCTGCGCAGGCGCACGGCTTCACCGCTCACCATGGTTCTTGTTGCGGTGCTCTCGCTGGGTGCGCTCGTGGCCACCGGCTGCAACGGCTTCGGTGGATCCAACGTTACTCCCGGCACCTACACCATTGAGATAACCGGAACGGGAACGCAGAGCGACACCATTCACTACACAACCCTGACATTGACCGTCACCAAATAGCGGCGTGATCGCACGCACTGGGCGCAGGAACAAGATGATCATTTTCCCAAATCACGATAAGCAGTGGAAACCACAGCCGGGTTTTTCCTTGCGGCTGTCCGCGGCCTTCGCAGTCGCGTTCATCGCGCTGGCGCTGGCCGGCGCAGCCCGCGCCCAGGTGGCGCCCTCAGCCAGTTCCGTCGGTTTTGGACTTTCGGTTGGAGTCACCGGCTCCGGCATGTACGTGCAGTACGGCGAGCGCAAGATGGTTGGCATCACCCCCTTCTTCGATTTCGACACCAGGCACCATATCGGAATCGAAGGCGAGGCCCACTTTGTCCAGTTCCGCCAGACCGAGAATCTGCACTTCACAACCTACTCGGCCGGCGTCCGCTATCACGTGAATTTCAATCACTTCCAGCCCTACGCCAAGGGACTGATTGGCGAGGGCTATTTCAACTTTCCCTACAACTACGCGACAGGCCACTACATGGTGGTCACCGCCGGCGGCGGCCTCGACTACCGCCTCGGCCGCAGCCGCATCCAATTCCGTTTGGCCGACGCCGAGTGGCAGTACTGGCCCCAGTTCACCTACGGCTCCTTGACCACCCTGGGGATCAGCTCAGGAGTTCGCTTCACCATCCCGTAGTGCCCCCTCCCACAAAAGAGCTGGCCACCGCGCTTTGAAAGGGCACGACTTTAGTCGTGCTGTAAAGACTCAAAAATGAATGCGGCTTTAGCCGCTGAGGGATGCCCTTCCGAGCGCAAAGTTGTCAAGAATAACAAGGGACACCACCCTAGCTGCGCCTGCGCAGCTCCATTTTGGGAAGGCCCTGCGCATGCTTCCTGTTCCGGAGCCTCTGGCTCCCCCGTGACTGGTGTCACCGTCCCGCCCCGCTCGTTCCCGATAGCCTTGTAATTGCGGAGTGCCGGCGCGTTCGGCCTCAATTTTTTGCGAGGAGCATTTCCATCATGGCTTATGTTGTTACCGATGCCTGCATCAAGGATTTTCTTTGCGTAGCTGAATGCACGACGGCGGCGATTGCCCCCGTGGAGAGCGACGCGGCCGCGGCTACCGTCCCGCAGGTATTCATCAATCCCGATGAATGCATCGACTGCGGCAGCTGCACCGCAATTTGCGAGCAGAACGCCATCTTTCCGATCGACGAGCTCCCCGCCGAAAAGGCCGGGTTCGCTGAAAAGAACCGGGCCTATTTCAACTAGTTCCGCTCTGCTCATCCAGCTCGCTTAAACTGCATTTCTCATGCGCCGCTGACCGGCTGTGCTGAGGGCCTCCAGGCCCTCAGAGACATCACCAAGCCGGCAATACCGTAAGCGGTGAGAAATGCGGCGTGAGAAAAGTTCCGCCTTATTTCCGCGCCTTGGCCTTCACCCAAAGCGTGAGGAAGAACGGCAGCGCCACCACCAGCACCAGCACTCCGGCCGGGAAGCCGATGTAGCGGTAGGTATCGGCGTAGTTCACCGCGTGGTGGCCGAAGATATTCCAGCCGAGCAGCGCAAAGATCGAAATACAGGTGGTTGCGAAGAACGTCAAGAAGGCTGAAGCCACGGCCAGCAGCAGGCTTTGAAAAAGGCTGAATCCCTCCAGCGGGAATCCCAGGATCCTGCCGCCGCGCGGCTCATGATTGGTCTCCATCGGCAAGGTACGGCTCATTCAGCCTGCTCCATCTGCCGGACTGCGGAAACCCCTTCTCCCCAGCAGCGCCGGCAAAGCCAGTCTAAATGCCGATGCCGTAGAATAACCAGTGATGGCCAGTGGCGCGCAGATCGATCTTTGGCATGCGGAGAAGGTCGCCACCCAGGTGAGCGTGAGCCGGGCGTCGAACGGAATCCGCTATGCCGCGTGGGGCGAGACGCGCATCTCCGAGACCGACCTTGAGCGGCTGGTGGGCGCGGTGCCCGCGACCATTGCGCCGGCGCTGGAGAGCCGCGCTTACTACTTCGTTCCGCTGGCTATTGCCGACACCGGCGAGACCCTGATCGCGCCGCTTTACAACATCGAGCTCGGCGATCGCGCGGTGTGCCATCGCAATGCGGCGTTTGGCGCAACTGAGGCCGTGTTTCTTTCAACCCGGCTGGTTGAGGACCGCTTCGGGCTGGCCTTCGAGTTCTTCATCAACGTTGCGCACAACTTTGTTGAAGCTGCGGGCGTGCCCGAGAGTTTTTCCTCGCTGGTTTGGTCTCAGTGTGAGAGCCAGGTGCGCGGCGAAACCAGCCAGGATGCATGGGAGGCGCGCCGCAAAGCGCTGGAGGTGCGGCCCGCGGGGAAAGAGGGCCAGAGCCTGATCGACGAGCGCGCGCGCAACACTTACTTTGAGGCATCGTTTTCAGACGCGCTGGCCGTTTACATGCTTTCGCTGGCCGTCGACTTCGACTATCACGATCTGCGGGAGCGCGAGTATCCGCTGCTGGCCGCGCCGGCGCTGGCCGAGCGGCTGCGCCACGTGGCCTCGCTCTTCCCCGCCAATCATGGCTACGAGTTCCAGGTCCTCTACCGGCGCAAGGGCTAGGCCGCCGTCTCCGGCGCGTTCATCACGTTGAAGCCCATATCCCCGGAATTCCAGTCCATAGCGGCGTGCACCAGCATGGCCGGCCACAACGAGCCGGATAACAGCACAAGCGCGGCCATAATGAGCCCGATCAGAGCCGTGTTCGGAATCTGCCTTACGCCGAGGTAGACGTGCCCCACGCCGAAGACGATGGAGCTCAGGATGGCAGCCGGCCAGGGCCCCACCCACACCGCGAAATACCAAAGCAGGAAGCCGCGAAAGAGCACTTCCTCGCAAACGCCGGCAGTGATTGAAACCGCGTGGAAGCGCCGCCTTTCGCCGCTGGTGTGCGGCAGGATCGGGTCGGCGTAGGCCAGTCTCTTTCGCACCCTGGGCATTACCTCGGGCCGTTCAAGAACGGCCTTGTTCTGCAGCACCAGCAGCGCGCAAAGCGCAACCGCAACTGCCATCCCGATGGCAAAGCGGGTGGGGCTCGATGGAATCAGCAGCAGCGCTCGCCAGGGACGGCCTGTACCCATCCACCAGGCAACCAGCGCGGCCGTCGCAATCCATTCCTCGAGAAGAAGGCTGCGATAGAAGTTGAGCCGCGCGTCGGGCGCGCCGGCGGCCAGCCGCGCCAGGTGGCGGGGCCAGGTCCAGCGCCACTCGACGATCGGCAACAGAAGCAGAATCGCGAAGATGAGATGGTCGAACGGCAGATGGTCGCCGGTCATCTACGGCTACCTGTAGGCCTGCTCATCGGCCCAGTCCCCGATAATCGGGAGCTTGCAGCGCTTGCCGTTCAACGCGCCCACCACGCACCACAGCCATATGAGGAAAACAACCAGGCAGAAAAGGCACCACAGGCCCACGAGGACACGAAACCCAAGGAATTTGATCAACGGCAGGACGAGTGACAGGGCAAAGCCGAAGAGAAATACAAAAGCGCTGAATACGATGGACTGCCAGGCGTGAAATCGCACATAGGGCCTCTTGTTGTAGCGCCTGATGGCCAGAAAGAAGAACGCCGGGCCGGGGGTGAGGTAGGCGATTGCGCCAATCGAATTGTCAGACAGGCCGGATTTTTGAGGATTGGGCACAATCCCTCCTTTTTCGGGATCTGGAGAGGGCTATCGGCATGAGATGTCTCACGCTGGAGGCCTGTAAATAGAATAAGCGGAGATCGGGCTCCGGGCCATGCCGGGAGCCAGCAAGCAACCATAAAATTGCAGACCATAGAATCGAGCATGCCTCGCCGCCGTCTGTTGCGGCCCGCTTTGATCGTTCTGGCTGCAACTGTCCTCACATGGATTCTGCTGTGGTGCACTGCCCACCCCTGAAGCCCAGCATCCTCACCGCCATTGCCGTCCCCGGGAGTATCATCGCCCACCGCCTCCAACGCATTTTTCGGATTGGGGAAGGATTGGCGGCAAACCAACCGGAGCCAGCAAAAATGGGCCGGGCCGGAGTTGGAAACGCGGTTTGTGCTGGCTGCTTGAAGATACGTTTTGAATTGTTCCGCAGCACGCAGTGGTGCTCATTCATAGCGCAAAGCGATCAATGGATCGGCTTTCGACGCTTGTCGCGCCGGGGCATCGCAAACCACGCTGCGGCCGTTCAACGCCGGATCGACAACTTGATAATTTCACCAGAAGTACGCTTGACAACCCCTTCGCGTAAGTTCAATATGTGAGGCAAATCATGTATTCCCCGCTTCACTCCAAGTCAGAAAATCGAATTGAAGCGAAGGTCCTGGTTGGCAACTGATTTCTCTGACAGTCCCCACATCTCGGACAGGCCCCCTTATCCGAATTCACTGAAGGAGTCGTTATGGCTTTAGATATCCCCGGTTCACTGGTCTACAACCCCAAATGGTGGTGGGATCCCATCGACATGGAAGTCTTCAAGGAACTTGAAGAGTCGGAACAACGCGAACTCGTCGCCATCAGCGTTCAGACCCAGGCAGAGATTCTGAAGGTCCAGGCAGCCGGCTACGAGAAACTCGCCGCAGCGTTAGCCAAGACCGATTAATCCTGTAATCAAGCTGGGCCACAATCAAGGCGGACCGTAATCAATCCTCCCCGCATGTGACGCAAGCTACATGCACGGTGGGGTATGTTATGTCTGTCCCTTATAAGCGGAGACGGACTCGTTTAGCCGCGTTCCAAAACCTGCTTTGATATGGTGCCTGGGCGCGCACTTCTTCTCTCTGCGCAGATCCACAATTCGCTGGAGCCCTCGCATTGCTGTTGAGCTGGTCCGCGCAGGAAGGGAGCCACGATGCCTGAAGTCTCACAGTTCCCGGTTCTCCACAGCCGGGCCGCCACCACGCAACGCAACACCTCACGGCCCATCCTTCTCGTCGGCTTTCAGCATCAGGGTAATCTTGGCTTGGGATACCTCGCCGCCACACTCCGCCAGCATGGCTACTCCGTCGTTATCTGCGACGTCGAGGCTCCGCCCGATCAAATCGTCGCAACCGCCAGGCGGCTTGATCCCATGATCATCGGATTTTCCCTTATCTTTCAGTTCTACATCCTGCAGTATCAGCGCATTATTGGCATGCTTCGTGAAGCCGGCGTGCAATGCCATTTCACCATGGGCGGGCATTTCCCAAGCCTTAGTCACATCCGGACTCTTGACATGGTTCCCGAACTCGACAGCGTGGTGCGCTTCGAAGGCGAGATGACCTTGCTCGAACTGGCCGACGTTATCGGCAACGGTCAGGACTGGCGCACTGTGCCCGGCATCGCATACCGCACCCGGGACGGGGTGGCGAACACCCAACTGCGCGCTCTTGTCGACGATCTCGACCAACTCCCCTACCCCGATCGCAGCTACGAGCCGGAGACCGCCATCGGCCACAAAGCTCTTCCGCTCCTTGCCAGCCGCGGTTGTGCCCGCACCTGCTCCTTCTGCTCCATTCAGACCTTTTACCGCACCGCTCCCGGCAAGATCGTACGCACCCGCATACCCTCGCGTGTCGTCGAAGAGATGCGCTTCCTGTACCTGGAGCGCGGCATCACCATATTCCTTTTTCAGGACGACGACTTTCCGCTCTTCGGCCCCGTCTGGCGGCGCTGGACCGCCGACTTCGTGTCTGAGCTTCACCGCTCCGGTCTCTCCAGTCGCGTTGTCTGGAAAATGAACTGCCGCGCCGACTCCGTCGATCCCGAGGTTTTTGCCTCCCTAAGGGATGCAGGTCTCTACCTCGTCTATATGGGGCTGGAGTCCGGCAACGAGCAAGGCCTCAAGACCCTCCACAAGCAGGTCACCGTCGAGCAGAACCTCCGCGCCGTCCAGCTCCTCAAACAGGTTGGCCTGCTCTTCGAGTTCGGCTTCATGCTCTTCGATCCTGGCAGCACCCTCGACTCCGTCCGCGCCAACCTCAACTTCCTGCGCACGATCCTCGCCGACGGCTGCGCGGCCGCCGTCTTTTGCCGCATGCTCCCCTACGACGGCACTCCCATCAAGGACGAGCTCGAGAGCGCCGGCCGTCTCAAGGGCACCATTGTCAAACCTGACTACGATTTCCTCGATCCCCGCGTAACCTCCCTGTATCACTCGCTCTCCAGCATTGTCGACGTCTGGGGCTGGATCCATGGCTACCGCGCCCTGTCTCCTCAGCTTAACTGGGTCTCTAACGAGATCGCCATCATGGAGCGCATGTGCCCCGGTCTCTCCGGCCTCCAGGACCTCAAGAAAACGGTCCGCCAAATCACCCAGGCAAGCAACGAGATTCTCTTTCAGGTCGTCGAAGATCTCCTCAATATCAGCACCAACGGCGGCACTACGGCGTGGACCAACGCGAAGCTCGACCGTCACCGCCGGCAGTTCCTCGATCAGTTGCTCGACAGCCGGAATGCCTTCGTCTCCCGCCACCAGAACGCGCTGCTTGACTCCCTGCGCATCAACACTACCCTAAATGCCATCGCCGAACCTGCCATCGCCTGACCAGCCTCCAGCCTCGGAGCACAATCAGTTCCGTTCGGTGCGTTTCAGAGGCCTGAAGGCCTCTGCTCCCTCCGGTTTCAGGGGCTGAAGCCCGCAGTCATTTGGGGAGATCTATCGGCACGAGTAAACTCGTGCCCTGATACAAGACCGTGTCACGCCGAGTTTTTCCGCAGCGTGCTAAGCCGGCAGCGCCAGCAGCGCGCCCCAGTTGAGTCCCGTGCCGAATGCCGTGAAAACCAGCGGCCCTTCAAGCGGGTCCGGATGGGCACTGCGCCACTCATCGGCGGCGATCAGTAGCGAGGCCGAAGACGTGTTGCCGTAGCTCGTGAGGTTTACGAAGAAGCGGTCTTCAGGGACCTTGAGCGACTGGGCCACACGCGCGATCAGGTTAAGGTTGGCCTGGTGCATGATCCACGCAGCCGGCTCGGCCGGCCTGAGTTGGTTGCGGGCGAGCAGCTCGTTCAGTACGCGCGGAATCTTGCGCACGGCCTGCAGGATCACGCTGCGGCCTTCCATGGCAATGCGGCCGTTCTCGATCTTGAGAATCTCGGCCGATGCGCCGTCGGTCGAGAGGATCGAGTCGGCAATGCGGGCAAAGCCCTGGGAGGGATTGACGAGGCATGCGCCTGCGCCGTCGCCGAACAGGATCGCGGTGTCTTTGCCTTCGGGGGTGAGTTCGATGCAGCGGGACATGATCTCAGCGCCGATCACCAACACCGGACCGAACTTGGGCGCAAGCTCTGCGGCCAGCGCGAGGCCGATCAACGCGCCGCAGGAGGCGACGGGAATATCGAGCGCGGGCGTGGCAGCGAGGCCGAGGCCGGTTGCGATCTGGCAGGCCGGACCGGGACAAAAACGCGGCGCGGAGCCCGAAGCTACAAGGATCATGCCGAGATCGGCGGGCGTAGCGCCCGCATTCGCCAGGCAGTTCTGCGCGGCCATCAGGCCGAGCGAGGCGACCGTGTCGCCGTCGGCGGCGTAGCGGCGCTCTTCGATGCCCGAGACCTCCAGAATCCACCCGGGCGTTGCGCCGACCGCTGCGGCAATCTCGCCGTTGCCGACGCGGCGCTCAGGCAGGTGGGAACCGAAGGCGCGCAGAAAGGCCATGGCTAACTCATTTTGGCCGAGACGTAGGCCGAAACCTTGTTGAGCGTGTCGAACTTGCGCGCGGAGAGATCGGAGTCGGGAATGGTGACGCCGAACTCCTCTTCGAGGCCGGCGACAAAATCGGTAAGCGCAAACGAATCGAGAAGGCCGGAGACGAAGAGCGAATCATCGGGGCTCGGATCGACTTCCTTTTTGGCGATGCTGCTCAGAACCTTAAGGATTCGTGCTTCCACTTCCATTCTTCTCTCCCTGGACGGCTGTTTCGGTAATGGGCGAGTTGCGTTCTTTATAGGCCTGGTAGCTGGCCATGAGGTCAGTCATGAGCGCATCGGCAAGGGCGCGATATCCATCGCCGGTAAAGTGCGTGTGGTCGGGCTGCGCCCAACCGGCGTAGGCCCACTGCTGCATTGAACCCTCGCCGCCCATGCGCTGCTGCCAGTCCCAATAGGCACAACCATGCGTGCGGCAGACGGCGCGCTGGGCTTCGACAATCTTGTCGGTGCCCGTAAAGGTGCGCCAGGCGCGGCGCTGCATGGTGGATCGGTCGGCCGGACCGAGCACCAGGATGGACGACTCGGGCACGTAGCCGTGAATGGTGTCGATGATGTTGGCGAAGGCAGTGCGGTAGCTGTCTTCGTCCCAGTCCTTGCTGGCGGCCTCGTTGGTGCCATAGGCCAGCACGACGAGCGCGGGCGAGTTGTCCTTGATGTACTGGGAGAGAAGCTTCTGGTCCCAGCGCAGGATGAGCGGAGCCTCGGCGCCGTTTATGCCGATCGACTCCCAGGTGACGCCGGGCTGCGTGGCAACCCAGCCGAGCAGCGTTACGGGCGAGCTGTCCTCTTTCGTGAGCACAAAATGGTGATCGCCGGCCGGGCATATGTAGTGGAAGGAGCCGGGGTCGATTGCGTCGGCGGCGGTGTTCACCTCGATGGGGTCGCCGCCATTGTCGGTAAAGCTCAGGCTGCCGCCGCCGGGCTGGGCGAGGAACTCGAGGTCGAGCCCGGTGCAGGAGGCGTCGAGCGAAACCCACTCGCCCATGCGCGTGGCGCTGATGCTGATGCCGCCCATGCCGAGTTCGCCGTCGCCCAGGTCAAGGAAGTGATTGCCCTGGGTCTTCCACCGGGCCGATTGCCCGTGTTTTGCGCCGAAGATGCGGTAGCCGGCGAAGGGATGGCCGGCGTAGGCAAACCCGATTCCGCCATCGCCAAACTGGTCCTGAAAGAGCCGGCGGGCCTCGCCGGTAAACATGTCGGCCGCGGTGTGCGAGTCGCCCCATTGAAGAACCCGCAAGGTGTTTGTGGGCGCAGCGCCATCCTTGCGCGAGTCCTGGTATGCGGCAAGATCGGCGAAAAAGCCATCGAGCGAGGAGCTGAAGGCAATGGCGTGGTCCTCGGGCTTTTTGAGCCGGTCGGTGATCTCCTCAGCCAATTCGGCGCGGCGTGCCGGGTCAACGCGCTGCACATAAAAGTGAACGCGGGTGCGGCGATGGTAGCCGCGACCTCGAGCGGAGTGCGCCGATTGCGAGGCGCGGGTCTTTGAGGTTGTCGCGGAGGTGTGCTTTTTTGTGGTGGAGTGCGCGGTGGCCTGCCCGGTGGTGTGAGCCGGCAAAAAGGTCGCAATCGCCAGCAACGCGGCGAGCGGCATGGTTACCCTGGAAAGAACCCCGCTCACTTGGTCCCGGCCTTCTTGCCTTGATGACGGCTGGTGGATTGCGCATTCAATTCGACTTTGGCCATGGTGGACTTGGGGGCGTGTTTGGTGGTGGGCGCCGGAGCGGCCGGCACCGCGATTCCGTGTTGCATCTTCCATCGATCATAGCGCAGCGAGAGTTGTCCGAGGAAAAGCCCGGCCACAATCGACGCGCCCTGTGGCGTGGGATGCAACAGGTCGGCGGTAACCAGGCGCGGCGACGCCGTGTACCAGCGCGCCATGGTGCCGCTCGCGCCCATGGCGCCGTAGGTGTCGAAGAAGGCGCAATGCGCTTCGGCTGCAACCTGGCGCTGGATGGCCACGATTTCGGGGATGGTCTCCATGGTCTGGATCTCGTCGAGGCCGGTGCGCTCGCCGCGATCCATGGGGCTCATGATCAGAATGGAGGCGTGGGGGGCGAGCCGGCGGATGCGCGCGATGGCCAGGCGCAACTCGTTGGCGTACATGGTGTGGACGAACTTACCAAAGCTGCTCTCGTTGGAACCGTAGTTGACGATGATGAGCGCCGGGGCAACGTGGTCGAGCTCCTGCTTCCAGATCTCCGGCTGCATCACGCGGGCCAGCACGCTGGTGGTTGCGCCGTTGAGCCCAAGACTGTCGTAGCGCAGGCCTTTCTCACCACGGCGGAAGTCAACGCCGAAGAGGGTAACGGAGCCGGCCGACGGTTGAACGGAGATGATTTTGGTTCCCGGCGGGAGCGCGGCTTCGAGGAATGCTGCGGACTGAGTGTCGGACGCTGTGGACTGAGCGGCGATCTGGTCGCCGTCAGCCGAGATCGAGAAGGAACCGCCGTCGGGACGGGCAAGGTACTCGACTTCGACGGCAGATTGCGCCGCGCCAGTGATGCGGAACTTGCTCCATGCGCCCGGCCTGCCTTCAAAGGCCGCGCCGCCCAGGCCGTAGATGCCTTCGCGGATGAGACCCACCCCGGTGCGGACCTTCCATCCCGAGCTCGACATCTCGACGCCGCGATGGCCGTACCAGGCCCAGGGCCTGGCGACAAGCGTGTATCCGCGGCCGGCATCGCCAAAGCGCGCCTGCATCTGGGCGCGAATGTCGCCGGTGATGAGGTCGGCGGTGGTGGGCGAGTCGCCGTAGTGGAGGATCGTAACAACGTTAGCCTGGCCCTGCTCGAGTTTATAAAGCGCGGCGAAAAAAGGGTCGAAGTTGTTGGAGTCGTCAACGAAGATGGGGGTAGTTGGCGGCAGCTTTGAGGTGTCAATCTGCGGCTGTACCGGGATGGGCGGGGCCGGATGCGTGGGCCAATGCAGGCTTAAGGCGTCAGCAAAGAT
>Ga0326728_10016103_pt1 | contig 15349 bp, 15 predicted proteins | sample MB3enrmetagenome_FD_207602 | JGI IMG/M metagenome (GOLD analysis project Ga0326728, IMG submission 207602) | Lab enriched peat soil microbial communities from McLean, Ithaca, NY, United States - MB31MN | ecosystem: Environmental > Terrestrial > Soil > Wetlands > Peat | place: USA: New York...
GTGTTGATCGCAACCAAAACCATACCAGATAAGGCTCGTACCCGATGTACTTTTTTATCGTCCCGTTTTAAAAGAACTTTTACAAACCCGCTAGGAGAGTTTCAACTTTTTAACGAAAGAATCTTTATTTATATAGAAAACTTAAAAGACAATAAAGTTCGTCTTATCAACCCCAATGGGAAGCTGGACATTTTTGATAGCGATCTCTTTGACAAACCAAAGGAAGAAAGCATCGACTATCTATTCTCATATGAATTGATATCAGACATACAGCTCGAAAAATATAATGAATGGAAAACACCCCCGGAGCCCAATGGGGATTACCAAACCCCACCCCCTCCACCCCCAGAGGGTCGTGTGAAAGATAAAAGCCCATCTGCTTATGAATGGAGCAGAGAAGTCCCTGAATTGGCAAGAATTTCATTCAGTAATTGGAAACAAATCTGCGATCATTTAAAGATTAAAGTAGAGGGTGACAGTGCAAGGCGAAAATTAGAAAGGTGGGTTGAAAAGAATAAACCTAATTGGCCACCAGTTCCTAGAGCATTGTCGAGATAATTTTTTATCAATTTTCTATACTATCGTAAGGGTTATAATATTTAAAGGAGGCTGCGGTGCAAAAAAGATGGATAATCAGTCTCTTGGTGATTTCATCTCTTTCGATAACTCTGAAGACTTCTGCTGAAGCAGCAAATCCCCCGATACCCTATACCAATGAAGCCTGCCAACGCTTAGAAGCCGCTACGTTAAAAATACAGAAACTTATGGAAAAGGAGCATTGGCCAACTGCATCAGGGGGCAACTCTGCTGGAATCGAGGCCGGGATTAGAACTTACCGAGATATATATGAAATGGCAGGTTATAGCTTTGATCAATCACTCATCCATTTTGCGTCTGCTTATAAAAAGAATTCTGATGGACGAATTAAAGTCGTTAATACATGCACAGGAGTAATTACGTTTAAAGGTGCCCGTAGGCTCGTTGCAGAAGCAGATCATGCTGGTGTTAATTTGCATAAATATTTTTCTGACAATGTTGTTGCTGCTCTCCATATTCTCAGTGGATCTGAGGGGACTTCACCATTCAACATTAGTGTGATGGCAGAGCAAGATTCGAAGAATGCTTTCACTGCTGCTATGGCCTTCTTCTATGATCATCCCGATAACACTGTTACCATGAAGGATTTGAAGCAAAATGGATACGAGCCAACACTAGATGTAAATTGCTGCATTGTCGATGGAACAAGAGATAATTTAACAATTATAACTGGTCATGGAAAAGGTGACTGGTCCTATAAGGTGGATGACAAAGGTGCTATTTCGATTGTCAAAAAGCCCCTGTCAACAAGTAAAGATTGTCAATTGTTGCGTGAAAGTGAACCTCAAACAACTAGTGGGCGCAATTTACCCGATAAGAGCGTTAAGCAGGAACTTTAAGGATATGTTATTTTCCCGAAGATGAATGCAACGATAACAAGCCTAATCGAGCAACTAGGTTTGTAAATTATCCTGAACGGAGCATGACATGACAGTAAGTGTCAACTCGGGTATTAACTTCTTCCTGTTAGTTTGTTTTTCTAATTCAGCCTAAAAATAGCGGATTAGATCCTGTAATTATTGTCTGCGTAAATAAAAAACAGATCCTTCTAAGGATCTGTTTTTTTATTTTCACTGGTTCAAGTAAGAAATCGACACTTGAAAATCGATGTCGGACTAAACGTCACTTCTTATGTTTTGAATTAAATGTACTCCTGAATTTCTATTGTATTGGAAATCTTGACAAATAAAATGCCGTGATTATATTAATGCAAAAAAATACGAAATGCTCTATTATATCAAAGCGATACACAATAAACAGTCATTGTTGAAATATGGTTTTTTACTAAACGTATAGGAGGTGAAAAATATGTTTGGGAGAACGTATTGGAGGTTGGGTCAGGATCCATTCCAGGAATTGCACCAGCTGCAGAGGGGTATGGACCGGTTATTTTCCAACATGAGGGATACCTTGGCGGTTGGGGAATATCCTGCAATCAATGCCCTGACTGGGAAGGAAAGTGTCATTTTAACAGCCGAGCTGCCCGGCATAAACCCTGATAAGCTTAATATTGCAGTTCAAAATGATACGCTTAGCATCAGCGGTTCAAGAGACATAGATGCACTTAAGGAAGGTGAAGTCTATCATCGACAAGAGAGAAGTCATGGTCAATTTTCACGCACAATCAAACTGCCCTTTAATGCTAATCCAGAAAAGGTCGATGCGTCATATAAAAAGGGCATATTGAGCATTACCCTGCAGCGAAGTGAGGCAGATAAACCCAAAAAGATCGCGATCAAATCGGAATAGAAAGGAGGCAAATCACCTATGGTCCAGTCAACACAGGAGGTACAAAAGCGGGAAGCCCTCCACCCTATAGAAACGGAGCGGACCAGAATGCGGAAGGTCTTTGTTCCGGCAGTAGATATATACGAGACGAAAGATAAAATTGTATTGAATGCCGATGTGCCGGGTGGAGATGAAAAATCGGTAAACATTACCCTCGAAAAAAATGTTCTAACGATTACAGTGGAGGTTGAACCTATTGATTATCCAGGATACACGGCTTCACATGTTGAATATGATACGGGTGATTATCAAAGATCTTTTACAATCTCCGATGAAGTTGATCAGAATAACATCGAGGCAACTGTAAAAAACGGGGTCCTGAAGGTCACAATGCACAAAAGTGAAAAAGCAAAAGTGAAAACGATTCCCATCAAGACTGAATAAGGAGGTGGAAATATGGCCGTCAAAGATTTTCTGCCAACGATATGGCATAGAGATATGATGCCATCAAAGCGCCAGGATGATGATCCTCTTTATGCCCTTCAGCAGGATATGAATAGAATCTTCGATGATTTTTTTGCAAACTTTCCATTATCGGCTGGTGTTGGTTTGAGCGGTCGTTTGGGCGAATTTTCTCCCTCGATAGACATCAAGGAAAGTGAAAGGGAAGTTACAATCAAGGTGGAGCTTCCTGGAGTCGATGAGAAGGATATTGATGTGGCTCTTACCAACGATATGCTCACCATAGAGGGCGAGAAAAAGGAGGAGAAGGAGGAAAAAGGGAAAGGCTATTATCATGCGGAGAGGACCTATGGTTCCTTCAGGCGGATGCTGCAACTACCGGCTGGAATTGATTCCAAGAAAGCGGAAGCATCCTTTAAAAAAGGCGTCCTGACGATTAAGGTTCCCAAGACCGAAGAAGCCAAGAGTAAGGTACAGAAAATAGCTATTAAGACTGAGTAACAAAATATACAACAGGCAACACCCTGCGGCGATTGCAGCGGCAGGGTGTTATTGTCAAAATAAAGGACTGCCTGGAATGCAGTGGCGTTTAGGCTTTTCTTCACTGACTTTGCTGCTTATAATTTTTATCTTCATCTCTAGAAATGAGACTGCTATTCTTTTTGCAATTACCACAGTTTTTGCCTTGGTGTTACTCACAATGTTTCCTGACGACCAGTTTATATCCTCAGCTTGGCCGGTAAAACCGTTTATGTATTTAGGTAAAATTTCTTATAGCCTTTATCTAATTCATCTACCAATTTGCTGGTTATTGGCACCTAAATTCTATTCCTGGGGATTTAACTCGATAACTCATACTATGGTAATTACCATACCAGTGTGCATGGGCATATCGATTACACTTTCTATATTTTTTTACCTTTACTTCGAAAAACCATTCACGGCTAAAAAACTATCCCGGTATTCTCAAAGAGGTGGGTTTAAGAAATGATCACCGATGTTTCGGTAAAACCAAGATAGTGGTGTGAATTTTGGAAAGAGTATCTAACAGGCGTTACTCTCTTTCCATCCGTAATCATCAGCTCTAACAACTGCCTCCACCGAACAGTTGTAGAAGAAGTCAAACATCTAATCAAAACCCACCTCAAAAATCCCTCGCTTCAGATGGGTCAATAGAAATTTTACTCACGGATAAAAAGGGGGTTATACAAGCATCGATGGGGGGTGCCTGGGGGCTCCATGGGGGGGGCCTACCTCAGGGCCTGAAAATTTTCATTTGAATCCCCTTTCAGATATACATCCGAGATGTGTCAAATTATGACACATCTCTTTTCTATTCAGTAGAGTTCTTTTCTCAGCTTTATGTCGGCCCTGTTGGCAAAAATTATGATTGTGGGAACAGGATGGGGACAAGTTCTCATTTAAATGACCATGGAGTTAACCAAAAGTGGCTAACTCCATGTTTTTATTGGTGCGCCTGGAGGGATTCGAACTCTCGACCTACGGATTAGAAGTTCACAAAAGAGGATAGTTAAGGATAAATAAGGATAGTTAGGGATAAAGTGATTTCAATGGGTTATTACAAAAACCTCAAGCAAAGGATATACAGGGAAACATAAGGAAATGGGGGGTTATTTCTAGTAAAGTGTTGACCAAGTGTTGACCAAGTTTTTGATGAGATCTTCTATACCTCGAAGGAGGCCCAGGTGCTGATTGAAAAATGGTGGTTGGAATACAACATGTTCAGGCCTCACAGCTCATTGAAATATCGCCCCCAGCACCGGAGGCATGGCTATACTGAAAGACAAAAAAATGGCAGAACTCTAACTCTGAATGTGGTACATAGTCCGGGGGTAGGTCATTTAATTGAACCATGAAATCGTCAAAGAATATATTTACCAATTATTCTTGGTATTCAACCTGGGAGTGATAGATTGGTTGCAGCATCAGGAAATACTAATACAATGTATATTTTAGATTTTGAATAATATTCATTGATAAGATACATATGATTTTGGTAGTCAATTAGGTGACCCTTTTGCTTTTTCAACTTCCTAAACAAAATATTAACAAATTTGCAGTGGCAGGTGTTGCATTAACTTCACTCTCCTGAAGTCTTGTTTTAGCTTGCCTAGACTGTGAGTGGGAGCATGGTGTCATTAAATAATTCAACGAGAAGAAACGAAGCCATTAAAAACAAGATGTCAAGATGGGATTTCTTATGAAAAATAGTGTCAAAAAAGCAAACGAAATGAATATTTCGGACTGGTTGGATGAGAAGGAGGCAGAAAAAGTTGATGTATCTCAAATTGAATTGCCTGATGACCTGTCTTATAATGAAGTCCCCGACGAAACCATTTTTTATCAGGAGATTAATCCTGACGGAATCCTCTCTCAAGCTAAACATCCGTTTTCTACTGTGGAGCGCTTTGGAGACTGGTATTATTGCAGGGGTCGCGACAAGGCAACCGATATTCACTCATCAGGAATGGAGTGGAAACTGTTTACAAAGGATAAAGATCTCGCTCTCAAAACAGCTAAATCGCACATAGAATAAACTATTGAACGTAGCTGATTGAAGATGCAATGGTTCTTCCTCACCACAAATAAAAGGAGGTAAATTATGTTCGCACCCAAGAAAATTTTAGTTCCAACGGACTTCTCGAAGTATTCTGACAAAGCATTACGGGAAGCCGTTGACATTGCAAAAATGTATGGCTCCAAAATATACCTTCTGCATGTCATTGATGAGTATATTCAACAGTACACCGTTGATTATTATATCCGTGCAGAGGTTTTAAAGGAGCTCCAGAGGGGAAGCTTAAAGGCGTCGAAGGATAAATTGCATGAAGGGATCAATGCTGTAGCCGATGCAAAGAAGCTAGATGTAGAGATTGATGTTAAAGAGGGGGTACCTGCCGAAGTAATTCTCAGTGAGCAAAAGAAAAAATCCATAGATTTGATCGTTATTGCGTCGCACGGCAAAACAGGAATCCTGAGGAATCTTATCGGAAGCGTTACTGACAAGGTAGTCAGGGGAGCGAGGTGCCCCGTTATTGTGATTAAGCCATAGGTGAAATGGATATTTGGTTCCTTCTGGCATCAATATTTTTCAAGTGTCAGAAGGAATAGATTCAGAAATTTTGAATTCTTAATTAGGAGCCGTTATGAACAAAACCATAGCTGATATAGCCGAAAGCATGAAGATGAAAAGCAATTCAAAGGATTTTCGTGTGGGGCCCGGAGAAAAGGTCAAACTCAGAGAGTGGCCGACGATGGTGAAGCCCTTTTGCAAGTCAAAGAAACAGTATAAAAAACTCCTGGGCGAACACGTTAAGGGGTTGAGTTCGTTGCAACACCTTCTCTATGCGTCCAACCGCTATGCCTTGATACTGATTTTTCAGGGGATGGACGCTGCCGGCAAGGATGGTGCCATCCAACACGTCATGTCCGGGGTTAATCCGCAAGGCTGCCAGGTTTTCACTTTTAAACAGCCGAGCGCCAACGAGCTGGAACATGATTTTCTCTGGCGCACGACATGCCGTCTGCCGGAACGCGGGCACATCGGCATCTTCAATCGTTCTTATTACGAGGAAGTGTTGATCGTGCGGGTGCATCCGGAGATTCTCCGCAGCCAGGGGCTTCCAAATGAGTTGCTCGACAAAAAAACTATCTGGAAGGAGCGTTATCGTTCCATCGTGGATTTGGAGGAGCATCTCCACCGCAATGGTACCCAGGTCATCAAATTTTTTCTTCACCTATCGAAGGAGGAGCAGCGAAGGCGATTTCTCGAACGCATTGATGAGCCGGACAAGAACTGGAAATTCAGCCTCTCGGACGTTCACGAGAGGAAATACTGGAAGCATTACATGATGGCTTATGAGGATTGCCTGAACGCAACCAGCACCCATCACGCGCCTTGGTATATCGTTCCCGCCGATGACAAGGAGAATGCCCGATTGATTGTTTCCCAAATCGTTCTTGATGTGCTCAGTGATCTCAAAATGACATATCCCAAGACCACCGCTAAACGTCAGCGGGAATTGAAATCTATCCGCAAGATGCTGGCGAAGTAACATTTGAATTATGGCTCTTTTTTGACAAGCGCTGCCAAGGCGGACATAGGAGGAGACGAAATAAAACATGACATCAGTGACACGGGGTCCGGCGGGTGCTTGAATACGCAGTCGATGCCGAACCATGATTTCAGACTGATGAAAGTATACTGGAATACCCTGTTGCGCGGTGAGAGAACATCATGACAGGAGAATTAATGTTCATGTCAATATTGACGTGTGTGATTTAATTGATTAAGAAGCAATTTTAGGCAAAGACTGTATCAGAGATTTACACGGACATTGTGAATTTTATCAAATGACGGGGTGGTTCATATTATTCTTCATTGTGATCACTGAAAGTTAGTGAAAGAAAAAACACTTATGGATTTCGTACTCTTAAGAAAATTTATTGAGCCGCTGGCATTTATTGTTGGTGGCTTTGTATTGGGGTTTATTTTCGAAAAATTCGTATTGAGAAAACTCAGGAAGCTTACACAAAAGACGCCATGGGAAGGGGGCGAAATAATCGTTGCTTCTTTAAAAGGTTCTGTTTTCGCCTCTTTTATCCTTTTCGGAATGTATTTTGCCATAAAATCTTTCATGGGTGAATCAGTGCTTGCCGTGAAATTAGACAGCTGGATGACGGTTGCCTTTATTTTTATAGCGACGTTGATTTTGTCAAGGATTGCCAGCGGTTTTGTTCAGATATACAACCATCGTATGACTGGGGCTGCCATTTCTACTTCCATCTTCAGCAATCTAACACAAATCATCATCTTTATCATTGGCGCCCTGACTATGCTTGAGCATCTGAAGATATCTATCACCCCTATCTTGACGGCACTGGGTGTGGGAGGATTGGCTGTTGCTCTAGCTTTGCAGGACACACTGTCAAACATGTTCGCAGGAATTAATATCATTGCTTCAAAGCAAATAAAACCTGGTGATTACATCAAACTCCCTTCCGGCGATGAGGGTTTTGTGACAGATATCACTCTCCGTTATACGACAATTCGAGCCCTCTCCAACACCATTACCATTATTCCGAATTCCCAATTGTCCAAAACTATCGCCGTTAACTTTGATCTACCTGAAAAAGAAATGTCTATCCCTATAGAAGTGGGTGTGAGCTATGGCAGTGACCTGAATAAAGTTGAAGGCATCACGATCGATGTAGCAAAAACAATCATGCAGGAAGTTGAGGGAGGCATTCCGGACTTTTTACCCTATATCAGGTACCACACATTCGGTAACTCCAGCATTAACTTCACCGTTGTTATGCGGGGGCGTCGGTCCACGGATCAATCTATTATTAAGCATGAATTCATAAAGATGCTTCACAAACGATATCAAGAGGAAGGCATCGAGATTCCTTTTTCCGATAACAACGGTACATCTGGAGGGATAGTTTCAAATCCATGAACTCCACGCTTTCATTTTTCGCCTTTCCTCCTTATAAACAGAGTTTTCTTCTTCCCTTAACGTCTTGGCAATACCGATGATAACACAATCTTGGGTTAAGACTCTCAAACTCCTCTATGAAGGCTCACTGTTCCACGCTGAGTTTATGCTTCACCAGCAAAAACACCCCGGGGAAAAACATTATGATTTGAGTCTGTCAAGAACATTTCTTTTGTATTACCGGGTCCTTTTAGGAGAGAAATTGGAAAAGGTGGAAGAAGCATACAGAGGAGGTGAGTACTGATGGCATTCGATTTAACGCACTGGAAACCATTCAGCGAACTGACGACTGTGAGAGATGAAATGGACAAGGTCTGGAATCATGTTATGAGAAGGTGGCCTGGCTTAGAATCTTTCAGTGGGGCATGGGTTCCTTCGTTGGATGTGGAGGAATCTAAAGACCAGTTGGGGTGGTTACCGTTGGAATGATAGGGTTGGTTTTTACGCTCGTCTATCAATGGCGACAAAGCCTTGTTACACCTCTGGTAATGCATTTTCTTGAAGACTTTATTGGTATCATCCTTGTTCCTCTGCTCGGGTTGAAGTCAGTTTTATAGCCTACTGAGAAAGGCAGGTAGAAGATGTGAACGTAAATACAGTGCCATAAGGGATATATGCTGGCCATTCCTAATTTTAGTGTAGGGAGGTATGAGATGAAACTTATTAAAATCATGATGGTTACGGTACTGTGTTTGGTATCATTTGAATTGGGTTGTACGAAGGAGCGACATGCCTTCGTGATTAAGGGGTCGACAACGGTGCTTCCCATTGCTCAGGCTACAGTGGAGGACTACATGAAGGCTCATCCTGGCGTGGAGATTTCCTTGTCCGGGGCCGGATCCGGGGACGGCATCAAGGCGCTCATTGATAAGTCTACGGATATTGCAGACTCTTCCCGTGAAATTATGCCTGAAGAGACAAAATTGGCAGAAAGTAAGGGTGTAAACCCCTTTGAAATTAAAGTGGCGATGGATGCTATCGTTCCCATTGTACACCCTAGTAATATAGTTAAAGGGTTGTCGATTGATCAATTGAGCCAGATATATCAGGGAAATATTACCAATTGGAAGGACGTTGGTGGGGATGATGAACCCATTGTAATCATTTCCCGCGACAGCAGTTCTGGCACGTTTGAAACATGGGGGGATCTCGTGTTGAGCGGGGCAAAGGTCACTCCAAAGGCCTTACTGCAGGCATCTAATGGAGAGGTCGTTCAGGTTGTATCCAAGAATAAGTTTGCTATCGGATATATTGGTCTTGGTTATGAGAACAAGTCGGTAAAGAGCCTGATGGTGAATGGCGTCAAGGCAACAGTGGAGACGGCCCTTAATAAGAAATATGCTCTATCCCGGCCGCTCTATATGTATACGAATGGTAAGCCGACTGGGGACATTGCGAAATACATCAATTTTGTGCTAAGCCCGGAGGGACAGAAGCTGGTGGCGAAAGCAGGGTTTGTACCACTCGTTGCTAAGAAGGAAAAATAGGGCATCAAACAAACGGACTTTATTAAAATTGCCCTAAACAAAACTCGATCTGACAGTAGGTGTCAAGTTTGGTATTGACTACTTCCTGTGTTTAAGCCGAAATTTTCCACTCTATGCAAGATTTCCGCCAGAAATAAACTTATAATGGTAACATTACTGCTATACTGATCAATCATTAATAACCATTTGACTAATCTGAGACATAGACATAAGCAGAATCAATATGAATGGACGTTTAAGAAAGTACAACATTCCCAAGCAAACCGTGGAATTTCGGCGCTCAAACTACGGGGGAGCCATTACCAATAATTTGAAAACGGTATCAGTAGATCCTGTCACCTTGGATATGGTTTCAGAAATAGAGCCACTGCCTGGGTTGATTAAGGTTATGCATAAATTTTTTCTTGTCACGGCTGTTGAGATTCCCAAACTGGCAAAAAGGCGCAAATTAAGGGAATACGGGTGGGGTGTCAGCAAGGGCATTCTAAGGATGGAGCATGGCCAGTATTTTCACAAAAAGGAGCTAGCTAACAGAAAGAAGACAGATCTTGCTGTTCTGAAGCATGATATCAAAGATTATGCCCGTAGTCTTGGTTTCATATGCGGGTTTACCAAAGTGGACCGCAGGTTTATTGCGAATGGCGATGACCGTAAATTCCCCTTTGATACCGCTGTTGTCTTCGGTATGGAAATGGACAAAAACCTTTTGGAAGAAGCACCTTATCCCGGCAGACGGCTCTTCGATTTTGAGATCTATGTCAAGGCTGGGTATTTGGTCTTTGATGTTGCGAAATTTATTTTGAAACAGGGGTATCGTTGTTATGTGAGAATCCCTTTTGATGGTTGTGTGAAGTATCCACCTCACGCCATTAACGCGGGACTGGGTGAACTCGGTGCCCAGGGCGTTGTCATTACAAAAGAGTTCGGCCCCAGGGTCAGATGGTGCATGATCAGCGTTGATGCAGATATCGAGCCTGATGAGCCGGTTGACCTTCATATGGCATCCTATTGTGACCAATGTAAACTTTGCATCAAATCGTGCCCGGGCAAGGCAATAAGTGAAGAGAGAATATGGTGGCGGGGGGTATACAAAAGGAAGAATAATGACACCAAGTGCTATCCATTCTTCGTAAAATACGAAGGCTGCGGCATCTGTCTGAAAGTTTGCCCGATCAACAAGTTTGGTTATGATGCCTGCATGCTTGCTTACAAGAAGGAAGGCATTATTCTTGGAAAGGTCTGAGAAAAAAATGTTTATGCTTTCCGCAACCGTTGAGACAGACATTCAAGCCGACCAGTCAACCACCTTTATGCACATCGTCCCCGTTGATCTCACTTCAATTTTCAGGGGCTACGGCCCATTACCGGCGGTTGTCGGAACGCAACACCAAACAGGTGCATGGAATGCGGTAGGTCAAACGCGAACCGTTTTGCTCTCCGATGGTAGTTCGGCCAGGGAGTTGATTACAAAATACGAATATCCCCATCACTTCGGTTATACCGTAAGTGACTTTACTGGTGTGTTGCGCTTTCTCATCACTTCAGCGAATGGTGAGTGGTGGTTCAGCAGCGATGTATCATCGGGCAAAACGAATGTTGAATGGCGCTACGCATTCACTGAAAGGTCCATATTGGCAGTGCCGATTCTCTGGTTCATCATGAAAATGCTATGGTATGGCTATATGGACAAAGCATTGGCCCTTTGCAAAGTGCAAATAGAAAAAGCTACATAACAATAGTCACCATTTCTATTTGTAATCGTAATAAAGATAATTTTGCCCTACTGAACAGTTGTAGGAGAAAAGATAACCAAGTCAGGACTTCTTTTGACAGTGTCTGTCAAGTCAAATATAGGTCAGGGCAATTTTAAATATTACAGAAGTCCATACTTTCGCAAATCCTGAGTTCCTTTTGATAAAGTTTTGACCCTAATAACTTTTAACATTGAAGTTTCTTTATGCCACATCGACAAATACTGTGTAGGTGTTTTTCAACAACCCCCCACTCCCCAAATTATTTAATTCTCTTCATGGTTGTAACGCAATTGGTTACGGCGGAGCCGCCGACATTAAAAGCGACGCCGATTTCCGGCTGACCTTTGGTGCGGGTAGCTCCGATGGGTTCCCCAATAAGCTGCTTGTAAATAAGCGTATGCATGGAAGCTCCGGTCGCTCCTACAGGATGACCTTTCGATTTGAGACCACCGGAAAGATTTATCGGACATGTATCATCGCGGGTAAATTTCCCTTCAATATAATCAAATCCGGCGCGACCATCTTTAGAAAGCCCAAGGGCTTCTGCGCTAAGCAGCTGATTAATAGTAAAGCAATCATGGACTTCTGCAAGGTTTACATCTTTTATGGTAATTCCTGCTTCAGCGAAAGATTGTTTTACAGCCAATTTACCGGCAATGAGTTCATACATGTTTGGCCGGACATTCTCTGGCATTCTTTCCGTTTTGGAACCAATTCCGGCAATTTCTACAACTCTTTTGCTTATTGCTTTGGCCTCGCTAGTCGGAACAATCACAAGGGCTGCAGCACCGTCTGATATCAGAGAGCAATCATGAAGCCTCAGTGGATCTGCAATCATGGGATTGCTTCCCTTCCCTTCTGAAGGCATATTAAGAATAGCTTCAGCAGTAAAGAGTTGCATCTTATCCGGAGGACCACCCCTACTGAACTGTGCTAATGGATTTTCCACACCATTCTTATACATGAGGGCGGAAACAGTCGCCAACATCTTTCTCAGTTCTTCCAGCGAATAATTATATTTTTTTATGTAACCCTTCGCGTATTCGGCAAACAGTCCCGGGAAAGTCATTCCTTTTGAACCTTCAGATGGCCAATGAGACGAACATGCTAAAGCATGTGTTGTCCCCTTTGTATCCAGAAGATTCATTTTTTCAACACCAATAACGAGGACTCGCTTAAACCTTCCTGATTCGATACCAAAGATAGCATTATATAATGCTATCGAAGAAGAAGCACAGGCACCTTCTGTTCTTGTTGTATGGACAAATCTAAGGTCGTTAGGCGCTACCTCCAGTGCCAGGGGAGCACAATGTTCCTGATTGACAAACAGTGACGGAGAACAGGAGCCCAGCCATATACCATCAATGTCTTTAGCCTCTAGACTTGCATCTTTAAGAGCTCCCTGACCAGCTTCGATGATCAAATCATAGTAGCTTTTCAGATCTTTGATTGCACCAGTTTCTTTGTTTTTTTCAACAAAGGACCCAAACTTCGTGTTATAAGCACCAATTATACTGACTTTACCCATATTCCCTCCTCAATTTTATACGTGTCCGTATAATACCTTTCGCGGCGACTTCAAGACGTCCCTATATTTTTCATAGCTTGCAGAATAAAAATCACACCTTCCTATGTCTTAAGTCAATTACTAACTACAGGAAAGAATCGATCTTTAATCAGGACAGCACTTGTAAAGACAAATTCAACTTATCACATAGTTCAATATGACACGATTTCGGGTTCTTTTTTGACCAATAAAACCGAGCAGGGCATCTTCCTGATTATCGCATCGTTACTGCTACCGACCAGAAAGTGTTCGATACGACCTGCTTCATGGGCGCGCAGGATGACCAAGTCAATCTTTTCTTCCCCAATAACCTTCAGAATTTCTTCATCAGGATCGCCTTCCTTAATAATCTTTTTGATCTTTACGCCTCCCTTTGTTTCGCTGTCGATTATATTATCCAGTTCCGCCTTAATTGTTTCCATGTCCTTCCTTCGCTCTTTCGCATCCGACATCATGGGCATATTCCAGCGTTGCAGCCATAAAATATCGATTACATGAATCACGGAAAGTTCAGCACCGTACTTTGCGGCCAGCGAAACCGCGTAATGAACCGTCTTCTGGCAATATTGAGTCATCCAGCTCACAGCAAGTATTCTTCTAATATCTTCCATTACCCACCTCCCTGTTTAATATTCAAAATCATGCGGAATCCGCCGACCTCTTTTTTAATCTCCGTAGGACCAGATAACCATTACAATCCAGCCGGACACAAATCCGATAACCAGGGCAAAGACTATCAACAGCGCCCGCTACATAGCGATACTCCAGAATAGAAAACTTACCTCCACCGCCGCAACATTTTGAATTGTAAAGATTGCGGCGAGACCTACGAAGATAAGAATTAACATTAGCCGGAAACTCATATTTTTCATCTTCATTCTTTCGACACTGCCGACTCCGCGGCTCGTTCTGTTTATTTATCGGGCTTATCTTTCGGGATCTTTCGCTCCGCTTTCTCCCAGTCCTGAACTGCTCGAACGTCCTGGCGCCCTAGCTCCTCATAGAGCTCATGGACTCGCTTGACGATCTGCGGTGTTAAATCGGACGGGGTCTCGGCTTCGGGTTCGGCCTTGGCTTCAGGCTTAGACTCGGCTTTGGCTTCGGGTTTGGGTTTGGCCTTGGCTTCATCTTTCCGAATTTCCCGCTCTGCCTTCTCCCAGTCCTGAACTGCTGGACCGTCCTTGCGGGCTCGTTCCTCGTAAAGTTCATAGGCTCGCTTGGCGATCTGCGACGTCAAATCGGACGGTGTCTCGACTTTGGCTTCAGGCTTGGGCTCCACTTTGGCTTCGGGTTTAGGCTTGGCCTTCGCATCTGGCAGAGGCTCGGTTTTGGTTTCAGGCTTAGACTCGGCCTCAACTTCGGGTTTGGGCTCGGCTTTGGCTTCAGGTTTAGGTTCGGCCTTGGCGTCAGGCTTAGGCTCTGCTTTTGCGTCTGGCTGTGGCTCGGTTTTGACTTCAGGTTTAGATTCGGCCTTGGCGTCGGGATGAAGCTTGGTTTTGACTGGATCAAAAATCCAATACGCGAGCAGTTTCAGGCGGTCATTCAGGAGGAACCATACCAGCGCATAGCCCCAAACGAATAACGCCCAACCCCAGCCGAGAGGTGTCATAAACAGCCCATAAACTGCTATTAACGTCGCAACGATCTGCGTGCCGAGTACGGCCACCCATAAAATCCGCGCCGGGCGGATAGACCAGAATGGGCCGCGCGTGCGCGTCAGGAAAATCGTCAAATGTCCGGCCACGGACAGCTTCAAATACATCAGCGTCTGGATGTGCAAACGGTCGAGATGAAAGGCGCGCTCACCGAGATAAAACAAGCCGAAGGCGGAGACGACCCCGATGACACCTAGCACCGTGGCGATCCCCAGCACCATGCGCATGTTCCAGGCCTCGGGTTGATCCTTGTAATGAACGTTGTCATACGCGATCGACAGGATGGCGCCGTCGTTGAGCAACGCCAGCATCACGATCATCACTGCCGTCAATGGATAAAAGTTAAAGATCAGGATCGCCAGCGTCATGAAGAACAGCACGCGCAGCGTCTCGGCGATGCGGTAGATCGCGTAACTGTTCATCCGCTGGAAAATTCTCCGGCTCTCCTTGATCGCGTCAATAATCACCGACAGGCCGGGCGTCATCAGCACAATGGCTGCTGCCGCGCGTGCCGCGTCCGTCGCGCCCGAAACGGCGATGCCACAGTCGGCTTTCTTCAGCGCGGGGGCGTCATTCACCC
>Ga0326728_10016105_pt1 | contig 15348 bp, 18 predicted proteins | sample MB3enrmetagenome_FD_207602 | JGI IMG/M metagenome (GOLD analysis project Ga0326728, IMG submission 207602) | Lab enriched peat soil microbial communities from McLean, Ithaca, NY, United States - MB31MN | ecosystem: Environmental > Terrestrial > Soil > Wetlands > Peat | place: USA: New York...
CCTTTGCCGGACCCATGAGCACCGCGGTGGTGCTGACCGGCATGGGTTCGGATGGCACGCGCGGCGCCACCCTGATCAAGGCCGCCGGAGGGCATGTCATTGCCCAGGATGAAGCCACTTCAGTGATTTACGGCATGCCCGGTGAGGCGGTTCGCGCCGGCGCTGTCGATCAGGTTTTGCCGATTGAACAGATCTACCACGCGATCGAGAGACGGGTACTTTATGCGTTGGGCGCAGCGCGGGTGGGAGCTTTATGAGACCCTTACGGCCGGAACCTAAAAAGAGCCCTGTCCGCCACAGCGAGGCCATGATCCTGTTCGGCGTGGGGGACGTGACCTTCGCGATTGCGGCCAATGCCGTGGAGGAAATCCGCAATGCCGATGGCTTGCGCCCATTGGCCCAAAGAAAACTTGCCAAAGTGCGGCATCTGCTCGAGCGCGCCGGCAGAACCTACTATGTGGTGGACGCCGGGTGTCACTTCCGCATGTTGCCGATGCCGGCCAACCGGGTATTGATCCTGCGCCGTGGAAATGTGGCGCTGCTGGTGCAGCGTATCGATCTGATGAAGGAAGTTTCGGCCATTTATGCGCTGCCCGGCGCTTTTCGCGGGGAGGAGCGCCGGTGGTTTCGCGGTTTGGCGGCCATCCCCGGCGCCGGCGGCGAAACCGAAGTGGTTCCGGTGGTCAATCCCGATACTTTATTGAGCGAAGATGAAGCCGGGATGCTGGGAGCTCTGCCGCGGGCGAAGGGAGTCAGCGCATGAGCATGGCCAGCTACGTTCTGTTTCCGCTGGGGCAGAAACGCTTTGCCCTGCACTCGGAAGAGGTGGCCGAATTGGCCCGTCCCGACCGGCTGCATGCGTTTCCCCATACCACACCGTTCTTGACGGGGGTGCTATACCGGCGCGGGCGGATGGTGCCGGTATGCGATATCGGTCAGGTGCTGGTGGGCAGCGATGCGCCGGCCCGCCGGTTCTACCTGATTGTGCAGCCGCCTTCCGCCGGGGAAGGCGAATGGACGGCGATTCCCGTAACCGGGGAGTGTGAACTCATCAAGGGCGAGGCCAAGGCTCCCACCGGCAAGCTGCCGGTTTGGGTCGAGGGCCTGCTGCCGCTCTCGGAAATTATCGAGATACTGGATCTGAATCGGCTCCTGGCGATTGGAATGGTGGAGGTACCGGCTTGAGTTCGGCGATGGCCCATTCCGGCAAGCTGCTGTTGATCGACAGCAACGTGTTTTTTGCGCGGCGGCTGAGCGAAGCGCTCAAGCTGGAGGGCTTCGAAGTGATCCACAATACGCAGTCGGCGTACGCGCTCACCTCGGTGGAGTGGGATCCGCCTTCCGCGATTCTCTGTGCGACCAACCTGCGCGAAATGGGCGCTTATGAGATTCCGCGCATTTTGCGCAACGACAGCAAGACCGCAAACATTCCGGTGATCGCGCTCGGAGAAGGCGGCGAACATTCCCTGATGGAAGCTTTCCGCTCCGGCTGTGACGACTACGTCGACCGCCGCCTCGGTCCCGACAGCATCGCCGCCCATGTCCGGACTTTTCTCCGCAGCCAGCAGGAAGGGTTCCAGCCGACGCAAATGCTGGATACCGCCGACACCGCGCTGGAGGGCAGCCTTTCGCATCTGGATTTGCCGGGAGTCATTCAGATGTTGGCGCACTCCCGGCAGACCGGGTCTTTGCACGTCAACGCCAGCATGACCGACGGGATCATCTTCTTCGATGCCGGCGAGATTGCGCATGCCGAAAGCGGCGAGTTGATTGGCGAAGACGCGGTGGTCCACGTCATCAAGAGCTGTGAGGGACTGGAAAAGGGCGTTTACAAATTTGTTCCCGGCATCACGGCGGGCACGCGCACGGTTCTGCGCTCGGTCACCGAGTTGATGCTGGAGGCACTGCGAGCTCTGGACGAAGAGCGCGCGGCAGGAGGAGGCCTGTCATGACCCCGGCTGCGCCTACCGTATATTTCATCGACGACAGCGCTACCATGCGCGAAGTCATCAAGATCGCCTTTCGCCGCGAGAATATCAATGTGGTAGCCTGCCACGACGCGGCCACCGCTTTGTCGCAAATGGACCAGCTGCGGCCCGATGTCATTATCAGCGACGTCATCATGCCGGATCAGGATGGCTACCAGGTTTGCGAGTACATCAAGCGAAATCCGCGGCTGGGCAAGACCCCGGTTATCTTGATGTCCGGAGTGGTTAACCGCTCAGTGGCCGACCGCGCCTTTGCCGTCAAGGCCGACGAGCTAATCCGCAAGCCGTTTCAGCCTCAGGATCTGATTGCGCGGGTGCGGCACCTGTTGAGCCCGCGCACCCCCGCCGAACCGCCCGCAGCCGCGACCAGCGCCAATGCCGCCCTCAGCAGCATTTTCGCCACCTCGGCCGCCGGGATGATGCCCATGTCCGGCGCCGCCGCTGCTGCCACCCTGGCCCGCCCGGCCAATCCGGCGCCCCCGGCTCCGGCGAGCGGCGGCAATGGCCGTCCGGGAATGCCGCCGGCGGGAACGTTTGCCGCATTTTCACCAGCCGGTGCCCCCGCCGCGCCCGCGCCGCAGCCCCGGCTGGCGATGGCCGCTCCCCCGCCGCCGCCCCCAGTCGCCGCTGTGCCCGCCGCATCCGCCGCGCGCAATAACGGCAGTGTGGATATTCAGAAATTGAAGGTCGAGGTCCTGCGCCTGGAAGGCTTGGTGCGCAAACTCCAGTCGGAACTTCAGGCCGAACGCGAGTATTCGCGCGCCCTGGAAGCGCATATCAAGACGCTGCAGGAAGCGGAGTAGGTTTCAAGGTTTCAAGGCAAACCCCTCGGCCACGTTGAAGCCTTAAAGCCTGCCCTTGAGATATGGGCCTTCAGGACGAGCTCCGGTCCACTTTGAAACCTTGAAACTTTGCTTTCTCCCATCAATATTTTTCTCTTCCCATTTTGTCCCGATGCGCGGACAATGTGCGCGAGGAAGCTTCCATGAAGCAGTGTCCTTACTGTAATGCCCAACAGGCTGCGGAGACGCCTTGCATGACGCATCCTCCGGTGCCCATGAGTTATTGGCCCAGGCATTCTGAGGTTGAGGAGCTGGCGCCGGAAGTGGAAGACGTACCGGAAACTCTGACTCAGCGCGCCAGTTGATATTTTGAAAGCTGGTCTCCCGTCCCCGGTTCCCCGTCTCCCGTCATGGGCGGCTGGCGCCAATCATTGGCTCGCCGAAGGGTTTACCTTTGGAGGCCGGGGAAACTCGTCTTGCTGTTCCCGTTACTCTGACTTTCTTAATGCCGGCCACTCGGAGAAGGCCAGGAAGAATAGCATGACGAAGTGCACCAGCGGCACGATCATCAGCACGCCTAATGCGGACGGGAATCCAGCCTTTTTGAATATTTTCATGAAAGGGAAAACCACTAAAAAAAAGCCGATCAAAATGATCATTAGGATGATGATGAGATGCGCCGGGGCAAATGCCATTTCTGAATCTCCTCTATGTTTCAGGTAATCTATCCGGGCTGGAATCGCGATGCAATCGAATTATTCCAAAGCCTGTCAATCTAAACCAGGTTTACTAGAGTTATAATAACCAGGAAGCCGGGGTGTAAGTGTGCGAGCCCGGCAAGGGAGGAACCATGTTCGAAGGCCTGTTTCAGCCAATGCATCTGCTAATAATTCTGATTATCTGCATCTTCCTGTTCGGACCAAAAAGGCTGCCCGAACTGGGCAAGGCGATTGGCGATGGTATCCGTGGCTTTCGGGAAGGCATGAATCCCGCCCCGCCGCCGGCCGCCAAGACCGAAGAAAACAAGCCAATCGAGAACGCGCAGCCGAAATAGGGGATCTCACCGCAGAGGCCCCACGGCAAGCCGGGGCAGACGCGGAGAACACAGAGTGAGGAAGTGTACTTTCATCCCTCCTGTACCCCTGCTCACTACCGGCGCCGCAGATAATCGAGAAAACTCTGATTCTCAGATTCCCCTCCGTGCCTCCGTGGTGAACCCAAGTTATTTATGCGAACAGGAATTCCTTCGTCCGTAACTCCCGGATGGTGTCGCGCAGCTTCGCCGCCTTTTCAAATTCAAATTTACGCGCCGCCTCACGCATATCGCTTTCCAGCCGCGCAATGTAACCATCCAGCTCTTCCTGCGATTTGAATTCCGGGATGCCGTCGGTTTCGGCGCTGGTCATATCCACATAATCGGCGCCGACAATCTGTGCCAATGACATATCGACCGGCCGCAGGATGGATTGCGGCGTGATGCCGTGCTCCAGATTGTAAGCTTCCTGGATGGCCCGCCGGCGGTTGGTTTCGCCCATGGCCTGCTTCATCGAATCGGTCATGCGATCGGCATAAAGAATGGCCCGGCCCTCCACATGGCGGGCGCAGCGTCCGATGGTCTGGATCAACGATCCGCTGGAGCGCAGAAAACCTTCCTTGTCGGCATCCAGAATCGCCACCAGCGAGACTTCGGGCAGGTCCAGTCCTTCCCGCAGCAAGTTGATGCCGATCAGAACGTCAAACTCGCCCTTCCGCAGGTCACGCAGGATCTTTACCCGCTCCAGGGTCTCGATCTCCGAGTGCATGTAACGGCAGCGCACGCCGACTTCACCGTAATACTCGGCAAGGTCTTCCGCCATGCGCTTGGTCAACGTGGTCACCAGCACGCGTTGTCCGGCCTTGGCGCGCTCGCGGATTTCGTGCAGCAGGTCGTCAATCTGTCCTTTTACGGGGCGGACTTCCACCTGGGGATCCACCAGGCCCGTAGGACGAATGATCTGTTCCACCACCACCCCGGCGGACTTGGTCAATTCGTAGGGGCCGGGAGTGGCCGATACATACACCACCTGATTCACGCGATTCTCGAATTCCTCGAAGGCCAGGGGCCGGTTATCCAGCGCCGAAGGCAGCCGGAAGCCGTATTCGATCAACGTTTCCTTGCGCGAGCGGTCGCCGTGCCACATGCCGCGCAGTTGCGGAATGGTCTGGTGCGATTCGTCGATGAAGAGCAGGTAGTCGCGGGGCACATAATCCAGCAGGGTGGGCGGCGGCTCGCCCGGCAGGCGGCCGGTGAAATGCCGCGAGTAGTTTTCGATGCCATGGCAATAGCCGACCTCCTTCATCATTTCCAGATCGAAACGCGTGCGCTGATGGATGCGCTGCGACTCGACCAGCCGGCCCTGCTTTTCCAGCTCCTGCTCCCACCACCCCAGCTCTTCCAGAATGGAAGCCACGGCCGTCTGCCTGGTTTCCGGCATCATCACGTAGTGCGATTTGGGATAAATGGGCAGCCGTGCGTACTTTTGCTTCACCGTGCCCAGCAGCGGATCGACCTGCGACAGGGACTCCACTTCATCGCCGAAAAGCTCGATCCGGTAAGCGTTGTCGTCGTAAGTGGGGAAGACCTCGATCACGTCTCCGCGCACGCGAAAGGTGCCGCGGCGAAAATCGCTGTCCGTGCGTTCATACAGAATTTCCACCAGCTTGCGGGTTATGTCCTGACGCTTGATGCGCTGGCCCTTTTCCAGGAACAGCAGCATGCCATAGTAGGCCTCGGGCGAGCCCAGTCCGTAAATGCAGCTTACCGAAGCAACAATGACGCAGTCGCGGCGCTCGAAAAGCGACCGGGTGGCGGACAGCCGCAATTTGTCCAGTTCGTCATTGACGGTCGCTTCCTTTTCGATAAACACGTCGCCCGCGGGAATATACGCTTCCGGCTGGTAATAATCGTAGTACGAGACGAAGTATTCGACCGCGTTCTGGGGGAAGAAGTTTTTGAACTCGTGGTAAAGCTGCGCGGCCAGGGTCTTGTTATGGGCCAACACCAGCGTCGGGCGGTTCAGGGCTTCGATCACCTTGGCCATGGTGAAGGTCTTGCCCGAGCCGGTGACCCCCAATAGTACCTGATGCTTCTCGCCATCGGACGCCCCGCGCAGCAAGCCCTCGATGGCCGTGATCTGATCCCCCTTGGGCCGATACTCGCTGGAAAGCTTGAAGTCCATAGGCCTGCTTTAGGTTCTTCCGCAGTCACTGACAAACGTGACCGCGGAACGACCTAATCGATTATCAATGTTGGAATTTGCGAGTGCAACACGGTGACGGGAGCGTATTTGCCTGGGCGATTTGCCATTTAGTGCTTTTTTTCGTGCCCCACCAATCCGGCAGCCTGCGAACGCGGATCCAGGCGCGAGAGCAAGCGTTCCTGCTTCGCTGTGAGTAATGACGTGTGCGCAACGTGGCAGAAGTGCTCGGGAATGAACCACACGTCCTTTTCGCTGGTCATCCAATGCCGGTCGTCGAAGCGGCGCAGATTGACCGGGCGGGAATAGGCGCGCAGGGTGCGTTCGCCGCGCAGATTGTAATACTGATCGAAATAACTCATCGCCAACTCGCGCAGGCTGCGATACACGGGTTCGCGAAAACGCAGCCCGGCATAATTCGATTTTCCAATGGCGCCCCAATGGCCGTGGTAACGGTATACGGCCAATACGTGATCCACGTCCTGTACCGCTTCCAGGTCCAGCAATAGCGGCGGAAAGCCATTGACGCGCAAGGCCGCGGCAGCCAGGATCGCGCCCTCCAGACAATGGGCCGTGCCCTCGCTTAATGCCCGCCGCGGCGACCACGCGGTATTGCCGTGGTGGTAGGGCAGGCTGTCGAGAAAACGCTGGACCAGTACCGGCGTGCGCAACGCCCGTAGGCGCCGCAGTTCTTTGGGAGTCAGACCGTAAGTGGACATGTGAGGCAGATTCTAATTGAGTAATCGGGTAATTTGTAATTTGAAATTGAAAGGCGGGCAATTCCCGGAATCGCTCCAGTCGCTGGGTTTCAATGACAAATTACTAATTTGAAATCGGGCCCCCCGCTCTCAATTACCCGATTACTCAATTCTCTTAGGACGGTGACGGCGGCTCGACGTCGCCACTTTGTCCGCCACCGGCGGCGGTTTCCGCTCCGGGCTCGAAGGCCAGCGGAATTTCCCCGGGGGTATCGACCAGTATGTCCGGTGGCGTCATATCCAGCGACTGGGGCGCCAGGCCATAGCTCAGCCCGAGCGACCACATGCCGGCATTGTGCGCGGTCAGGACGTCATTGTGCGAATCGCCGATCACCACCGATTGTTCCGGACGCACTCCGGCCTCCTGGGCAAGTTGTAATGCCCCCAGGGGATCGGGTTTTTTGGTATGAAAGCTGTTGCCGCCGTAAACCTGAAAGAAATACTTGCCCAGTCCGAGGGCATCAACAATTGCGCGCGAGGGATTAACGGGCTTGTTGCTTAGCACGGCCATCTTGCGTTTGGTGCCATCCGCCGCGGTGCGCAGGCGATCGAGCGCTTCCATGATGCCGGGGTAAACGTAGGTGTTATCCAGTTTGTGCTCGCGATACCAGTCGAGGAAGAATTGAATCGCATCCTTAAAGAACTGCTCGTCATCGGGGTCGCCCAGGGCGCGCCGGACCAGCATGGGCGCGCCGTCTCCGATAAAATTGGCGATGACCTCGCAGGGCAGCTCCGGGCGCCCGAAATGGCGCAGCATGGCATTGATGGAATTCGCCAGGTCCACCCGGGAGTCCACCAGCGTGCCATCCAGGTCAAAAATGAGCAGTCGTGTATTCCCGGGCGGGATTGGCCGCCTGATTTTCAGCATCGTTTCCTGAGCCCCTTACATCTGTTAATCGAAGCCGGTTTACAGTTTATAGTTTACAGTTCACAGCGAACCCGCGCGCCGTTCTTGTTCGGCTGGCAACTGGAAACTGTGAATGGCAAACCAGGAGAGTGCCGCATCCAAAAGACGGGGACGAGAGCATTAATGGCGACTACAACGGAGAGGGAATTTCCTGGCCTGGAGGCCAACAGCCACCACGGGTTGAGCCGGGAACAGTTGGTCCAAATGTATCGGACCATGTATCTTTCCCGCTGTTTGGATGATCGCGAAATTCTGCTGAAGCGGCAGCAGAGAACCTATTTTCAGATTTCCGGCGCCGGCCACGAAGCCTTGCTGGTGGCCGCGGGGCAGCACCTCAAAGCCGGCCACGACTGGTTTTATCCGTATTATCGTGACCGGGCTCTTTGTCTCGCGCTGGGCGTCACCCCGTATGAAATGTTGCTGCAAGCGGTCGGTGCTGCCGAAGATCCCGCTTCCGGTGGACGCCAGATGCCCTCTCACTGGGGCGATCCCAAACTGAATATTGTTACTCAGTCTTCTTGCACCGGCACCCAATTTCTTCAGGCCGCCGGTTGTGCCGAGGTCGGCCGGTATTTGCTTAGCCATCCCGGGGCGGCGCGCCAGCGCCCTGGAGAATATTCGCAATTCAAGGACGTCCACTTTCACGACGATGAAGTGGTTTTCGTTTCCGGCGGGGAAGGCACCACCAGCCAGGGTGAATTCTGGGAAGCCATGAATTACGCGTCCAGCCGCAAGCTTCCGGTGCTGTTTCTAATTGAAGACAACGCCTACGCGATCTCGGTCCCGGTCGAAGTGCAGACGGCGGGAGGAAATATCTCCCGGCTGGTGGCGAATTTTCCCGATTTCTATTTTGCGGAATGCGACGGTACCGATCCGCTGGCCAGCTGGGCCGCTCTGAAGGACGCGGTGAATCATATACGTACCGGGAAAGGTCCCGCGTTCGTGCATGGCCATGTCATTCGCGCTTATTCGCATTCGCTCAGCGACGACGAGCGGCTCTATCGGCCCGAGGGCGAGCTCCAGGAGAACGCCCAGCGCGACCCGGTGCCTCGCTTCCAGATGTTTTTGCTGCGCGAGGGGATCCTTGATGGCGAGGGCATTACTGCCCTGGAACGTCAGGTGGACGAAGAGGTGCTGGAGGCTGCCGACCGCGCTCTGGCTGCCGCCAAGCCGCTCCGGAACACGGTTACGCAATACGTATATTCCCCCAGCGTTGATCCCGCTTCGCCTCAGTTTGCGGCCCCCGCGGTGCTCGATCCGATGCCGGTTGCCGGCGTGGTGGACGGAGCCGAGCCGCCGCTGGTGGCGGTCGAGCAGGTTCCCGGCAAGACCATGGCCGAACTTATTAATGCCTGCCTGCGTGACGAAATGCGGCGCGATGAGCGGGTGGTCGTTTTTGGGGAAGATGTGGCCGATTGCTCCCGCGAGACCTATCTCGAGCAAAAGCTGATCAAAGGCAAAGGCGGGGTGTTCAAACTGACCGCCGGTCTCCAGGCCGAGTTCGGCGGCGAACGGGTGTCCAATTCCCCCTTGGCGGAAGCCAGCATCATTGGGCGGGCGATAGGCATGGCCACACGCGGCCTGAAGCCGGTGGTCGAGATCCAGTTTTTTGATTACATATGGCCGGCGATGCACCAGCTTCGCAATGAGCTGCCGCTGATCCGCTGGCGCTCCAACAATGGCTTTTCGTGCCCGTGCGTGATTCGTGTTGCGATTGGCGGATACCTGAAGGGCGGCGGTATATACCATTCCCAGTCCGGGGAAAGCGTCTTTACGCACATACCGGGATTGCGCGTGGTATTTCCTTCGAATGCACTGGATGCCAGCGGCTTGCTGCGTACCGCCATCCGCTGCGATGACCCGGTTTTATTTCTGGAACACAAACGCCTGTACCGCGAGCCCTATGGCCGGGCGCCATACCCCGGCGCGGACTATATGATTCCGTTCGGCAAAGCCCGCGTGGCGCAAGCCGGCAGCGAGATCACGGTCGTGACCTATGGCGCGATGGTACCCCGCGCCTTGCAGGCGGCGCAGCGCGCGGAGCGCGAGCAAGGCATTTCCGTGGAAGTGCTTGACCTGCGTACGCTCAGTCCTTACGACTGGGACGCTATTGCCGTCTCCGTACGCAAGACCAGCCGGGTGCTGGTGGCGTATGAGGACTTCATGAGCTGGGGCTACGGCGCCGAAATCGCGGCGCGCATCGCCGGAGAACTTTTTGACAGCCTCGATGCTCCCGTCCGCCGGGTCGCCGCCAAAGATACCTTTGTGGCCTATCACCCTGACCTGGAAGACGAAATTCTGCCCCAGGCGCAGGACGTGTTCCGGGCAATCCTGGAATTAGCGGAGTACTGAGCAAAAGAGCCGGATGAGAGGCAAAAGAAAAAGGGCGGAATGTCCGCCCCTTTTTTCCTTTTGTCCCTGGGTTTCTATTTGAAGTTGTAAATGGCGCCAACACTGATCCGGAAATTGTTCAGATTCATGTTGGTGCCACCGAAACCGACGCGGTCGAGCAGGTAATCAAACTTGATTACGCGCACGGAGATGTGGTCAGTGACGCTGACGTCAATCCCGCCGCCGGGCGCCATGGCAAAGCCTCTGCTGACCAGGGTCGTGGTGCCGTTCCCGGCGCTCGTATGATTAAACCCGAGCAGGAACTCCGCGAAAGGCTTCACTTTGCCGGTCTTGGAGGAAATGCGCGGGCCGAGCAGTACGTTGTAAATGTGTATTTGCCCGTTGGTGACGGCGGCAGTGTTTATAGCGGATTTGTACGATCCGCTGAAATCGGCAACTAGGCTTACATTTTTTAACGCGTTATACGCGACATCCGCGTCCCAGCCGTCGGCGGAGCTCTGACGGCTAGCGCCAGGAATCTTGGTGTCCATGCTCATGAACTGCCAGCCACCGAACACGGAATACTTGGAGTCCTGGCCTACGGCGAACGTTGACGCCAGCATCACCAGAACGAAAATCATCAAAACAACCTTACGCATTCTCTACCCCCCAAAGTAATGAAATTGATCCACTTGCCATTAAACCGGTCAAAGGGACAGCGAAGCAAGTCTAAACTAACGACCGGCATTTCATAGATAAACAGATCAAAAGGGGTGTCAGCAAGGGGAAATTGCTGTTTCGGCGGCGGCGCAAGCCGTCGAGGACCTGACCTGGACGCGGGGCAAACAATCCGATGCGGCAAGGCCCAACGGGCACGGGAGTGAACGGAGTGCTGTCCGCCGCGCTGTCGCGCCGAAGGAATTTTCCGATTTGCCGGCCTGGACGATAACCCCAAATGCCATATTCACTGTTCACGCGGTATTATGAGGTTACGTAATTTCCAAAGGCCCCCTTAGACAGGAACAAAATCTTTAAAGTGGAGTGTGACCGTCATGAGGAAGCTTTTTGCTTTGTGCATTGTCCTTCTTGTGTTTTTGGGCGTCGCCGTTGCGCAGGACGACAACGACAAAAAAAACAACAAATCAGACAGCAAGGACCTGGTATTGAAAGCGTGCGGACCCAAGGACCACGAGGTCAATTACTCGGCTGGTACCGATAAGGGTGAACATCCAACACCTGCGCCCTCCGTGGGCAAGGCGATGATTTATGTGCTCCGCGCAACGATGATGGGGAACAAAGTGCAAACCAAGCTGGCGGTCGATGGCGAGTGGAAGGGCGTCAACCGCGGCAACAACTACTTCTTCTTCGAGTTGGCCCCGGGTGAACACTATGTTTGCTCGCAGGCCGAGAATCGGGCCACCCTGACCATCCAGGTGGAGGCGGGAAAGACCTACTATTTACAGCAACATATTGAGATGGGAATCATGAAGGCCAGGAACTCAGTGGACATAATGCCGGAAGACAAAGCCAAGGAGAAGCTCGCCAAAATGCATCTGGCTACCTGGCAGGTTAAGAACTAAACCTGGAGGCGCTGCCGGCAAGCGAAATTTGCCATTCCGGCTGCGGCGGAAATCAGGGATTTCCCCGGCCGGGCGCGGGTGCCATTCGGGTCAGTTTGGAATTGGCGGGGGATTGAGCAGTCGAACCGTGCAATTGCGCGGGCCAGACAGACGGTTTGGGGCACAAAGAAAAAGGGCGGCATCGCCGCCCTTTTTCTTTGTTAGGCCTGTAACCCAATTAGAACTTGAAAACCAAGCCGGCGGCGATACGGAAGTTATTTAGGTTCTGACTGCCGGTGGAGACGTTAAGTGAGGACGAACTGAAATCGACCCGGTTAAGCAGGTAGTCAAATTTCGCCAAGCGCAATGCGAGGCCCTTGGACGCGTTATAGTCGAGACCGCCGCCCACGGCCATAGCGAGGCCGTTGCTGCTAGTGCTGAGGCTCGAGCCGGAAAGCGAGAGGGATGGATGGTTAAAACCGACCAGGACCTCCGCGAAGGGTGTTAACTTGCCGGCCTTGGCGGAAAAACGCGGGCCGAACAGGAAGTTGTATGCGTGCGCATTTACCGTGCCCGAAACGCCGCCGGAGCTTGCCGTCACGGATTTGTAGGAGCCGCTGATATCGCCAACCAGGCTGACACACTTTACCATCTTGAAGGCGACATCGGCATCCCAGCCTTCCGCGGTGTTCTGACGGCCATCAAGATTCTTCGTGTCGATGCTTAAGAATTGCCAGCCACCGAACACGGATACTTTGGAATCCTGGCCTACCGCGAACGTTGACGCCGCCATAACCAGAATAAAAATCACTACCGCAAACTTACGCATTCTCTACCCCCCTAGAAGAATTTAGGTGGAACCTTATGCATTCTAACCTGTCCGAGGAAGACGCAGGCAAGTTCAAATACGCAACCGGCATCCCATCGATAAACACTAGAAAATCGCCGTTCTGGCAGTCACGATAGTCATTATCTTTTCGGGAACACCGGCTTGGCACGCCCGGCTGCGATAGCCGATAATGCCAATGCCACCGAAATACGACGCCGCCAATGATCCCATACGGCGATCGCGAGGTTCGGGGCCACGAACGATATGGACCAGCCGGTGCAAAAGGAACGACGGCGTTTTCCCCGCTACCGTTGCGAGGGCAAGGCGGAGATCCGCGTGCCCGACTCGACGACCGTAATCTGGGGCACGGTGACCGATCTCAGTTCCGGCGGATGCTATGTCGAATTGCCATCGCCGTTGGCGATGGGCCAGGTCGCCAAATTGGACTTGAGCGTGCTGGACGTCACTATCGTGATCGAGGCCAAGGTGGCGGTGGTTCATCCCATGTTCGGAATGGGAGTGGCGTTCACCAACTGTAATCAGCAGGAATTTCAAAAGCTGCAGGAAATCCTATACCACCTCTCCGGCTTATCGGAGCCTCTTCCCGAGTCCGAGTGGGCAGCCACCCCTCCCGCAGTCGCCGCTTCTTCTCCGGCCAGTCCCACGCCGGGCGCCCCCTCCGCGCCACCGGCGCCTGGCGGAACCGGGCCCGCATTCAGAATTTCTCCCGACGTGGCATGCAAGATTCTGGACCAGGTCGTGAAGCATTTGTCGCAGAAGGGCACGCTCACCAAAGTCGATTTCCTGGCCATTCTGGGAAAAAAGTAAGAAGAACCAGTTTCAGGTTTCATAACTGCGAGGTTTCAAAGTTTCAAAGTGGGTGTGTGGCGACCTTCTGTTTATCCTCCCTTCCGAGACGCCGCGACTGCCGGTATTTGCATCGAAGTTTTTGGGTGACAAAAATGTTGGCACCCCGAAACCTTGCGACCTTGCAACTTTGAAACTTTGCAACTTTGAAACCTTCTGTTATCTCCGCTTTCCTGGCCGTGGTCGGGGAAACCGGCCTGATCACCGAGCCGCAAGAGCTGCGCACTTACGAGTGCGACGGGCTCACCAACTTTCGCGTGACTCCCGCGGCCGTCTTGCTGCCCGCCACGGGGGAGCAGGTCCGCCAGATCGTGAGTATTTGCCACCGCGAACAAATTGCGTTTGTGGCGCGCGGCTCGGGCACCGGACTGAGCGGCGGTGCGTTGCCGGTGGCGGGCGGAGTGGTCATCAGCCTGGCGCGGCTCAATCGCATCCTGGAGATCGATTACGACAATCAGCGCGTCGTGGTAGAGCCGGGCGTGATCAATGCCATGGTGACCCAAGCCGTAAGCGGCAAGGGCTTTTTCTATGCTCCCGATCCGTCCTCGCAGTCGGTTTGCTCAATCGGCGGCAATGTGGCGGAAAACTCCGGTGGCGCACACTGCCTGAAGTACGGCTTTACCACCACGCACGTGCTCGGACTGGAAGTCGTGTTGCCCGATGGCGAGGTGGTACAACTGGGCGGGCCGGCGCTGGATCGGCCCGGTTACGATTTGGCCGGAGTTTTCGTCGGCTCCGAAGGAACCCTCGGGGTGGTCACCAAAATTATTCTGCGCATTGTCAAGCGGCCGGAGGTCATACAGACCTTGCTGGCGGCGTTCAATAGCACCAATGAGGCGGGCGCGGCGGTGAGTGCGATCATCCGCGCCGGCATGGTGCCGGCGGCCATAGAAATGATGGACCGATTGGCGATCCAGGCGGCGGAAGCCGCGGTGCATGCCGGTTATCCCGCCTGTGACGGGCTGCTTCTGGTGGAACTCGACGGGCCCGCGGCCGAAGTCGAGGCTCTGATGGCACAGGTGCGCGAGCTCTGCACCCAATGTGGCGCCTGGGAAATTCGCGTGGCGCAGTCGGAAACCGAGCGCATGCTGATCTGGAAGGGCCGCAAGGCCGCATTTGCCGCCATGGGACGCATTTCGCCGAATTACATCGTGCAGGACGGCGTCATCCCCCGCACGGCTTTGCCCCGCGTCATGAGCGAGATCGTACGGTTGAGCGCCACCGCGGGCTTGCGCGTGGCTAATGTTTTTCATGCCGGCGACGGCAATCTTCACCCGCTGGTGCTGTACGACCGCAACGTTCCCGGGCAGGAACCCGCGGCCGAAACCCTGGCGGGCGATATTCTGAGGCTTTGCGTCGAAGCGGGGGGCTCCATTACCGGGGAGCATGGGGTGGGAGAAGAAAAAAAGGAATTCATGTCGGCCATGTTCGCCGAACCCGATCTGGACACCATGCAACTTGTCCGCTGTGCCTTCGATCCCGACCAGCTTTCCAATCCCGGCAAGATATTTCCGCGGACGCGCCTATGCGCCGAGAGAGCCGGCCCATACGAACTGCATCCGCTGGAGAAGGCCGGGATCGCGGAGTTCTTCTGATGTCTGGCGCGCCTGTAATTTCGCCCCGGCTGCCCTGGGAAGAACTGGCGGCAATTGCACCGTTGCGGCCGGCGGTTGCCGCAGACGCGATTTGCGGCTTGCTGCCCCAATACGTGGCCGAGCCGCGTAGCGCCGAGGCCATTGCCGGCGCGTTGCGTTGGGCCCATGCCAACCAGGTGGCGGTCGCGGCCCGTGGCGGCGGAAGCAAGCTGGAATGGGGCAATCGGCTGCGTCATCTGGATCTGGTGATCTCCACCAGCGGCCTCAATCGTGTGGTCGAACACGCGTTTGATGACATGATTGCCACCGTCGAGCCCGGTTGCACCATGGCCGATTTTCAGCGCCAGCTGGCCCAGCACGGACAGCGCTTGGCGCTGGACCCGCTATTCCCGGAGCGCGCCACTGTCGGCGGAGTACTCGCCACCAACGACAGCGGAGGGTTGCGCCTGCGCTTTGGCTCCATGCGCGATCTGATCATCGGCATTACGGTGGCGCT
>Ga0326728_10016109_pt1 | contig 15344 bp, 12 predicted proteins | sample MB3enrmetagenome_FD_207602 | JGI IMG/M metagenome (GOLD analysis project Ga0326728, IMG submission 207602) | Lab enriched peat soil microbial communities from McLean, Ithaca, NY, United States - MB31MN | ecosystem: Environmental > Terrestrial > Soil > Wetlands > Peat | place: USA: New York...
GAATAATTGCCGCCGCTCATCGCCCCGCTGGCATCCTGCTGGCCGATGGTGCCGCTGACGGAATACTGGCCGTTGCTGCTGGTGCCGCCGCCCCCGGCGACCTTATACCAGCCAATGGAATAATTCTGCGCCAAACCGGCCAGGGGGAGCAGCAGGCAAGAAAACAAAACAATTCTTTTCATATTTTTTCGGGTTTAAATCGGGATTTTATTGGGGACCGATGGCAATGAAGCTGAACGTATCATCCGCCGAACTGCCGTTGAGATTCGAGGTTTGCACCGTGATTGAACTGGAAGAAATTGTTCCCCCGACCCGGACTATGGTATTGACCCCGCTGGCGGTTACTGTGGGATCGCCTGAGAAAGCGGGAGAGAAGGTAATCGTATAACTGCCGGTGCCAACCGGCCCATTGTGTGCGGCTGTGAATCCGCTGCCGGCGAAGACAGATCCGCTGGGGTTAACAATTCCCCGCACGATGCGGAGGTTCTCGGGTCCGCTGGCGGCATAATCGGCGCCCCCGCTGCCCATTTGTATGTTGCCGGCCACTTGGAGCGGGCTGGCTGGTTTGGTGATGCCAATGCCGACGTTGCCGTTGTAGTCAATTCTCATTTTGGGCGTCGTCAGCAACCCGCCCGTATAAAAATCCAAATAATCGTTCCCAAAGGTTCCCCCCACGATGGCTTGCCGGGTCGAGTTCTTCCCAAAGCCGATGCCGGCGAAATTCGGACTGCTGGTGGTCCCATCGGTCGCCGTATTGTCCAACCTGACTAGGACGGACGGATCAATCGAGGCGCCCGCAGAGACAGCTCCCACGTTTCCACTCAACTCCAATTGTTTGGCCGGATTGTTCATGCCGATGCCCAGGTTGCCGCTGGTGGTCACGGTAAAGCGTCCGCCAATAATGCCAGGCGCATCAACGTAGAACGGCCCCGCCGCGGATTGGTCATACCCGTTGGCACTATTCATGGAGATGCCGCCATTTAAATTGGCCACTGCGCTGAAGCTGTTCTGCCCGGTAAAGGTCTGGTTGGCATTGAGCAACGCGGCGTTGGAGGGCAGGGCGGTGAGATTGGCCCCGCTGATGGCGGAAAGCGCGCCGGTGAGATTGGCCGCATTCAAATTCGACAGGCCGCCGCCGTTGCCGGAAATGCTCGCGGCCGTGACGGCCCCGCTGGCGTTGATGTTTCCGTTGACATCCAACTTTTGCTGGGGCGTGGTTGTGCCAATGCCGACCTCGCCGGCCACCGAGAGCGTATTGAGGCCAAACCCACCCCCCGTGCCAAAGAGAACAACGGCCAACCCGTCGCTGCCGCTGGTTGCCGAGGGACCCAAATTGCCGTTGGTGCCGCCAACGGCGGAGCCGGATAGATAGTTGGTATCCGTGGTGTTCCCGGGGAGGTTATCGCTGCCGCCGAAAGTCACGTCTCCATAGGAGCCACCGCCGAAGGCTACCGCGCCGCTGCCAAAGGCCGAGCCGCCGCCGTATCCTCCGCCGCCACCGCCAGAACCTTGGTTCGGCGGAGTCTGTCCATCCCCACCCAGCAAATTGAGATTGGTTACGCCAGTCGTCGTCGCGGTGGCAGCGTAGCCGATGCCGGAGCCGCCGGCCTGACCTGCGCCGGCACCGCCATAATCTGAGCCACCGCCGCCGCCGCCCGCCACCGCTTGCATGATGTAGGCCATATTGGTGTAATGGAAAAGCGAACTGGCCTGGCCTCCAGCGCCGGAATAAAGGCCAGCGGTCAAAATATACCCAGCGCCGCCACTACCATCATTGGATCCGGCCCCACCACCCCCACCTCCGGCCGTAAATGCGCCGCCGCCCTGGCCGACCACCACCACGTAGGTGTCCCCGGGTGTCACATTAAATGATACCTGCGAGAAAGCGCCGCCGCCGCCGGAAGTAGCATCTCCCCCTCCTCCGCCTGCGCCCCAGAGTTTGACGACCATGGCCGTGACCGAAGGTGGAACGGTGAATGTATAGGTTCCATTCGTTGCATAGTTGGTGGATGACACGACCGACAGAGGCGCAATTTGCAGGGTCGTGGCTGTGACATTGCCAGTGAAAGCGCCGGAAAGGTCCACCCCGCTCTCACCATTGGTGAGGACGCCGGGCGGCAGGTGCCCCAGCGGGATGACCCCCACGATGTTCGTCCCCGCCACCGAGTTCGCGCTCGCCGCCTCCCCGGCATTGGGCGCGTAAATCGCATAGGGCGTCGGTGTCAGTTCCTGCGATGGGCTGAGGGGGATGAAGCTGGCGCCCCCGTTGGTCCGCACACCGATGGTCAGCCAGTAATTCGAGCCGGTGAAAACGCTGCCAAACTCGAGCGTGACGATGAACAGCCCGTTGGTCACGCCCACGTCGAGATTGGTCAGCGTGACACCGACCTGCTGGCCGGTGGAGTTGGTCAGGGCGAAAGTGAAGTCGTAATTGCCATTGGCCGGGCCGCCGCTGACGCTCAACTGGCCTTGATAGGTGAAGGCCGTGCCCTGGGCGAGCATGGGTTGGATGGAAATGAGCAGGCAGCCCAACGTGGCAGCAAGCGCAAGACATGAGAACAAGTTTTTCATAGGTTTCGTTTTTTGGCCGTGGGAACATCCGGGTTAACTCTGCGTCGCCAGAATAAGAGGCTCACAGCCACGAAACCTGGAATTCTGGCAACTGGGGCTTGAGTATGGCGAAAATCGCGAGAATATCAAGCTTAATTTGTCCTTCGACTGGCAAAATAAAGCCAATCAGAGAAGCGCCGGCACCAGCCGCAGACCTTCCCGGTGGAATGATTTGCATTGTCAAATGTCCCCCTTACCCGATGAAACCCTCCCGCGTTAACCCGCTGGCGTAAGAGGTCGCCACAGTGGCGCGGCCTCGGCGCTGCGCGGCTTGGCATTCCACAGCAGGGACTGGTGTAAATCAGCTTCAATCATTAATCAGGCGGCTACGCAAAGGAAAGGCTGAAGGTTGAAGGCTAAAGGCTGATCTGCCGCCGCTGGGAAGCTGTGGCAAGACAAGAGGCTGACTGGTTCCGCCGTCGCCGGAACGGCTATGACGGACTGGCTAAATGCTGAAGTTGAAACCGGCGTCCAAAAGGCCAGAGCCATCGTGCGCGAAGAACTCACAGGCACGCTTGGACGGGGATTGCTGTGCTCGTCGCGCACATTTCCGAATTGTCCGGCCAAGGTCGCCCTGCGCCAGCGGCTTTGAGTCCCCCCCAAGCCCGCGAATACCATCTGGAAGCGTCATGTCCCTGCCAGGTGCTTCCATCCCTCTCGGAACAGCAGGAGCGCAAAGAAAGCCAGCAGCACCGCAAGGACGCGCATCGCCACCCGATAGGGCCGCCCAGCCAGCAAGTCGCGGGAACGCGCGGCCAGCAGGACAACCAGCACTTTCGAGCCGACCAGCAGCAGGTAAAAACCGCACAGGAAGGCGAAAGCGGCTGGCCAGCTTTGCGCCACCGCTTTCGCCAAGGTCGCCGCCCCAACCGTCAGCCAGAACAACCAGGGGTGCGGGTTGAGCAGATTGGTCAGGATTCCCTTGAGCCACGACTTGGGGCGATCAGCCGGGGCTTCTGCGGCCACACGCACGGGGCGGAAACCATCCCAGGCCAAATACAGGACAAAGGCCCCCCCTGCGATGGACACGATGCCGAGCAAAGGGCGGAGTTGCGCCAGCTTCGCTGCCATCACCAGCGCCAGGGCGATGATCGGCGCATCAGTAGCCAGCGGGGCCAGGGCGATCTTGCAGCCTTCCCGCGGGCCATGTCGCAGCGTTTGAGCCAGCACCAGCGCCAGCAGGGGGCCGGGGGCGAGGCCGCAGAAAAGTCCCAGGAGAACTCCAGATGCCAGAGCTGTCATCATTATGTCACATCCTACACTGGATAGGGTCGCGGCTTCAACTGGATGAATGCAGGGCATGGTTCAAGAAGGCGATGGCCAATCGGCGAGCAGACCGTCAAGCGGGCAGCGATTGATGATCCTGAACTGAAACCGCTTTGGGACAGCATGGGTGGAACGACGTGGAAGCCGGCGGAGTAGATACTACAACGCTCTTGGATCGGCTTGGAAAGCCTTGAAGCAATGCCAAAGCGCCGGAGGGCTGGCGCACTCCGGGACGCTTCGCGCTTTATAATAATCGAAGCCGTCGAGGGAGGCTCTTGCAAAATGCCCGAATTGTGAGACCAATGGATCATGCGCGCGGCGGGGACAGGTGCTTTCGGCTATTCGGGTCGTTATATTGCCCGGCGCTTGCTGGACGCGGGGCACAGCGTACTGACGCTCACGAATTCCTTGAAACGCGAGAATCCTTTCGGCGGGAAGGCGCCGGCAGTCCCGTTCCACTTCGATCAGCCGGAACTTCTGACGCAAACACTGCAAGGAATCCAATTGAATGTGCGCGCGGGCCGCAGGCGCATTTGGATCGAAGGGGTTCTTGAGTTGACAAATTGTTCCTCCGGCCATATCGTTTTGATATGAGCAGAGCGGCTAAGGAGTATCATTATCCGTTGCGGCTGGCGTCCGAAGACGCCAGGGCGGTGGACGCAGTGTGCCGACAAAGCCACGTTTCCTTTAATCGGGTGGTCGCCCTGTGCGTCAGGAAAGCCTTGCCAGAGGTGCGCGAGACATTGTCAACTCAAACCAGGCGGATTACAAACGTGGACCCACTTCCCGACAAGGTTTTGAAACGGCTCTATAGCCAGGCGGATGACGACGCGGATTCCATCCGGCTGTTCATGGCCGCGCAGGCAAAAGCCATCGAGGAATGAAGGCTTGGGAGATTTGGACGGGCGATGTTTACGGGCCGCATCCAGTGGTGCTGATCTCCTGCCAATCCCGGATTGATGCCAAACAGGAAGTGGTGGCGCTCAAATGCACAACGATGCAACCGGCCATGGCGCGCGCGGCGAGGGAGAATGAAACCATCCTGGACCAGGCGGATGGAATGGACTGGAAAACACTTTGCCGATGCGATCTGCTTTTTACCGTGCCGAAAGCAACGCTGACGCATCAACGTGGTTTCGTCACCATCGAGCGCCAGCGCGATATTGCCCGGAAAATCATTCAAGGCTTGGCGATCGCGGGGCTCTAGCACAAGGAGATTCCACGCTCGCCATGCTGCGGTGCGCATCTTGACACTGCCACCGGCGGAGTGCGCCCGTCCCCCGGCCGCAGCAAGCAACTGATTTTTCGAGTGCGCAGTAAAATCACCACTGGGCCGTATTGTTCACGTTGCTGCACCTGAGGACAAGCGCGCTCCGGGGCTACTCTCCCGTCGGAAACCGGTAGCAGTGCCAAGATGCGCACCTCCCGCAGTCGCGCGGCCAGGGCCACCTTGACAAAGCGACAAAACTCCACTGAAACTCCGCCAAAACTCGCGTTCATAAACGCGGCCGAAAACCCCGCCGCCAGAGGTGGCAGCGCTTCCCGGCGTTCGGCCTTTGGTCAGGACTCGCATTGTTCGTCGCTGACCTTTTCCATCCAGTCAACGACCTTGCCGTCAAGCGCCTCCGCGATGGCGAAAATGATTTTTTTCAGTTGCTTTTAACGGGCTGCCATTGTTCCTTTGCACAGATGCGGCGCCGCTTCCTAACTCACTGGCTTCCTTTATTGCTCTGGATGGGTCTCATCTTCGGCGCTTCCACCAAGCTGGGTTCGCCCGAGAACACCTCCCGGTTTATCGTGCCTTTTTTGCTGTGGTTAAATCCACACATGTCCTGGGAAACCATTGAACGGGTGCATCATGGCGTGCGGAAAACCGCCCATGCCGTTGAGTATGCCATGCTGGGTTTTCTCATCTGGCGCGTCGTCCATTCCGCCGCCGCCCTGGCCTGGCACCGCCCTGCCTGGCACTTTCGCTTCGCTCTTTTGCTCGCGGCCTTGTATGCGGCGAGCGACGAAACGCATCAGATTTTCGTTCCCGGCCGTCAAGCAGCGGTGCGCGATGTGCTCCTGGATACATGCGGGGCGGGACTCGGACTGGCGGTGACGTGGTGCGCCCTTCGGATGCGAAAATCAAAACAGGCATGAAGCAGCCGCTTTGTTCGGTGGCATTGCTTTATATTGGCGGCATTCTTTTGGGTCAATGGTTCCATCCCCCGCTCACCGCGTTGTTTGCCTTTTCCTTCCTGAGCGGCTTTGCGGCGCTGCTCTGGAATCGGGGGCGGCTTTTTTTGTTGAGGTCGCTCCTGGTGCTGGCAGGCTGGACCAATCTAAGCTGGCACACCGCGATCATTTCACCGAACGATTTGCGCTTGCTGGCCGGCCCCGGGCCGGAGGACGTCCACGTGCGAGGCGCTCTCCGCGCTTCGCCCATGCCGCGAATTTTCGAGCGGCAAGGCCGGGAGCTTTGGCATTCCTCCGTTGTTATTGACGCCGAACAAATCCATCTCGCTGACGGCTGGCAGCCCGCGTTTGGCAAGATCATTGCTTATGCCCCGGGCATCCTGTCGTCGAACTTCTTCAGCGGCCAATTCGTGGAGGTCAAGGGCGTGCTTGGCCCGCCGCCGGGTCCGCGGGCGGATGGATTATTCGACGCCCGCTCCTACTATCAGCACGACGCCATTTATTGCCAGTTGCGCACCGGCTCGGCGGAAGCGTGGAGCGTCGGTCCGGGGACCCCTCCCCGCCAGATGCCGCTCTCGGACCGCTTCTTCGCCTGGGCCACAAACACTCTGGCCCTGGGGTTAGGCCCGGAAGACCGGCCGTTGCGCCTGATTTGGACATTGGCGCTGGATTGGAAAGCGCCGCTGACCGAAACAGTGGAGGAGCCGTTCATGCGCGCGGGAACGTATCACATCTTCGCGGTGGATGGATTGCGCATCGGACTTTTGGCCGGCATTGGGGTCGGGCTTTTGCGCGCCCTGCGATTGCCCCGCGCGCTTTGCGGACTTTTAGTGGTTCCTGTCATTTGGTTTTACGCGGGCCTCACCGGCTGGCCGGCCTCGGCGGTTCGGGCCGCCATTATGATGAGTATAGTCATTGTCGGCTGGGCCAGCCATCGCCCGGCCAGTCTTGTCAATTCACTTTTTGCGGCGGCGTTCATAATTTTGCTCTGGGACCCGTGGCAGCTTTTCCAGCCCGGCTTTCAACTCTCGTTCATGGTCGTCCTTTGCATTGCCGTGCTTCTGCCGCTTGTCCGAAAACTGTTTCGGTCCTGGGTTTTTAAGAAGGACCCGTTCCTGCCCGAAACGTTGAAACCGCGCTGGCCGCCGGCTTTGCAGGCGGCGGCTTGCTTCGCCATTGATACCTGCGCCCTGTCTTTGGCGGCGTGGCTTGGCTCCATGCCCCTGGCGGCGGCTTGCTTTCACCTCTTCACACCGGTCAGCGTTCCCGCCAATTGCCTCGTCGTGCCAGTCACGGCGCTGGCTTTGATGAGCAGCATCGGAAGCCTTTTGACGGGAGCCTGGCTGCCCGGACTGGCGGTTCTGTTCAACCACTCGAGCTGGTTTTTCATGAGGTGCATTATTGGGTTGAGCCATTGGGCGGCGCAATGGCCGCGCGGCGCATTCAACGTTTCAACACCGGCGCCAGTCACGTTTGTTGGGTACTATCTGGTTCTCTTTTCGGTCTTAACCGGCTGGATCTTTCGTTCCAGATTCAAATGGGCGGTGGCCTTGGCGATCCTTGGACTGGGCGTCTGCCGGCTGGCGCAGTGGACCGCCGAAAATAAAACAGCCCGCCTCCACTTTCTCCCCCTCAACGGCGGTTCGGCCATTTTTGCCGACAACGCCGGTTCCAGGGAAAGTGTGTTGTTCGATTGCGGCAACGCCCAGGCGGCGGAGTCTGTCGTCAAACCGTTTTTGCGCGCGCAGGGCGTTAATAGTATTGACTCATTCGCCCTGACCGTCGGGCACGTGCAGGACAGCGGCGGGGCGAAAGTGGTCTTGACTAATTTTTCGGTGGGGCGCGTCTTTATCAACCCGGTCCGGGACCGCTCGCCCGCTTACCGCAATGTCGTTGATGAAATCAAACAAACCGCGCACTGGCAGGCATTGCAGGCGGGCGACGACGCCGGAGGCTGGTCGGTGCTGCATCCGGAGCGGTCCATCCGGTTCGACGACGCCGATGACAACGCGCTGGTTGTTTGGCGGGAAATCAACGGCCATTCGATCCTGCTGCTCTCCAGTCTCGGCCGCAGCGGCCAGGACTCGTTGGTGGAGAACCATCCAAATTTGCGCACGGACATTGTCGTGGCCGGCCTGCCGGCGACGGACGAGCCACTCTCCGAACCGCTCCTGCATCTGATTCAACCGGAGCTGATTATCATCATTGATTCGGAATTACCCGCTACGCGGCGGGCGTCGGCCAAGCTGCGCCAGCGCCTGGCCAGCCACGGGGTGCCGGTCGTTTACTGCCGTGATGCCGGTGCGCTGACGCTAAGACTTTGGCGCGGCGGCTGGGACTTGAAAAACGCCAGCGGCGAGGTCGTGCGCCCGCAGGAGCACTCTCAATAAGACTTCTCAAAAACATGGATTCATGCTATTCTAAAAGCTGTGAAAACAATCCCGCAAAGTTTGCTGGACCAAGCCGTGGATCGGTTGAAGGCCGAATTTCAGCCGGAGGAGATTTACCTGTTCGGCTCGCGCGCCTGGGGCACCCCCGATCAGGACAGTGACATTGATTTGATGGTTATCGTGCCGCAAAGCGACGAACGCCCCATTCAACGCGACCAACGCGCCCAGCGTTGCCTGGGACAGTTGCCCATATCCGCCGATGTGCTGGTCAGGACTCGGGGCGAGGTCAACCGCGTCCGCGAAGTGCAGGGAAGCCTGACCCACGCCGTGCTGCGCAATGGCCGCAAGCTCTATGGATGAAACCCGCAAGGAACTGCTGCGCTCCTGGCTGACCAAAGCCGCCCACGACTTGAAGAACGCGCGCATAGTTGGCGCGGCGGCGGATGGCCCGCTCGACACCGCCATTTATCATTGCCAGCAAACTGCGGAAAAGGCGGTCAAAGCCTTCCTCGTGCATCGTGGCATCACACCGGAGAAAACCCATGACATCCGAAAATTGACGCTACAGGCCGCCGCTCATCAACCACGCTTCAACGACCTGCTTGACATCGCGGCGACGCTCACCCCTTACGCCTGGCAATTCCGTTACCCGGACGATTTGGCCGAAACGTATCCCACGCGCGAAGAATTTGACGAAGCCCTGCAACACGCCCAGGCCATTTACGATTTCGTCCTCAACCTGCTTCCGGCGGACGTGCGACCGTGAAAGGCAGAAAGATGGGTTGGGCAGAAAAATGGGGCCTCTGATTTTTCTGCCCCTTCCTATTTCTGCCAGAAGCTGTGTCAGCACGGAAAACTTGATTTCCATACGAACTCTGCTGCCATCGCTCATCTTTGCCGGCATTGAGATTATCAATAGTGGCAGCAGTTTTATCAATTTGGCGTTATGGGTTTCCATAGGCATAGTTCCTCCATGAATAACCGGCGCAATTATCCGCTGCTGCTGGCCAGCCAGTTTTTGAGCGCCTTCGGCGACAACCTCATCCTCATGCTCATCCTCGGGCCGTTCCTGAACCAGTTCAAGGCCGGCACAATCACAGGGCAGGCGCAGAGTGTCGCCAATATCTATTACACCAGCCTGTTGTTCATGCCTTATGTTCTGCTCGCGCCGCTGGCCGGTTATCTCAATGACCGCTTTTCCAAAAATCGCTGGCTGCTCGGCGGAAACTTCATCAAATTGGCCGGCGCCGGCCTGGTCGCGCTTGGCCTGGTTTCCGGCTCCGCCTGGCAGGGGATTGGCTATTTCATAGTTGGAATTGGGGCCTGTGTTTATTCGCCGGCCAAGTATGGCATCCTGCCGGAAATTCTGCCGGCCGAGCGGCTGGTCAAAGCCAACGGGTTGATGGAATTGCTGACGCTGATTGCCATTTTGACGGGCAACATCGGCGGCTCGGCCGCGTTTGGCGGGTATCCGCTGCGCCTTTGTTATCTCATGGCCATCGCTGTTTATGGGCTGTCCCTTGTCCTCAACCTGCTGATGTCTCGAACCCCCTCCTACCGGGAAGTGCGGCTGCGGGGCAGCATCCGGCAATTTTTTTCCAATCTGGCCGACCTGTTTTCGCAAAAGAGACTGGCGCGCATCCTGGTCGGCACGGCGTTGTTTTGGATTTGCGGGGCGATCCTCAAAATGAATTTTCAGCCGTGGGGCCAGCAGGTTTTGCAGTTGACAACCATGTTGCAGATCAGCCTGCTCGGCCTCTGGCTGAGCGTCGGCGTCATGACGGGGAGCGTGCTGGCGGGGCAGCTTTATGCCGTGGGCGATCTGCATGCGACGCGGCGTTATGGGTGGCTGCTGGCCGCCGGCATCGCGGTTCTCGGAAGCATCGGATGGCTCATGGTTCATGGATTGAATTATCCCGGTATTTTGGCGCCGGCTGTTCTGATTCTTACGGGTCTGATTGCCGGTTTGTTTCTCATTCCGCTCAACGCCGCGCTGCAAGCCGAGTCGCGCAAGGACAAACTGGGCAAGACCATCGCCACGCAGAACGGTTTTGAAAACCTGGCCATGCTGGGCGGCAGCCTTTTGGCCTTCATCGACGTCAAAGTGGGATTCAACCCGTCGGAACTTTTTCTTGCGCTGGCCGCGTTTGCCGCCATCGTGGTTGTCTGGTTAAAGATTCCGCCAAAGCTCCAAATGAACAATGCAACCCCGGAGTAAAAATCTGAGCGCATGGGCCACGCTATGGTTTGCCCTGGCGGCGATCCTCTCGTTTCATCTGGCTTATACAATGGAGAACTGCCAGATTTTGCTCGTTGTCTTCCTCTATTGTCTCTTCCGACTGGCAGGCGTTAAGACTAGCCGTCTCGCGTTTTATATTGGGATGGGAATCGGTCTTGCAATCTACGCCCCTCAACTCAGCTTCTTTTGGAGGATTTTCCAAGCCGGGGCGATTCCGCTTTGGCTGATTTTGTCATTCTGGCCCGGCTTGTTCCTGCTGTTAGGCAAAGCTTGCTTGGTGCGGTTCGGCCCTGTCGGTTGGGCCTGCGCCGCGCCTTTTGTCTGGACCGGCTTGGAATATTCTCGCAGCGAGCTTTATTATTTCAGGTTTTCCTGGTTGAACGCCGGCTATGCGTTCTCCGATTCGGGCGGCCTGCATTATTTGGCTTCCTACGGCGTCTATGGGATCGGTTTCGTGCTAATGATCCTCGCAGTTTTTTTGGGAGTTGTTCGGACCCTCGGCTGGTCCGGGAGAATTCTTGCGGGAACTGTGGTGGCCCTCCTGCTATTATATCCGGCCCTGGCTCCAGCCCCGCAAAACTCCCCCCAACAGAGTTTTCGCGTCACCGGCGTGCAACTCGAATTCCCGTCGCTGGTTGAAGCAGAATCGGCATTGGATCGGGCCATCGACAAGTTTCCAGAGACGGATCTGCTCGTCCTCAGCGAATACACTTTCAACGGCCCTGTTCCGAAACTCATCAAGAGGTGGTGCCGCAAACATCAGAAATATCTCGTGGCTGGCGGAGAGGACCCCATCTCAGCCTCGCAGTATTACAACACGGCCTTCGTGGTCAGCCCCGGGGGCGAAATTGTTTTTTGGCAGGCCAAATGCGTTCCGATCCAATTTTTCAAGGATGGGTTGCCCGCTCCCAGTCAGCGGCTGTGGAATTCCCCGTGGGGCAAGTTGGGCTTCGGCACCTGCTACGATGCCAGCTATACGCGGGTGACCGACGAATTAATCCGTCAGGGCGCGCAAGGATTGATTTTGCCGACGATGGACGTGGCGGACTGGGGAATCCGCCAACACCAACTACACGCCCGGATTGTCCCAATGCGCGCGGCGGAATATGCTGTGCCAATGTTTCGGCTGTGCAGTTCTGGCATTTCGCAATTTGCCGACCCAACCGGGCGGGTGCTTGATTCAGCCCCTTTTCCGGGACAAGGCGCGATCATGAGCGCTCCGATGCGACTGGTATTTCGCGGGCGAATGCCGCCAGATCGGTGGCTGGCTCCTTTATCGGTCGGCATCACCGTTGCGCTTAGCGCATGGCTGGCCATCGACTGCCTTCGGCATCGGTTCTCAAATTCAAAGATTGGGGCCAAATGAAATCGATTCTTCGCCTCATTTTGCGGTTATTGTTCGGGTTCCGGGCCCATGACACGGCGGCGCTGGCCGCGCCGGGACCTGTCATGCTGTTGCCCAATCACGTTTCCTGGCTCGATTGGCTGTTCCTGACGGCCTGCCTCGACAGTCAATGGCGGATTGTCACCTCCAGGCAGGGCGCGGAAGTCAGTTGGGTGCATCGGCTCCTGATGATCAACCGGTTTACCTTTCCCGTGGACACCGATTCGCCTTATGCCGTCAAACGAGTGGCGGAATATCTGCAAACGGGAGGAAAATTGGTGCTTTTCCCGGAGGGCCGCCTTTCGCGCACCGGGGCGCTGATGAAGCTCTATGACGGCACAGGCTTTCTGCTTTTCAAAACCCACGCCCAAGTTGTCACCTGTTATTTGCGGGGCGCCAACCGGCTCCCCTTCTCGCCCAATCCGAACCGGAAAAAATGGTTCCCGCGTGTCACCGCCCATTTCAGCGGGGTCCTGACGCCGCCGGCCTTGACGGGCATGAGCACGATGCGCGCGCGGCAAAAGCTCACCCGCTGGCTCTACGACGCGATGGTCAGGCAACAATTCGACATCGAGCTGGACGCCACGCCAAAAAATGTCCTCGCCGCCATCCTGCAAACGGCGCGGCAATGCCCCGATGTCGTCGCGCTGGAAGATGTGACGCACCGGAAGCTGACTTACCGGCGCTTGCTGGCCGGGGCCGACGCGATGGCGAAGCAGTGGCGCCGCCATTGGCCCGATGACAGCAACGCGCGCATTGGGGTGATGCTGCCCGCTTCGCTGGCCATGCCGGTGACCATGCTCAGCCTGTGGGCGGCGGGGAAGGTCCCGACGATTTTCAACTTTTCCAGCGGCATCCCCACCATGCTGGCCTGCGCCCAACTGGCATCCGTCAAACATATTATTACCTCCAAAACATTCCTGGACCGGGCAAAATTAAATGTGCAGGCGATGCGGGACGCGGGCATCGGGTTCATTTATCTGGAGGACGTTCGCGCCGCAATCCCGCGCTGGCGGCAATGGCGCTCCCTCCTGCGCGTCTCCTTGCATCCGCGGGGCCTCGTCCCCAAGCCGCGATCCGAGGTGGCGGTGGTCCTTTTCACCAGCGGATCGGAAGCCGTGCCCAAGGGGGTGGAACTGACCCACACGAACCTGCTGGCCAACATCCGCCAATTGCTGGCGGTGTTTGATTTGAATGACGCGGACCGTCTCTTCAACGCCATGCCGCTGTTTCACAGCTTTGGCGTCATCGGCATGGCCCTGCCCTTGATTCATGGCTGTTATGTTTTCCTGTATCCTTCGCCGCTCCATTACCGGGTGATTCCGACGCTGATCTATGATTTGGATTGCACCGTGTTTTTCGGCACCAACACGTTCCTGAACGGTTACGCGCGCAAGGCCAGTCCGTTTGATTTCCGCTCGTTGCGCCTGCTCGTCGCCGGCGCGGAAAAATTGCAGGAAGCGACCGCCAACACTTGGGCGCGGCAATTTGGCGAGCGCGTTTTGGAAGCTTACGGCGCGACCGAATGCAGCCCGTGCATCACAATCAATACTCCGCTAAATCCGCGTTTCGGTTCCGCCGGCAGATTCATGCCGGGAATGGAATACAAGTTCGAGCCGGTGGAAGGCGTTGCCGAAGGCGGGCGACTGTGGGTGCGCGGCCCCAACATCATGCGCGGCTATTTGAATGCAGAGGCGAATGAAAAGTTCCTGGCCTGCGGCGGCTGGTACGACACCGGCGACATTGCGCGCGTGGACGAAGACGGCTTTCTCCATATTCTGGGCCGGCTCAAGCGGTTTGCCAAGGTCAGCGGTGAAATGGTCAGCCTGGCCGCCGCGGAGGAAGCTTTGGACGGCGCGTTCCCGCAGTACGGCTTGCGCTTTCAAATCGCCGTCCTGGCCCGGCCCGACGCCGACCGGGGCGAATCGCTGATTGCGGTCTGCAACGAGCCAAAACTGCAACTGGAGGAAATCCGCGCGGCGATCAAAGCCGGAGGATTGAGCAACCTTTACGTGCCAAGGGAGATCAAATACATGCGAGACATTCCCAAACTCGGCACCGGCAAGGTGGACCACCGCGAATTGCAGAAAACCATTTCAGAAGACAAAACCGCGAAATGAGAAAGACCAGTGAAGATGAAATATACCAGATTCCGCGGACCCCTTCCAATCGCCCAAACACACAATCCGCCAAGCTGAAATCCCAGCCCCTCCGTCAGAGCCTTTGGATTCTCCGGAGGCAAATTAGGTTCCTCCTCTCAGTAGAATATTTCGTTATGATTGGGATTATTTTGCCTTTTGGGGCTTGACAATGTGTTTGGTTTGTGGCAAAGGAAATGGCTGTACGGTCTTTAAATGGCTGTACGGTCTTTTGATGTCTCTATGAAAACCTTGATCTATTCCTTAACATGTTGCAAACGGACGGTCTTTATCGCGTTGTTTGGGACCTTGCTGGTCTCCTCGGCGGAAGCCGCCACGATTTCCTGGACCAATGTCAACGGCGGCAACTGGAGCATCACCAACAACTGGAGTCCCAACCAGGTACCCGGCGGCGGGGACGACGCGTTCATTACCAACTCCGGAACCTATACCGTGACCCTGGACACCAGCCCGACGGTCAACAGTCTGACCCTGGGCGGCGGCAGCGGGCAAGAGACGCTGGCGACGGCGGCGTTTAACCTGACGCTGAACAGCGCCAGCATCGTGACCAACGGCGGCGTCCTGGCCTTGAGCGGCGCTCTTGCTGGCGGTCCGTTGGCGGTGAGTGGCGAGCTTTATTGGACCGGCGGGACAATCTACGCCACCCTGACCGTGGCGACCAATGGTGTGCTGGTGCTGGCCGGCGCCAGCGGCGCCGACTATGGGTTGTCCGGGACTATCAACAATGCCGGGACGGTACAATTGGTCAGCGGAAATCTGGAACTTGCCCAATGCGGGGGCTGGCCGGCCACGTTGATCAACCTGCCGACGGGGGTCGTCGAACTGACGGCGGACGTTTCGATTGTCCAAGCATGTGGCTACACCCCGTTCGTAAACGAAGGAACACTGCTCAAGTCGGGCGGAACCGACACCAGCAGCATCTCCACTACCTTCAACAATAGCGGCACGGTGGAGGCCAACACGGGCGCCATCAGTCTTGTCGGCAACCCCACACTGAACGCGGGCAGCCTCTTTATTGGGGCGGGCCAAACCATCTTGGACGCCGGTACGGCAACCCTCAACGGCAGCCTGACCAGTTCCAACCTGGTGCTGGCGGGAGGGGGTTTGTCCGGCAC
>Ga0326728_10016110_pt1 | contig 15344 bp, 14 predicted proteins | sample MB3enrmetagenome_FD_207602 | JGI IMG/M metagenome (GOLD analysis project Ga0326728, IMG submission 207602) | Lab enriched peat soil microbial communities from McLean, Ithaca, NY, United States - MB31MN | ecosystem: Environmental > Terrestrial > Soil > Wetlands > Peat | place: USA: New York...
GACCTGGATGGAGTTTCCATCATCGATAACCGGGATCCCGTGGAATTCCGCCATCCGGGCCGCCACGTAGGTGATGTTCTTGGGATCGGTCCGGGCCCGGATGAAAAGGGCGTCCATTTTCGGGATCTTGTTGATGTCTACGGGGAAGAGGAACTCCGCGTTGTGCCCCATGGCTTCCGCCACGTCACGGCAGTGGATCAGGGCCGTGAGCTGCTCGGCGTTGGAGAGGGTTTTCCTGTCCACAAAGATGCCAAGCCGGCTCATAGGAACACCTGGTGATCGCGGTACGCCGCAAGGAAGGCCCGCTCTCCCGGGGAGAGGCGCGTGTACCGTGTAGGGGCCAGCGAGGAGAGGGCGCAGGTGTCGCTATTCCGGACAAAAACCATGTTCACGAGCGGAATGGAGAAGAGATCGTAGATTTTCTCCGCGTAACTGGCAACTGCCGCACAGTTTTCCGTGGTTTTCCCAAAGACCGCAGTACAGGTGCTGATTGTGGCTCCGTCATCGATCTTCTGGTAGCAGAAGGGATACTTGCCCTTGTTGGTGATGTGCTTGATCACATCCTTTGCCTGGTTGGCGTCCCGTACTACCGCATAATCGGTAGCCGTGGCAAAGTAGTTGATGCCATACAGGATCGCCGGCAGGGGGACATATGCCTGAGAGATCCCCCATTCGACCACCGGGATACCGGCCTGTTTTGCACGCTCAAGGCAGACCGGCACGACGAACGCATCGAGGACATCGCGGCTGGAGGGCCGGATCCCCTCACCTGCCTGCTCGCGGGCAAGAATGGTGTAATAGGCCTCGGATTTGTACGAGTAGTCCTCGGCAATCACATGATGGGTGCTGTCTCGCTGGATCACCGTAAGGGAGTCCCGCACCATCGGGTGATCCTTCCGGTGCAGGACATGTGCCCCTGCCCGCTTTTTTACGACCGGGCGGACAAACTCGCCCGCTGCCGTGCCCGCTGTTCCGGAAAGGGTGCTGCCGTCGGATTCAGGCATAGCCTCGGCCTCTGCCGAAGCGTCCCACCTATCGTTCATCGGCAGATCAGCTCGCAGATTACCCTCGCTGATCGTGCCCGGGGGGCGGTTATTTCCGGTACGGCATGGCAGGACCGGACAAAAGACAGATCACAAATCATAAGCGCTGCGGTTGCCCGGCAGCGCTCTGCCGCAAAAGAAGATGGTAACGAGACCCGTTTGTCCTCTTTTTCATCGTCGTCGTTGCTGACACAGACGGTCATGTTCAACACTAATCCGGCTACATGACCGGATTTATTCTCTTTTCTTCTATAAGCAGAGGCCGTATAATGTATCTTTTGGTGTTCCCCCTGCATTTATGAGCATTAGTCATAACGCGACCCGGGAACCAGAGATGGCGCGCAGGTCTTTTGGGGGGTGAAGCCAGGGTTTGTGCAGGGAAGGTGATCATTTCCTGACCGTGTACCCCCGTTCCGTCAGGACCCGGATCACCAGGTCGTCCCAGCGGTTATCGTCCGGCTCGTGCACCGGATCGATGCACTCCGCAAAGATACGGGTCACGAACGGATCCTCCGAACAGAGGTACCGCGAGAACATGATCCTGCCCGCCCGTTGCCCGGTCCGGGAAAGGATAAGCATCCGCCAGCAGCTGTAGTCCCGGCAGATATCGGGACGGGTGAGGTGCACAGTACAGAATGCCTTTTCCGAACCTGGCTCGTGCCGGAAGAACGGGCAGGCCTCGGGGAGTTTGTCAAAGATGCTCCGGTCATCGTACAGGGCGTGCTTATCTGGGTCCACCACGACCACGTTGGACTCGTTGGTGTACCGGTTAAAGACCACGAAAGTGTAGTCCCCGCGGTCCTCGGTGATGCTGTGCACCAGTCCCAGGTGGCTGCAGCATTCCCCGCACTGCTGGCAGTCAAAAACCATGCTTTGCCCTGTTGTATACCGGGAATGGAACGGCCTGCATGTTAATGGCACTGGTACAAGGGCGGTCTACAAATGCGTTATCCTGTCCGGAAATTGCCAAGATTAATACCGGTCCGGTGCATACAGGTACCATCGCATGGAGATCCTTTCGATCCTCTTAACCATCGCCGGGCTCTGCCTTTTTGAGACGATCACAAGCATCGACAATGCCATCATCAATGCCGAGGTCCTCTCCACCATGTCGCAGAAGGCGCGGCGGTGGTTTCTCATCTGGGGCCTCCTCTTTGCCGTCTTTGTGATCCGGGGCGCGCTGCCCTGGCTGATCGTCTGGGCCTCAGCACCCTCGCTTGGGCCGGTCGGTGCATTCACGGCAACCTTCTCGAGCGATCCTGCGGTTGTTGCCGCGATCGCACAGGCAGCGCCGATCCTTCTTGTGGGCGGCGGGACGTTCCTTCTCTTCCTCTTCCTGCACTGGCTCTTTCTGGAAGAGAAGGAGTACGGGATCCGTGGTGAGCGTTACATCTCTACAAAAGGGGTCTGGTTCTTTGCCGTGGTCTCGATCTTTTTGGCCGGCATTGTCTGGCTTGCTATAGGCAAAAACCCGATGATGGCCTTTGGTGCGGTTGTGGGGTCCTCGGCATTTTTCATCGTGCACGGGTTCCGGCAGAATGCCGAGGAGCACGAGAGGAAGATGGTTTCGGGCGACCTCTCCGATATCAGCAAGATCTTTTACCTGGAGATCATCGATGCCACCTTCTCCATTGACGGAGTCATGGGCGCTTTTGCGTTTACCATGGCAGTCCCGCTCATCATCATCGGTAACGGGATTGGCGCGCTGATCGTACGGGAGCTGACCGTAAGGAACGTGGACACGATCCGGAACTACCGGTACCTTAAAAACGGGGCCATGTATTCCATCCTTGTTTTGGGCATTATCATGATCCTGGATGGCTTTGGGGCACAGATCCCCGAGTATGTCTCCCCGATCATCACCTTTGGTATTGTCGGGTATTTCCTGTACCGCTCCATCCGGACAGGCCCGTCGGCCTGTTCAACGTAAATCGCAGGCAAGGGACTGCTCACCGGGAGCCGTAGGACCGGACATGGTCGCGGACGCGGCGATAGGGTTCGGAGAGGGGGTTGTTATCGTCATATATCCGCATGTCGTTGCGGTTGAACTGTTGCCGGTCGTTTCCCACCGGGCAGACCTTGATGCAGCACCCGCACGGGGAAAGGTACCGCTCCCGGAGTTTTTCTGACCGGCATGCACAGGCATATTTATCGGTAAGGTGCGCCGGGTAACCCCCGCTTTTTACCGCCTTTACCGGGCAGACGGACACGCAGCGCCCGCAGCGAATGCAGAGGGGGTCCTCGAGGATTGGATCACCGGGGATCTCCGCTGAGGTAAGGATGGAGGCGAACCGGACCCGGGGGCCGTACTGGGGGGTAAGGAGCATGTTGTTCTCGCCGAATGTGCCAAGACCCGCGCAGAAAGCCGCATGCCGGTGGGAGAAGAAGGCAACCGGGTTCTCCTTTAAGACTGTAATGGATCCGTACCCGTCACGGGGGATCCAGACAGAGGGGTAACCTTTCTCGGTCAGGAAGGTAGCCAGGTGGTACGCGCAGGCGTCCAAGGTCTCATTAACCACATGGTACAGCTCGTGGTACCAGATTGAAGGGGCAGTGTCCACGATCGGCAGGCTGACCGGAAACCCGATCACGATCACGCTCTTTGTCCCGGGAACAAGGGATGCCGGCCGGAACGCTTCCGGCACCCAGGGTTCGAACGGGGGGTTATCCCAGCGCTCGGCCGGGGCAAACCCGACCAGGGGGATATCCATGCCGCCGCATTTCCTGAGGATCTGGCGCCGGAGCATCGAGCTCATGGATCAGGTGTTGCACGGGGAAGGTAAAGAGCATTTGTCCGTGGGGAAAGAGCGGGCCTGGCATGCGAGGAACAGATAAACCCTTCCGGAAGTTCCCTCATCATGAGAGAGACACTCCTCTGCCGGCTGATACCGGGGGAGAGGACAAAAAAGGGCTCGCGGCTTTTACCCGCCGGTCACCGTACATACAATGCTCCGTTCCCTGCCTGCATTTACATCGAGTTCAAGAAAAACGATCTGCTGCCATGTCCCGCAGCAGAGCGCCCCGCCGGAAACAGGGACCGTAAGGGACGGACCCACCAGCGCCGCCTTCACATGGGACCGCCCGTTGCCATCCCCCCATTTTGTGTTATGGGCGTAGTCTTCGTGGTCGGGAGCAAGAACGGACAGCGCACGGCCGAGATCCGCAAGTACCCCGGGTTCGTTCTCGATCGTGGTCAGCGCCGCAGTCGAGTGCTGCACGAACAGGTGCACAAGGCCCTCGTGTATCCCGCTCTCGCGTACTGCCGCAGCCACCTGCGGCGTGATATCAATGACCTCGCCTTCACGACGGGTGGACAGATGGATAATTTTCCGGATCAACATGTATCACCATATCTTTTTTGGGGATCAGGCGGTGACCGCCAGCGAGTTTACGATCACCTGGGTCTGCTGGTCTGTAATGTACACAATCCAGATCCCGGGCGGAATGCCTGCTATTCTCCCGGATCCGCTCTTTGCTGCCACCGCACTAAAATCGTCCGTGTCCCAGAAACGCGAGCCGTCATAGTAAATGGTCACGGTCCCGCCATCAGTCCACGGGTTTTGCGTCATAACCGGCGACGGGTTCACCGCAATCTTTTCACCGCCAGGGGACTCGAGGGTAAAAAAGACACCCGGGGATGATGTCGGGGCTGACTGGTTTACAAGGGGGACCGGATCGCCCCGCATATGGTGCAGGCTGATCACACTCTCGCCGGGAGCGGGTGCCAGGACTCTGGCCTGGACAGCAAACACCGGGGGTTTCTGGAGAAGGGTGGCAACAAAGCTGCCCGATACGACAAGGATGAGAACCGTGGCAACCCCAATCAGAAGAACGAGCAGATAAAGACCGTAGGATTCGGTAAGGGCGCGGTCACGGCAGGAAACGGTCACGGCATCAGATCCGTAAACCATCCTTTGGAAGAGTAGACTAAAAAAAGGTTCTCCCCCAAAAGATCAGGAAACCTAAAAACGGGGATTATTCTGAGACATCCGGCAAAGAGGGTTTCTGGTCATCTTCCTCATCGGATTCCGGGGTGACTATGGCAACTCCGATGACCTTGTCATTCTCATCAAGGCGCATGATCTTGACGCCTTTGGTACCGCGGCCGGTGATCCGAATATCATTGACCGGTGTCCGGATAACGACTCCCGAGGCGGTCATGACAAAGATTTCATCGGTGTCCGAGACCGCACGCGAGTGTATCACAATGGCATCACGCTCGACCTGCATGTTCTTGACACCCATGGTTGCCCTGCCGTGACCGCGGAAGTCGTCGAACTCGGTCCTCTTGCCAAACCCGGCATCGGTGATGGTCAGGAGGTGGTCTTTCTCCACGAGCGTCAGGGCAACAATAGTATCATTGCCCCGCAGTCGCATGCCGATAACACCGGAAGCACCGCGGCCGACAATTCTCACGGTGTCCTCGTGGAACCGGAGACCGTACCCGAACCGGGTAGAGAGCACGACTTCTTTGGTGTTATCAGTCGTGATAACATCGACAAGCTTGTCGTTGTCTTTCAGCCGGATCGCATTGGTCCCGGTCGAACGCGGATTCGAGAATTCATCCTGCGGGATCTTGATGACCTGCCCAAGCTGCGTTGCGAACAACAGGTAGCGGTCTTTCCTGAACTCCCGGATGGGGATGACGGTCGTAACGACCTCGTCCTTTAAGTTGAGGAGGTTGACGATCGGCTTGCCCTTCGCGATGCGGGAGCTTTCGGGGATCTGGTAGACCTTGAGCCAGTAGATTCGGCCGAGGTTCGTGAAACAGAGGAGGTAATCCTTCATCCCCGCCGCAAATACCGAGCTCACGACATCGTCTTCTTTTGTGGTCATCCCGGTGATGCCATGGCCTCCCCGGCGCTGCTTGCGGTAGGTATCGAGGTCCATGCGCTTGATGTAGTTGGCGGTGGTGATCGAGACAAGCACCGTCTTGTCCTCGATTAAATCCTCGGTGGAGAGATCGCTTGTGTCGAAGGTGATCTCCGTTCTCCTCACATCGCCGAACCTGAGTGCGATCTCGGAAGTCTCGCGCCGGATCTCGTCCTTGATGTGCGCCTCGCTGGACAGGATAGTTTCAAGCTTGAGGATCTCTGCCTCGAGAGTAGCTTTCTCATCCGTGATCTTCTGTTGCTCAAGAGCCGCAAGCCTGCGGAGCTGCATCTGGAGGATCGCATTTGCCTGGATCTCATCGAGTCCGAACCCGGAGATAAGCGCAATCCGTGCGTTGTCCACGGTGTCAGAACCTCGGATAGCCGCGATGATCTTATCGATACTCGCGAGCGCAGCAAGGAGACCATTCAGGATATGGACCCGCTCCTGGCATTTTTTAAGGTCATACTCCGACCTGCGCCGGATGACCTCGATACGGTGGTGCACAAAGTTCCCGAGGAGAGCCGGCAGGCTGAGGAGCTTCGGGGTGCCGTCCACAATCGCGAGGTTATATGCCGAGAAACTGGACTCAAGCGCGGTGAACCGGTACAGGTTGTTGAGAATGACTGCCGAGATCGTGCCCTTGCGGAGCTCGAAGACGACACGGATTCCATCCTTGTCGGACTCGTCGCGGATGTCGCTGATCCCATCGAGCTTCTTATCCTTGACCATGTCGGCGATGGCCGTGATCCACTGGGCCTTGTTGACCTGGTACGGGAGCTCTGTGACAATGATTCGATCGCCCCGGTTCCCTCCTTCGGACTCCTCAATCTCAGCGACCCCGCGGACTACGATCCGGCCCTGGCCGGTGGCGTAGATATTCTTCACGCCCTCGACGCCCATAAGGATGCCGCCGGTCGGGAAGTCCGGGCCCGGCATGATCTTCATGAGTTCTTCCACCGGGACGTTTGGCTCATCGAGGAACCGGTTGACCGCTGCACAGACCTCGCGGAGGTTGTGCGGGGGCATCTTTGTTGCCATACCGACCGCAATACCGTCAGTACCATTGACAAGGAGGTTGGGGATCTTCGAGGGAAGTACAGTCGGTTCTTTCAAAGACTCATCGTAGTTGGGGACGAATTCCACCGTTTCCTTATCGAGATCCTCAAGGAGTGCCTCGGCGTACGGGAAAAGCCTTACTTCGGTGTACCTGCTGGCTGCTGCAGCATCCCCGTCCACTGAACCGAAGTTTCCCTGCCCCTGCACGAGCGGGTGCCGGTAGGAAAACGGCTGGGCCATCTTGACGATGGTGTCGTAGATGGATGCATCACCGTGGGGGTGGTACTTACCCATCACGTCACCGACCACCCTCGCGCTCTTCTTCGTGGGCTTGTCGCTCGTGTTGCCCATGTCCCACATCGCGTAGAGCGAACGGCGGTGGACCGGCTTGAGGCCGTCACGGACATCGGGGATAGCACGCTGGATGATGACCGACATCGCGTAGTTGATAAACGATGTCTTCATCTCCTGCTCGATGCTGATAGGCTCGGTCTTGTGGGACTCGGGGCTGCCTGCGGGTGGGACTTCAGATGTCAAGGTTCGTCACCTCCTTTGCGTGGCGCATAATGAAATTTTTCCGTATCTCCACGTCCTTCCCCATCAGGGTCTTAAACATCTCGTCCGCTTCGTACGCGTCCTCGATCGAGACCTTAAGGAAGATCCGGTTCTCGGGGTCCATGGTCGTGTCCCATAGCTGCTGGGCATTCATCTCGCCTAGACCCTTGTACCGCTGGATGTTTACCCCCTTCTCGCCCATCGCTGCGGAGACCTTCTGCATCTCGGCCTCTTTGTAAACGTATTTTTCCTCCTTTCCTTTCGAGACGCGGAAGAGAGGTGGCTGGGCGATGTACACGTACCCGAGCTCGATGAGTTTCCTCATGTACCGGTAGAAGAACGTGAGGAGGAGCGTCCGGATGTGCGCCCCATCGACATCGGCATCGGTCATGATGACGATGCGGTGGTACCGGGCCCGTTCGGGATCAAACTTCTCCCCGATCCCGGTGCCGATAGCGTTAATCAGCGTCTGGATCTCGGCATTTTTCAGGATCTGGTGCTCGCCGGCTTTCTCAACATTCAGGATCTTTCCCCTGAGGGGGAGAATAGCCTGGAACTTACGGTCACGACCCTGCTTTGCGCTGCCGCCGGCAGAGTCCCCTTCCACAATATAGATCTCGCTCTTTGCGGGGTCGCGTTCGGAACAGTCCGAGAGCTTCCCGGGCAGACCGGCGGATTCAAGCGAGCTCTTGCGCCGTGCGAGTTCGCGGGCGTTCCTCGCGGCTTCACGGGCCTTTGCTGCCGAGAGTGCTTTCTCGATGATGATCTTCAGCACGTTCGGGTTCTCATCGAAGTATTCGGTGAGTGCAGCATAGACGAGCGAGTCGACTATGCCTTTCACGCTGCTGTTTCCGAGGCGCATCTTGGTCTGGCCCTCGAACTGGGGGTTGGCCATCTTGACCGAGACCACCGAGGTTAAGCCTTCGCGGACATCTTCTCCCTTGAGCGTAACCTGGGCATTCTCCTTGATGATACCGTTCCTCTTCGCGACAACGTTGATGCCCCGGGTGATAGCGCTCCGGAACCCTTCCAGATGGGTGCCACCTTCACGGGTGTTGACCGAGTTGACGTAAGTGTAGAGTTTCTCATCGTACCCGGTCGTGTACTGCATCGCGACTTCGAGTTCGAGCTTGTTTTCGGCATCTTTTTTGGTGATGTAGATGGGGTTCGGGTGAAGGACTTCATTGCCCTCGTTTAAGTATTTCACGAACTCAGAAAGCCCGCCCGCGTAACAGTACGTAGCTGAGTCCCCGGTCCGCTCATCGGTGATTATGATGGTGAGCCCGGCGTTGAGGAACGCAAGTTCCCGGAGCCGGTGGGAAAGGACGTCATAATCGAAGGTGGTGGTCTCGAAGATCGTGGCATCAGGGACAAAGTGAATCCGGGTGCCGGTCAGCTTGTTGCCGAGGGTTGCAAGGAGCGATGCCCGGTCTTCCTGTTCGTTACCGGTGGGATAGTGGGTGGCGGTCGTGAGATCGAGCTGGCCGGTAAGAGGGCCGGGAGGCGTGACAGGAACCTGGCCAGTGATAGCACCGGAAGAAGAGGCTGCCAATGCCGGTGATGCCCTGCCAAACGGTGCCGGCTCGCCATACCACTGCTGGTACCGCGTGAGAAGTTCAGCGAGGGTCTCTTCCCGGGTCGTGAGGGGTGACGTGGTTTTTCCTTTCGAGAACCGCATCTCGTAGATATTGCCGTCCCGGTACACCCGGGCGGAGAGCCAGTTCGAGAGGGCATTTACCACGGAAACGCCGACACCGTGGAGGCCGCCCGAGACCTGGTAGGTCTCCTTGTCGAATTTTCCCCCTGCGTGTAGTACGGTCAGAACTACTTCGAGGGCACTCTTGTGGTTCTTCTCCATCGTGTCGACAGGGATCCCCCGGCCGTTGTCCTCGACCGAGAGCGACCCGTCTTTGTTGATGACGACGCTGATATGGTTGCAGAAACCGGCGAGCGCCTCATCAATGGAATTGTCCACAACTTCATAGACAAGGTGGTGGAGCCCCCGGGTGTCAGTGCTCCCGATATACATGGCAGGGCGTTCACGTACAGGCTGGAGCCCTTCAAGTACCGTGATGTGGGATGCATCGTAAGTATCAGTCAAGGAAAACCTCCCTTGTAAACTCAATAAAAAAATTCCCTGAAATTATCACAATAATTATTGGTGCTGCGACATTAAAATCCTGTTTGTTATAAAAAATCAGGCGTGGGAATGAGGGGTGACAGTATGTCTTATATTTAAAAAAAAATATTCAGGAAATCAGTAACTATCCTTGGAAATACGGATCTCAAAACAGAGGGGAGGGATATCACCGGTTTCATTAAACAGATACATTGGGCCATAGTGCAAGGATAAAACCATACGGAATAACCTGCATGAAATGTTTCGTGCTAGCGTGTCCTGTTGACAGATAAGATCGCAAATTTTTGAAATTTCGTAGTAGTCAGTAACACAAATAGACAGTTTTTTATAACTCCATGATAGTATATTTTCTGGGTGTTATGAACAATGCATATTCCTGATGGATACCTGGGTCCAACCACCTTCATCATCATGTATATTATTATGATCCCTATCTGGTTGTATGCCGGATACTGGGTTCAGAAAAATCTCCGGTCCCGGCAGGTGCCGTACCTTGCGCTGGCAGCGGCATTCTCTTTTGTGATCATGATGTTCAATGTACCGGTTCCCGGTGGCAGTTCGGGGCATGCTGTCGGCAGCGCTCTTGTGGCGATCATCCTTGGCCCATGGGCGGCAGTCGTAACAACATCCGTCGCGCTCCTCATCCAGTGTCTCGTTTTCGGGGATGGCGGGATTACAGCCTTTGGGGCAAACTGTTTCAACATGGGCACGGTCATCCCGTTCGTGGGGTACTTCCTCTACAAACTCATTGCCGGGAAGTCCGCTATTGCCTCAACCCGGAGAATCATCGCCTCAGCGCTCGGCGGGTACTTCGGACTGGGTATTGCTGCGGGTGTTGCAGGGTTTGAGATGGGGATCCAGCCAATCCTCGAACACACGGCATCGGGTACCCCCCTCTACATGCCGTATGGGCTCAACGTTACCGTGCCTGCAATGCTGATTGATCATTTCGGTTTCTTCTGCTGGGTAGAGTTGATTGTAACCGGCCTGGCGTTTGCATACATTGCGAAAAACAGTCCGGATATTATCTTCAATTATAAAGAAATTGAAAAGAATTCAAAAAAAGAAGCCCGACCGGAGGCAGCACCGGCGTAATAGTGAGGGTGAATGGTATGAGTATTATGGATTCATTCAACAAACTGGACAAAACATTCAGAACTTTGGTAATCTGCCTGATCGTCCTCATGCTCCTTGTACCCATCGGATTGATCGCAAGCGGGACGGCTTTTGGGGACTGGGGCCCCGATGAACTCCAGCAGGCAGTAGGATATGTGCCGGCAGGACTCCAGCAGATGAGCGGTCTCTGGAGCGCGCCGTTAGATGGTTACGATTTACCAGGGGATCACACAACCATTCCAACCCAGACCCCCGGGTATTATGTCTCGGCGATTGTGGGTGTCCTTGTTGCCGGCCTGATAGCATATGGGATTGGTAAGGTCATTATCAAGAGAAATGACTGATTCTAAAAAATTATTTTTGCTATTTGCTTTTTTCATACCAGGGAGAAACTGAATAAAATCAGGAACAAAATGCGGTTTCACATTCGGGAAAAGAGATTATTTTGCGGGAAAGTGTGATTGGATCAGGTATCCAAAATCACAATCAGAGATGAGGTTGCCATGTCTAAGAAAAAAACGCCGGTAGTTTCGCGCACCGAGATGATCCTTGCCCGGATCCAGATGATCACCGGGTGGATGCACAAGAACCAGAACCGGGTTTACATTGCCATTATCGGGTTCTGCCTGTCCGTCACCATTCTGTACAAACTCGGCCAGTTCTTCAGATGGTGGCCTTAATGAAGTGCTGCCACCGGGCGCAGATCCTTTTTTGCATCGATTGCCACGAACCCACATATCTCCGGCGTTATTGATCTCCGAAAAAATATTTCTGAGTAATTCCCACTCGCACTGCCTGCAGATCCGGAGAAACGTGCGTAAACCCGGAGAGAGAGGTTCGCATCTGTGGTGTGCAAACCGGACACCCTGACCTCTCTTGCAGGGCCCAAAAAAAGCCCGTAAAATTGTCCGATCCGGTTCGAGTGGAAATGAAGCCAATAAATCGATTTATTTGCGAAAATACGTCCAATTTGAGCCCCGTATAATGCCCATAATCGGCCTATAATGGCCTTTTTTCGTCACCTTTTTCCAGGATCCCATCAATTGCCCATTTAGCATGAGATCGGCCTGTAAATCGCGTTTATGCGAACCGTTTATTTCGTCCGATTGCCAAAATAAGGCCTATGGGGGCTCGGATTTAAACGGAGCCCGATACGGGCTTATTTTTTATCTGAAAATGGGCAATCGGAGGCTAAAATGGCCCCGGATTACCCATGCATGATCATCCTGCAGACAGGATAGGAGAGGCGATCATCCGGTCCCCCATTATGGGCGCTACCACCCACACACACTAACGCAGAACACGAAGGACTATTCTCCGCGCGATTTTTCTTTGAGCGCAAGATCTCTTTTCCTATCCGGTTTTCGTGAAAAAAATCTCGTGATACATTTTCGTACCCGGTCTCCAACAGGTCGGGCATCTAAAAAAAGAGAGGGACGAAAACCTCAAAAACACACAGATTTTCCCGGCATCACCCGGACTTTTAATACAGGCCGGTTCTCTTAATCAAACGGACAGAAATCGTTTCAGGCATCAGGCTGCATCACTGTGCACGTGATCATGCTCACGGGAATGGGCATGAAGGTGCTCATGGAGAACCTTTCCGTGGCGATGCATATGCCGATGAATAAGATTTGCGGACATCAGCAGATCGTGATCTGCCATAACATCTGCACAATCAGCATCCGCTTTTATGGTATGGTCTTCCCCGACTACAATAGCACGGGTGCTGATCTGTTCGACAATGTCGAGGTCATGTGTGGCCGTAATAATCGTTTTCCCGGCCTTTGCGAGATCCTGGATAAGCTCAATGAGCCAGATCTGGCTGCGGGGGTCAAGCCCCCCGGTAGGTTCATCGAGAAGCAGGACATCGGGATTTGTGGACAGGATCGCAGCAATACAGACCTTCTTTTTTTCGCCGCCACTCAACATATGGGGGGCCCTGTCCCGGAGGTTTTCGATCCCGAGCATCGCAATAACGTCTTCTGTTCTTTTCTGTACTTCCACTGGGGGGAGGTCTAGCTGGAGAGGACCAAACGCGATCTCATCAAAGACCGTTGAAGAGAAGAGCTGGATGTCCGGGTTCTGGAATAAAAAACCCACTTTTTTCCGGAAGAACCGGGCATATTCATTTTCTTCGAGAGTATCGAATATTTCTTCTTTTATGGGCATTCCAAATGCAGAGAATTCGCCTGAAGTCGGATAGGTCAGTGCATTCAGGATCGAAAGGAGCGTAGATTTACCGCTCCCATTGGCTCCAAGGATGGCGGTCTGCTCCCCGGCTTTAAAAGACAAGGTCACATTCCTGAGCGCTTCGAACCTTCTCATATAGGTATAGGATACATCGTGCAGGTCGAATATCGTCTCCATTGTGTGCCTCGTTTCTACCCGTTAAATTCGTAGCAGGTTCTCGGATACCAGTATCAGGAATATGCTGAGCGCAAAGATACTCACGCACGCCACATAATCACGATTATGGATCGAATACCGGTGCATGATCTTGATATCCCCGGTAAATCCCCGGGATATCATGGCCTGGTGCACCTTCTCGCTCATGCTGAGTGATTTTACAAGGGTATAGCCGATACGGTTCCCTACCCATTTTTGTTCCTCTATCAAAGGTAACGGTTTGATGGATCTGCTTTTCTTCGCCGTGTAAAAACCCCTGATGGTATCGGCAAAAAGGAAAATATACCGGTAGCACATGTCCATCGTAAGGACATACACTTTTGGTACTTTGAGCGACCGAAGAGATTTAAAGATCAGGTCCCGGGGTGTCGTGAGAAACAGGAGAACCGCTGCTGAGACGCAGGTAGCTACCCGCAATACGAAGGTCAGAGCAACCATTACTCCCTGAACCGTAATGGTAATAACCGGTGGCAACGCAAACGGGCCAAAGTGTGCATTTTGACCCAGGGTTGCAATGGTTATGAGCGTATCGCCAGGAGTAAAGACGTTGAAGATGATAGGGATCATGATGATGCCGGCAAAGATCGGGATAAACACCCAGACACGCTTAAGGAAAAAGCCTAGTTCAACCTTACTTGTGTAGGCTCCGATGAGTGTCAGGAAATACACGATTGCAAGGAGCCGGATATCATGGGTCATAGCCACGGCAAAGATGAGGACTATCATTGAGACCAGTTTTACCCGGGGATCAAGGCTCTGGAGCAGGCCCTTGCGCTGGGCGATGCTGTCATTTACCAGGCATTCCTCAAAAAAAGTAAAGATGTCAGAGATCGCCTTCTGGACAAAACCCCTTTTTTTGCCGACACTTACCGTGCAGCAGGAACAGGGGGATGTTTCAACCTTCTGCATCCACTCGGGTATCATGGAACGGGCAATCCTGTTCATATGCTACGGATTGTTCTCACGAGAGAGATCCGGGCAGATGAACCCGTACTGTTGTTACGATTATTTCGTATAGTGATACCTAGTAGTTAAAAAGGATTGGTATTTGTGACTGAGTTTGATCAATAGATACACGGGTAGCGAAAAGAGTGCGATGATCCAGAATATGGTAAAATGAGCAAACTGCCCGACCATCGTATACTTGCTATCACGATCAGCACATGTTCGCTGAACAGCAAAAAGGTGAAATAAAACCGGTGCTGGGAAAATCCAATTCATGGAACAATTCCAAAAACACGCGTGAGAAGTAATTATGCGAAAATGTGGGATTATCGCAAAGTACTTATAGAGAACAGCACTAGTTCCCTGTGGTGAAAGCCATGAAGATCAGTGCACGAAACATCCTGAAAGGCACGGTCAAATCGATCACGCCCGGCAGCGTCAATTCCGAGGTTGTCATTGAACTTCCCGGAGGACAGGAGATCACCTCCATTATCACCAAGAAGTCTGTTGCCGCTTTGGGTCTTGCCCCCGGCAAACAGGCGTACGCTGTGATCAAGTCTAGCGAAGTTATGATCGCCATTGACTAAAACTATTCTTTTTTATTCACGATTGTGCCGTTTTCCGGGAATTGACCGAACCCCGGATAATGAACTATCTGCCGATTCCGTTCATGCGCATTAATCGGTTTTTAATTATTTTAAATTAACATATCTGTGAAGTTAAAGGGAAAATATTATAACGCCCGATGACCAATAGAAATAGTGTCCCTTGGAGGAAGCACGCAGCCAAAGGACACATGCACACAGACACAGGAACAATATAGGGAATATCAGAGCCTCGCTCAAAAACAGCAGATGGGTAAAAATAATCAACGACACCGGAACCACCGCATATCATCATGATTATCTCATGAGCACCATCCTCCTTTGCGGCCGGTGTCGTATACATGCTGAGATATTATCTGTTTTATTATGAACCATGGTTATCAGGGAATCACTTCGATCTTCCCTCATCGGGATAATTTCCAGGAAGGACAGATCTTCTGCACTTTTCCCAGAACTGGCGGGTAACAACAGCCCCTACAGGAAACGGAAAATAATGTACCGGAGATTTTTCGTTCAGGGGTAAAAGTCTGATGCGGTAATTTCACTGTTTCATCAAATTGCCGGGTTAGGAGAAAAGTTGGTAATATAGGGCCAGCCTCA
>Ga0326728_10016113_pt1 | contig 15342 bp, 8 predicted proteins | sample MB3enrmetagenome_FD_207602 | JGI IMG/M metagenome (GOLD analysis project Ga0326728, IMG submission 207602) | Lab enriched peat soil microbial communities from McLean, Ithaca, NY, United States - MB31MN | ecosystem: Environmental > Terrestrial > Soil > Wetlands > Peat | place: USA: New York...
TAAGGTGCTGGCATGACTGAAACGTATATATACGTGACAGAAAAGGCAAGCAAAAAGTGCTGTGCGATGAATTTTTTTGGCGGGCCGCCTGGCTGAACGGAGCACCTGGGGGCGGGAAGCCGCAATTCTGCGGGCAGGAAGCGCACTCCCCAGGTGCGAAGATTTAACTATTCCTCAGAGCTGGCCGCAGACACCACACCCGTCTCGACAGGGCCGGGCCGGGTGCGGTAGCCTGGGGAGGTGATTCGATGGATCGGCCTGTTGCTGTTCGCCTTGGCCCTGGCTGGGTGCAAGGACCTGGCGTGGGGTCCTTACGTGTCCCCGCGCGTGGCGGGCCAGGTGTTGGCCGCGGACACCCGGCAACCACTGGCCGGCGTGAAGGTAACGCGCGGGTTGTGGCCCGAGCCGCCGGCCATGGCCAGTTCGAGCCTGCACGGCGGCGAACTGCTCATCCGCAAACCCCCAACCCTGACCGGCCCGCATGGAGAGTTCGTTCTGGAGAGCGAACGCGTACTGACGCCGATTCGGTGGGGCGGGTGGAGTTGGGTCCGCCTGACGTTCGAGCGCGCCGGTTACTTGCGTTTCCAAACCAACTATTCTCTGTTCAGCCTTGCCGCTACCAACACGCCCGATGGGGTCCCGCTGCTCGAGGCGGGCGAGGTCCTTTTGCAAAAGACGGCAGGGCGGGAAGGGCGCCAGTGAGACGTTTGATCTGGATCATTGCCCGCGAGGCGGGCACTCTCAAGACGGTCGCAGTTACAACAAAGCCGAGACTGAATATGAAACCCCTGCTCCCTCTTCTCAAAGCACTGGCGCTTCGGCCTCGATTGCGTGGTTTGACGCTGGCCCTCATCTGGCTGGCCCTGCTCGAGCCACGGGTGGCGCCGGGGGCGGAGCCGCCGCGCGTCAACCTCATTCTCTGGTTCGACACCGAAGATTACCTGCTGCCGGCCGACGATGATGCCTGCAAGCAACTGGCCGAAATGCTCACCCAGCGGGGCATCCGGGCGACTTTCAAAGTGGTGGGCGAGAAGGCGCGGGTCCTGGAGCGGCGCGGGCGCGGCGATGTAATTGACGCGCTCCGGAAACATGTCATCGGCTACCACGCCAATTTCCATTCCGTTCATCCCACGCCCTCGGAGTACCTGGCGGACTGCGGCCTGCTGGACGGCATGGCCGAATTCACGCGGCGCGAAGGCGGCGGAGCGCAGGACGTACGGCGAATCTTCTCTGTCCCGACGCTGGCGTGCTACGGCCAGCCTGGTTCCTCCTGGGCGCCGCAGGCAATCGCCGCCCTGAAAGACATCGGCGTCGCCCCACATGGCGTGCCTTGTTACGTGGACGAGGGCGAGCACGTGGGCCTGGAGGAGAAACCGTTCTGGTACGCAGGCGCGCTCAACGTCTATGACATGGGCCGGAATTGCACGCGCATGGACTTGCATGACGCGGCCGATCTCGAGCCGGGCAAAAGCCGAGTGTCGGCCATCGCCGAGCGCTTGCGCCGCGAACCGGGCGGCGGCCTCATCAGCATCTTTTACCACCCTTGCGAATGGGTGCACCGGGAGTTCTGGGATGGCGTCAACTTTCGCCGTGGCGCCAACCCTCCCCGCGAACAATGGCGCCCCCCTGCCCAGCGCACCGCCCAGGAAACCGCAGACGCCTTCACCCGTTTCGGCCAGTATATCGACCACATCCGCTCGCTGCGAAATCTGCGTTTCGTAACCGCTGCCGACCTGCCGCTCCTCTACCCGGACGCCATCCACGCGGAGGGCGTTGCCGAAAAAGACCTGGCCGAAATCGCTTCCCGCCTTCTGTCGCCTTCGGCCAGGGGCCTTGATTTTCTCGTGCTTGGCCGCCGCGCTTATTCCGTCGCCGACCAGTTCGAGCTGCTGGCGCTGGCCGTCGGCAAGCTCAGCGCCGGCCAGGAGTTGCGCTTCCCATTGCACCCGGAGGGACTGCTCGGCCCGGGGAGTCCGCCTCCGGCGCCCTGCGAAAAGAGGCCCCTGGCCTGGCCGGCCTTCCGCGACGCCACCCAGGACGTCCTGGATTTTATCCAGACCCGGCGGCGGGTCCCCTCGCGCGTTTTCATCGGCGCTGACGCCGTCCCCCCGGCGGATTTTCTGCTGGCCCTTGCGGCGGCGTACGACGGCTACCGGAAACAGGGGCGCTTTCCGCTGGAGGAGGGCCTGGCGCTGGGGAGTAATCCCGAGCTGCTTCCCGCTGGCCATGTCGCCGCCGACACCCCCGGCTTATTCGGCGGTTGGATCATCCATAAGGAAGGGTTTCGCGCACCGAAGATAGTCGAGATGGCCCGCCTCCAGGCATGGACGTTGAAACCGGCCATCGGCGCCGAGGCGGATGGCGAGCCGGCGCATTGAATGTCTCCTACGATGCGGTGGTCGTTGGTTCCGGACCCAACGGCCTGGCCGCCGCAATTCGCCTGGCGCAGGAGGGGTTGTCGGTCCTGGTAGCCGAGGCCAATGACACTATTGGCGGCGGTGCCCGGTCTGCCCAGGTGACCTTGCCCGGCTTCATGCACGACCTCGCCTCTGCGGTCCACCCGATGGCCGCAGGCTCCCCTTTTTTTCGGACATTGCCGCTGGAAAAGTACGGGTTGAGCTGGGTCGAGCCCGAGTCGGCCCTGGCCCACCCCCTGGACAACGGCACGGCGGCAGTCCTGGGGCGCTCGGTCCGGGCCACAGCCGCCGGGTTGGGCCAGGACCAGGCTGCCTATGAGCGCCTGATGGAACCTCTGGCGGCGAACTGGGAGGCCCTGGCGAGGGAGTTGTTGCAGCCGTTGCTTCACTTGCCGCGGCATCCGCTGCTGCTGGCCCGCTTTGGCCTGCGCGCCGCCGGCTCCGCAACGGCCCTGGCCCGGAGTTGGTTTGCCGATGAACCGGCCCGGGCCTTCCTGGCCGGGCTGGCGGCGCATTCGTTCCTGCCGCTGGAGCAGAGTCCCGCCGCGGCTTACGCCCTGGTCCTGGGCATGATGGGCCACGCAGTCGGGTGGCCCTTCCCGCGCGGCGGCGCCCAGAGTCTTGCCAACGCCCTGGCAGCCTGCCTGCGCGCTCTCGGCGGCGAGTTGACCACGCAGGCTCGAGTCGAGAACATCGACCAATTGCCCCTGGCGCGGGCGGTCCTGCTGGACCTGACGCCGCGCCAGGTCCTGCCCGTGGCCGGCCATAAATTGCCCGCCTCCTACTTAGGCCGCCTGGGGAGGTTTCGCTACGGACCGGGCGTGTTCAAGATCGATTACGCCATGGACTGGCCAATCCCCTGGAAAGCCGCTGCCTGCGCCCGCGCCGGAACGGTGCACCTGGGCGGGACCCTCGAGGAAATCGCGGCTTCCGAGCGCGACACCGCCCTGGGAAAGCCCCCCGAGCGGCCCTTTACGATCCTGTCCCAGCCCAGCCTTTTCGACGCCAGCCGCGCGCCCCAAGGTTGCCACGTTGCCTGGGCCTATTGCCATGTGCCCAACGGTTCGGTCTTCGATATGACCGAGCGGATTGAAAGCCAGATCGAGCGGTTCGCCCCCGGTTTCCGCGACCGAATCCTGGCGCGGCGGACCACGAATTGCCAGGAATTGGAACGACAAAACGCCAACCTGGCCGGGGGCGACGTCAACGGCGGGGCGGGCGATTGGCGGCAACTGCTGGCGCGGCCCGTTCTGAGCCCCACCCCCTACCGCACGCCGACCCCCGGCATCTATCTCTGCTCCGCCTCGACTCCGCCCGGCGGGGGCGTACACGGGATGTGCGGGTTCCATGCCGCCGAGGCGGCCCTTGGCGATCTCCGGAGAAAAAACTTCCATCTTCCGTTGCCGCGCTCAACGGTTTAGAATCATGCCGCTATGGCCGTTTTGCGCCGATGGATTTTGTTGGTGTCCCTGTTGCTGGCCGCCGGACCGCTCCTTGCAGCGGAGGTTCCGGGGGAAACCGGCGCGTTCAATCCCGCCTTGAACCAGCTTCACGGCTCGTTCTGGCGGGAGGCCGAGGCCGGATTCGCCGAATTCACGCGGAACTTTACGAATTCCGCCCGCCTGCCCGAGGCCTTCCTCTACCAGGCCATGGCCCGATACCAGATGTCCAACTACAACGGAGCCATCGACTTGCTCGAGGCTCACCGGGGCCAGGCCGGCCAATGGGCCGATCAGTACCTCTTGTGGCTGGGCCATGCCTGCCTGAAGAAGGGGGATTACCCGGGGGCTTGCGGAGCGTTTTCGAACCTGGTCAGCCAGTTCCGCGGCTCTTCCTTCCGCATCGAGGCCGCCGTCGGCGAGGCCACCGCCTGGAGCAAACGCCAGGACTGGCCGCGCGTCATCGAGTTGCTGCAAAAGCCGGACGGGGTTTTCCAAAGTGCCGCCCGCACCAACTCGGCCAACGAGGTGGTGCAGAGCGGTTGCCTGCTCCTGGCCGAAGGACTGTTCGCCCGCCAGGATTACGCCGCCGCCGACGCCACTCTTCAAACCCTGGCCCAAGTCCAGATGAAGCCGACGCTGGCCTGGCAACGCCAGTATCTGCTCTACCGCATCCAGCTCGCCCAGGGGCGCCCTGAAAATGCGTTGGAATTCACGACCAACATGCTCGGCGCCGCCGTTGCTTGCGCAGACCGGGCATTGCTGGCCGAAAGCTTCGCGTTGCAGGCGGGCCTCTTCGATCGGCTTGGCCGGGCCGATGACGCACTGGTCGTTTACACGAACAATCTCGCCCCGGGAACCCCTGCCGAGCGCCAGCGCCAGGCGCTCGAGAAAATCACCGGGTTCCTCCTGGCCCGCGACAAGCTCGCCGAGGCTGCGCAAACGCTCGAGGAGTTCTCCACGAACAACCCCGCCCCGCCGGCTGACCTGGCGCTGCTGATGCTGGGGGAACTGCGCCTTCGCCTGCATGTCGCCGCCTCCGCAACCAACCGCTTGGCCACCGCCGCCATTGCCGCCACCAACGCCCCCGCCGCCAACACCAACCTCCAGCGCGCCGTCAAGGCCTTCACCGACCTGGCCAAGAGGTTTCCACAAAGCCCCCTTCTTGGCAGAGGGCAACTGGACCTGGGCTGGTGCCTGTGGCAGCAACAGGACTGGGCAGGATGCCAGGCCGCTTGCCAGGCCGCCCTCGAGCGCCTGCCGATCTCTCTCGACCAGGCCACCGCCCGTTTCAAGCTGGCCGACGCCCAGTTCGAACAAAAGAACTTCGCCGGCGCCCTGACCAATTACACCGCCCTTGTCCAGCGCTACGCCGACGTCCCGGAAGTGAGGACCAACCTGGTCGAACGCGCGCTTTACCAGGCGGTTCGCGCCGGGTTGGACGGAGGCGACCTTGCCGCCGCCAGCAACGCGCTGTCCAAGATACTGGCCTGGTTCCCAAAGGGCTTTCACGCCGAACGGGCCGCGCTGCTCGCCGGCCAGGCCATCAGCCGCGGCGGCAATCCGGCCGCCGCCCGCGACATCTTCGCCCGCTTCGCCCAACGCGCCCCGGAGTCCCAACTCCTGCCCTGGGCGGGCCTGGCGGTGGCGCAGACCTACGAGCAGGAAGACAAGTTGCCCGAAGCCATCCGGGAACTCACCGGCTGGCTGGAGCGCTACACCAATTGCGCCGCGCGGCCCCAAGCCGAATACTCGCTGGCCCTGGACCGCTCTCTGGCGGGCAACGAAACCAATGCCTTCATGCTCTTCACCAGTTTTGTCGCCCACTATCCGACCAATGAATTCACCCCGCTGGCCCTGTGGTGGATCGGCGGTTACCAATTCAACGAGCGCGCTTACCTCGAGGCGGAGCGAACGTTCAAGCTGATCTTCGACACCAACTTTCCACCCTCGGAACTGACCTGCCCGGCCCGGATGATGGCCGGTCGCGCCGCGGTCCTTCTCCAGGACTGGGGCGACGCTATCAATTACTTCACCAACCTCATCAACGACGCGCGTTGTCCGGTCGATTTGCGCCTCCAGGCCATGTTCGCCTACGGGGACACGTTGATGAGCCAGAACTCCGCCAACCCCACAAACCGTGTCGAGGACTATGGCACCGCCATCCAAATCTTCGGCAGAATCTGCCAGGACTATTCTACCAACCGGCAGGTCTTCCTGGCCTACGGCGAAAAGGCCAATGCCCACCTCCAGTGGGCGCTGCTGAACCATCAATATGACGACCTCACCAACGCCCTCCAGGCCTACCAGCATGTCATCGATATGACTATGACCAACGGCGATGTCGGCGCCCGCAGCATGGCGCTGGTCGGCCAGGCCATTGTCCTTCAAAAACAAGCGGAACAGAAGACCGGCCCCGAGAAGAAGGCGCTCCTCGAAGCGGCCCTCGGCAAGTACCTGTCTGTCTTTTACGAGAAAAACCTCCGCGAGGGCGAACAGGCCGAGTCTTTTTGGGTGAAGACGGCCGGGCTTGACCTGGCAGCCCTCTTGACGGAGTCGAGCGAGGTCCAGAACCGGCAGCAGACCCTCAGCGTTTGCGAGCGCCTCAAGAAACTCCTCCCTGTCCTGGCCCCGTCCCTGGACGCCCGGATCCTCAAACTCAAAGCCCGCGAAAAGGCGGGCGGGCCCTGACGAGTCCAATGCAAACGGTTTCAGAACAAACTGACCGTCGGCATACGACCGAAGCCGAGCACCGCGCCACGTTCTTTCGCCAGAGCGGCTGGCTCATGCTCGCCAATGTGGCTGGCGGGGCCTTGACGTGGGCGGTCCATCTCCTATCCAGGAAGACCGGGCCCGACGAATACGGTTTGTTTGTCACGTTCCTGGGCGTGGTGATGTTCCTGGTTCCGCCCGGCCCGTTGCAATTGGTCATGGCTCAGCAGACTGCCAAGGCCCTGGCAACGGACAAGCAAGGGGAGTTGGCCGGCATGACGCGCATGGTCTGGCTGGCAACCTTCCTCCTTTGGCTGGTTGGCGTGGCAGTCGTGTGGATCCGCCAAGACTACTTCCTGGCTCTCTGGAAGGTCAGCAACCCCGCCGGACTTTGGCTCACTGTCCTGGTAGTGCTCTTTTCCCTCTGGGTTCCCTTGTTTCAGGGGATATTGCAGGGACAACAGAATTTCCTCTGGTTTGGCTGGAGCATAATGAGCAATTCCATCGGCCGGCTTGCGGTCGCGGCCCTGGCCGTGCTGGCCTTCGGCGGTCTGGCCGCAGGCATGATGACCGGGGTTCTGGCCGGCATGATAGCCGCCGTCCTGATCTCTATTTGGCAGACCCGCTCCCTCTGGGGCGCGCCGGCTCGGTCCTTCGATTGGCGCAGCCTCCTGCGCCAGATCATCCCGCTGATGATAGGCTCCTGGCTTTGTCAGTTCTTTTTCACTGCCGACATCATGTTCGTCAGGGCCAAATTTCCCGAAGACCAAGCCGGCTTTTACGACAGCGCTGGCACCCTCTCGCGGGCTTTGATGTGGCTGGTCCTCCCCCTGGCCACCGTCATGTTCCCGCGCCTTGTCCACAGCAGCGCCAAGGCCGAAAAGACCAATATCCTGGGCTTGGTCCTTGCCGGGACAGCCATCCTGTCCATCGTCGGCGCCGTCGCTGTGTCCCTGCTCGGCCCCATCATCGTCCAAATCGTGAACGGCAGGCAATACGTCGCGGTCGCCTCGTCGTTGCTCCCCTGGTATGCCGCCGCCATGGTCCCTTTGTCGCTGGCATTTGTCCTCATCAGCGCCCTGTTCGCCCGCTCCTGCTTCCGAGTCGTCCCCTGGCTTCTTGCCCTGGCCGTGGCCTACGTCTGGGCCCTCTGGAATTTTCACGCCAGCCTCGTCATGGTCCTCAAGGTCCTGGGCTTGGCTAACCTCCTCTTCCTGGCCCTCTGCGCCTGGTTCAACTGGACCGACAAAGACCCCGTGCCAAGGCCCGGTTGATCGTTGCAATGGATTTGCAAGTGCGGTTTAGGAATGACGGGTTGCGGCGGCGACGCGTTGGGCCAGGCGCTCGAGCCAGTAGGCAGGTTCGGCCATGGCCTTTTGGAGCGAGGTCAATTCGGTCAACGCGCCGGTGTGGGTGAAGGGGCGCGCAGGTTCGACGCTGGGGTGGCCGTGAAGGACGCCGGCCAGGGCGATGCACGGGATGTTGAGCTTGCGGCATTGCCGGGCGATTTGGCCGACGCCTTTGCCCATGAGGCTTGAGGAGTCGATGCTGCCTTCGCCGGTGATGACGAGATCGGCTTGACGCAGGTGGCGGTCGAGCCCGGCCTGGCGGGCAAACAACTCGAATCCCGGCTCAAGGCGGGCGCCCAGGAAGGCCAGCATACCGAATCCGAGCCCGCCGGCGGCCCCGGCGCCCGGCTCCCGCGCGAAATCGTGTCCGAACTGTCGGCGGACCACCCGCGCCAGACGGCCCAGGCAACGTTCGGCATGGGCAAAATCCTCCGGCTGCAAGCCCTTTTGCGGCCCGTAAACTCGAGTTGCCCCTCGGGGACCGAGCAGGCGGTTCCGGACGTCCACGGCCACCCGCAGTTGCTTGAACCACCGGCGGCGGGGCGGGGCGCGGAGGCGTGCCAGCTTGTCCAGGGCGGTCCATTGCTCGATAGGCCGGCCGGCGCGGTCGAGGAATTCCCAGCCCAGGGCGCGCGCGAGGCCAAAACCGCCGTCATTGGTTGCGCTGCCGCCGATGCCGGCCAGGCAGCGTGTTGCCCCGGCAGCCGCCAGTGCGGGGAGGATCGCGCCCAGGCCTGCGGTATCCAGGGTGTAGGGATGGAACTGCTTGTGCGGCAGCATCGACAGGCCGATGACCTTCGCTGATTCGATGATGGCCGTGCGGGTCTTGGGCTCCCACCACCAATGGGCGGCGCAGGGACGATGGGCGGCATCGATGGCGGAGATGGTTCGAAGTTTGGCGTCGAGCAAGCCGCTCATGACCTCGCCGAAGCCATCGCCGCCGTCGCTCATTGGGAGCAGAATGAGACGGTCCTCGGGACGCGCCTTTCGCCAACCCCGCGCGATGGCCTCCGCCGCCGCGCCCGCGCTGAGCGTGCCTTTGAATTTATCGGGGACGATGAGGATCAAATTTCCCGCCACTCTACGCCAGTTCCCAGGAGCCGGCTACTTGGCATAATCCGTGCGGCGGTCGCCAGCGTGCATGGCCCGGTCCCCCTGTCAAGCCTGAAAGGCGGTCCCAAAACGTAGGACACCGCCTGACAGATGGATTAGGCAATGCCTTACAGGAGAATTGTATCCTGCCTACTGGACAGGGAGTTGGCCGCCGCTAATGTTGCAGGCGGGAAGACGAATCCCGATGAATGGCCCGTTTTAATTTACGATGAGAGATGCGCTGCCGCATGGCGGGATGGGAGCCACGGTGGTTGTGGCGGTTGCGGCCATTGTTTGCGCGGGCCTGCTTTTGGGGTCCGGGTGTGGCCGGCCTGGGAACAGGAACCCGCCGCAGGGGCCGGGTTCGGCCACCAATTCATCCCAGTTGGATGCGGTCGTGGAATTGGCGGCAAATCAACTGAATGCCGTCAAGGTCGAAGCGGTGGAAACCTATCGTTTCCCGGTCGAGAAAGAGGCTGTCGGGAGCATTGATTTTGACGAGGACCTGTCGGTCCAGGTCTTTCCGCCCTATCAGGGAAAGATACTCAAGACATTCGTCGAACTCGGAAACGACGTTCAGAAGGGACAGCCGCTCTACACGATCGAGAGTCCCGACCTCATCCAGGCCGAATCAGCCCTGATAGGGGCCGCGGCCGCGCTCGATCTGACCGACAAAGAACTGGCGCGCGCGAAGGAACTCTATGGGACGAACGGGGTTTCCCAAAGAGAGATCGAACAGGCGACCTCGGATCAACAAACCGCCGAAGGCGCTCTGAAAGCCGCGCGGGATTCTGTCCGCGTGTTCGGCAAGGCAGAGGCCGAAATCGACCAGATCATCGCCACGCGCAAGATTGACCCGGCCCTGGTCGTGTCCAGCCCGGTGGCTGGCCAGATCACATCCAAGAACGCGCCGCCCGGACTCTTGGTGCAGCCGGGAAACGCGCCTGCGCCTTACTCGGTCGCCGACATCTCCGTCAAATGGATGCTGGCGAACGTCACCGAAAGCGACAGCCCGCTTTATCATACGGGACAGCCGGTTGAAGTCCAGGTGATGGCCTATCCTGGCCGCATGTTCAAAGGCGGGATTTCAAAAATCTACGCCACAGTCGACCCCAACACCCATCGAGTCACGGTCCGCTCCGAGATAGCGGACCCCAAACACGAGCTGCGTCCCGGGATGCTTGCCAATTTCGTGATTCGAGTTCAGGAGCCGGTGGAGTCGATCGCCATACCGATGAACGGCGTCGTGCGGGAAGGCGACAAGACGATGACGGCATGGGTGACCACCGACCGCCGTCGCTTTTCGCAAAGAACCGTCAAGATTGGCCTGCAACGGGATGGCCGCTATCAGGTCCTGGATGGCTTGCAGCCCGGGGAACTGGCCGTGACGGATGGGGCCGTGTTCCTGAGCAACATGCTGCACGCCTCGCCGAGCGATTAGGCCGCGAGGGCCAATGACCTTAGCCGCCAACCATGTTCAAGCCTGTTATTGCATTTTGCCTGAGCCGCCGCGCGATCGTTCTGTTCGGCTTGCTGGCGTTTACCGTGGCGGGGTTGTTCGCCTTTGAGAGGCTCAACATCGAGGCCTATCCGAACCCGACGCCGGTCATCCTGGAAATCACCGCCCAGGCGCCGGGCCTCTCGGCGGAGGAGATGGAGCGCTACTACACCCGTCCAATCGAGATTGGACTTTACACGACCCCGGGCATCGAGGTCATCCGCTCGACCTCGTTCTATGGCCTGTCCTTTGTGCGTGTCGTGTTCAAGTACGGGGTGGACTATCACTTTGCCTACGGCCAGGCGGCGATAGCGTTGCAACAGAACGTGGCCCTTCCGGGCGGCCTGGTGCCTACCATCCAACAGAACAGCTCGACCGGAGAGATTTATCGCTACCAGGTGACCGGGCCCAGGCATTTCGGGCTGACCAATCTGCGCACGGTTCAGGATTGGATCGTAAGGCGCCGGCTATTGACCATTCCCGGCATCGTAGCGGTCAACAGTTGGGGCGGCCCCACCAAGGAGTTCGAGGTCGAGGCGGACCCTCACAAGTTGGAGACCTACAACGTCACGGTGCCGCAGGTGCTGACCGCCCTGGGCAACGCCAACCTCAACGTCGGAGGGCGCGAAATCCGCATTGGCCAGCAGTCGATCAACATCCGCGGCGTTGGGCTGATTGACGACGGGGGCGAGGATGATCTGACCCGAGGGGACAAGGTGGATGATATCGAGAACGTCGTCCTGACTCAGTCGGGCAGCGTGCCCGTGCTGGTGAAGGATGTTGCCCGGGTGTATGTGGGCTGCGTGCCCAGGCTCGGCATCCTGGGCCGGGACGGGGACGACGACGTGGTGGGCGCCATCGTGGTAATGAGCCGCGCGGAGAAGACCGCCGACATGATTCCAAAGGTCCGGGCCGAGATCCAGAAGATGAATACCGATGGGAGTCTGCCGCCGGGGGTGACGGTGGTTCCCTATTATGATCGCTCCTCGCTGATCGCAGTGACCACTCACACTGTCCTGCACAACCTCGTCTTCGGATGCCTGCTCATCTTCTTCATCCAATGGATTTTCCTGGGGGACGTCCGCAGCGCGATCATCGTCGGGCTGAACATCCCGTTCGCGCTGTTCTTCGCCGTCATTCTCCTTGTGATTCGAGGCGAAAGCGCAAACCTCCTCTCCATCGGGGCCGTGGACCTCGGCATCATTGTGGATTTTGCCGTGATCTTCGTCGAGAACATCTTCCGCAACTTCCAAAGGTCCCCGGACGAACAGCAGGTTTGGCTGCGGCGGTTGGCCGACAGCTTCTACGGCCCGGACCCGACGAGCGCGTCGCATTCTTCGCCCGGCGACGGATGGACCGATCGCCTGCGTCTGATCTTGATCAGCGGGCTGCAAGTGGACAAGGCCATCGTCTTCTCGGCGCTGATCACCGTCGCCGGCTTTGTCCCGCTCTTCACCATGCAGGGCGTCGAGGGCCAGATCTTCGGTCCCATGGCGCGCACTTACGCCTACGCCCTGGCGGGGGCGCTGATCTCCGCCTTCACAATCACACCCGTGCTTGCCTCGTTCTTTCTTCCCGAGGACATCAGGGAGGCCGAGACGATAGTGATCCGGGTGCTGCATCGCCTTTACAATCCCGTCCTGCGCCTCGCCCTGGCCAGGCCGGTCCTCACCATCGGCGTCGGCCTTGTTTTTCTCGCGGTGGCAGGTTTGCTGGGGCTTCGGTTGGGAAGCGAGTTTCTCCCTCAGCTCGAGGAGGGTAATCTGTGGATTCGCGCCTCGATGCCGATGACGCTCGCCCTGCCGGACGGTGAGGCAGCGGCCCGAACCATGCGCGCGATCCTGCTCAAGCACCCGGAGGTCATCACCGTCGTCTCCCAGCATGGCCGCCCCGACGACGGCAGCGATGCCTCGCCCTTCTCCAACGTCGAACTGTTCGCCCCCTTAAAGCCCTTTGACCGATGGCCCAGGGGCCTGACCAAAGGGAAGTTGATCGAGCAAATCCAGGCCGAGTTCAGCAGCCAGTTGCCGGGAGTCAGCTTCAACTTCTCTCAATACATCCAGGATAACATCGAAGAGGCGATCTCGGGAGTCAAAGGGGCCAATTCCGTCAAGCTCATCGGACCGAACCTGGAAACCTTGACCACGCTGGCCGCCCGGGTCAGAGACGAGATGAACCAGGTTCCCGGAGTCGCAGACCTCGGGGTCTTTCCGGTCCTCGGGCAACCGAACCTGAACATCAAGGTGGATCGGGCCAAAGCCGCCCGTTATGGCCTCAACTCCGGCGACGTCAACTCGGTCATTCAGGCGGCGCTGGGCGGGGCTGTGGCCACCACCGTGCTGGAAGGGGACCGCCAGTTCAACCTGACCGTCCGTTTCCCGACCGCTTCCCGTGACAGCGTCGACAAGATTCGCAACCTCAAGGTAGCCTTTCCGACGGCCGGCGCCCTCAACGCGAGCATCCCCCTGTGCGAGCTGGCTACGATTACCCTGGATACCGGGGCGGCGTGGATTTACCATGAAAGCACCCAGCGTTTCATCCCGATCAAGTTCAGCGTGCGCGGGCGCGACCTTGGCAGCACGGTTGCCGAAGCCCAGGCGCGCATCGCAAAAGCCGTGCAGCTTCCCAGCGGCTACCGGATGGTCTGGGCGGGCGAGTTCGGAGACCTTCAAGAAGCCAAGAAACGCCTGGACATCGTTGTGCCGGTCAGCCTGGTCCTGATTTTCGGGCTGCTCTACACTTTGTTCAATTCCGTGCTTGAGTGCCTGCTGACGCTTTCCGGAATTACGTTCGCCATGGCGGGCGGGGTGCTGGCACTCTACATCTCGGGCCTGAACTTCAGCATCTCGGCCGCCATTGGCTTCATCTCACTATTCGGTGTGTCCGTCATGAGCGGCATCCTGCTAATCACTTATTACAACCAGTCAAGGCTTCGGGGAGGAACGCCCATGGAGTCAATGTTTCGCGCCGCCTCGACTCGTATGCGGCCGTTGCTGATGATGAGCCTTTCGGCCTGCATCGGCCTGTTTCCGGCGGCCATTTCCACCGGAATCGGAAGCCAGGTGCAGCGTCCGCTGGCCACCGTCATCGTGGGCGGGATGTTGGTGGGACCCATGCTGCTGCTCATCATGGTGCCGGCGCTCAAAATGGTGTTTCTGGGCCATGGCCAGGGTCAGTCCCCACCCAAGGCTCCCGCTGTGTAGTGAGGGCAATTATGAATTATGAATTATGAAGGCGCGTTTCCTTTTCACGCTGGTTGGCTTCGGCGCATTGGCCCTGGGGTTGGGTTCTGCCGGCGAACCCTCCAACCAGGCGGTGCAGAGGGCGCCATCCCAGAACCGGGCGAAAACAACCAGCGAGCGCACTTCCGACGCCGGGGACCGTGTCCAGCCTCCCGCCGCACGCGCCGGGCAAGGGCGGGCGGATAGGAAGCCTCTGGACGGAGAACAACATGGAAGTCATGCTTCCGCAAAGAGCGGTCAAACCAACGGAACAAAGGCAACCGCCAAGGGCCGCCCTGGGCCCAAGCTGCCCCAACCATTCCAGCGCAGTGGCGAGCATCCGGGCGAAAAGCGGACCAATAATGGCCAGACCAAAGGCGCATTGGGAAATGCCGCGGCCCCTCATCAACCTGGTTTGAACAAGCCCGGCCAGGTTGTCCATCGTGTGGGTCCCGGCCCGGCGAGCCTCGGCGGGCCGGCGAGCCCGAGAGCCGGAAATACCGCCGTCCTCAACGGGACCGGGATGAGGCGCAAGCCATGAATCAAATCCGAAATCCGAAGGCCGAGACCCGAAGGAAACCGGGCGTTGGTTATGCGCTCGATTTGGCCATGATGCTGCTGGCCGGATGCGCAGTGGGGCCGAACTTCAAAAGGCCGGCCGCGCCGGAGGTGAACGGCTATACGGCGGCCCCGCTTTCGACGACGGACGGCGTGACCAACCTCGTCGGCGGAGAACCGCAACGCTTTCTCAACGGGAGGAACATACCGGGGGAGTGGTGGGCGCTGTTTCACTCCAAGGCTCTCAACGCCTTGATTGAGCGTTCGCTGAGCAACAATCCGAGCATAAAGGCGGGGCAAGCGGCGTTATTGGTTGCGAGGGAAAACGTCCTGGTTCAGCGGGGCGCCTATTTTCCCGGTATCGCGGGAGGTTTCTCGGCCAGCCGCCAGAGCCAGTCGCATTTTCTGGCGCCGGTGCCCAACGCCAACGAGTTTACCTACAGTCTGTTTACGCCGCAGGTCAGCGTTTGGTATATGCCGGATGTCTTCGGCCTGAACCGGCGAACGATGGAGTCGCTGCAGGCCCAGGCCGAACAGGCGCGCTTGGCCCTGGCCGCGACGCATATCACGTTGAGCGCCAATGTGGTTGCCGCAGCCATCCAGGAGGCCTCCCTGCGGGAGCAGATTGCGGCGACCCGGGAAATCATCGCCATCAACACAAACATGCTCCAAATACTGCGCACCCAGCTTGCCAAGGGTCGCGTGGGCAGGCTCGATGTGGCGGCGCAGGAATCCCAACTGGCGCAGGTCGCGGCCACCCTGCCGCCGCTGCGCAAGCAATTGGCCCAACAACGCGACCTGTTGGCCGTTCTGGCCGGTGCGTTCCCGAGCCAGGACCCGCCCGAAAGATTCGAGCTTTCAAGTCTGGCTTTGCCGGGGGAATTGCCGTTGAGCCTGCCTTCGCAACTGGCGGCGCAGCGCCCGGACGTGCGCCAGGCCGAGGAGAATTTGCACGCCGCCAGCGCCCAGATTGGGATAGCGACAGCGAACAGGCTGCCCAACATCACGCTCACCGCAGGCGCCGGCAACACGGCGCTGGCCCTCGACCAGTTGTTC
>Ga0326728_10016115_pt1 | contig 15341 bp, 17 predicted proteins | sample MB3enrmetagenome_FD_207602 | JGI IMG/M metagenome (GOLD analysis project Ga0326728, IMG submission 207602) | Lab enriched peat soil microbial communities from McLean, Ithaca, NY, United States - MB31MN | ecosystem: Environmental > Terrestrial > Soil > Wetlands > Peat | place: USA: New York...
CGAGGAACGCCAGGATGTTGGTGCGCCCTTGCCCACGCCATTTGCCTTGCTTGACCAAGAGCGGGGTCGCCGCGATCAGCCGGCCGACATCGTCGGCGACGTTCTGGGGCCGCTCGCGCACCGACAGCACGGCATCGTAAGCGAAGGTGTTCGAGGTGGCGTCGTAATTGCCGAAGGTGCGCACATGTACCTCCGAGCCGAAACCGAGGGTGCGCAATTCGCCGGCGATGCGCCCACCCACCTTGGCGGCGAAAGCGGGATCGGCGATCAAGGGATTTGAGAGCGACAGATCGAGCCCCACGATCACGCGGCGGGGCGGCGGCGGAGCTTCGTCCTGGGCGCCCGCCGTCTCCAGCAGCAAAGCGCCGCCTCCGACCAAGGAAGCGGCCGCCGTCATGGCGAGCACGAGCTGGCGCATCATCGCGGGCCTTCCTTCTCAGGCGCCGGGCTGGTCCGCCAGTTCCAACAGATGCAGCTGCGCCAATTGCTTCTGACGATGCTTGTAGTCGTGCGCGATGTGGTAGTTGCGCACGTTGTTCTCCGTCGTCTGCATATAGAGAGCGGCGACGGTTGTCACGATAAAGAACACGACGCTGGCAAAAGCGAGCCAGAACCAGGAATCGGCGTCGGCCAGCGACTGGCGCGAAATCTTTGGCAGGCCGATCGAGACGCCGTCGGCCGCCGAAGCGGTTTGCACGGTGGGCGTGGTCAGCGCGGCGGGCTGCGGCCTGGCCGGGCCCAGCGAGGCCATCAGCGAATCGATGGAATTGGTTTGCGGCGCCGTGCCGTTCTGCTGCTCCAGCGTCGTCGAAGTGCCGCCGTTCAGATTGTTGTAGGCGACGAGATAGCCGAGCCCGCCGATCATCACGATGGCGAACACGAAGGCGACGGCGACCAACGTATTGCGGCCGTAAGCGCCGGTGATCTTCAGCATGAAGTGCACAATCAGCACGGCGAAGATCACTTGCAGACTCTTGAACACCACCGAGGATTCGAGGCTCTTGGGCACTTCCATGAATTCGTTGGCCAGGGCGCGCGTCCACACCTCGCGGATGATGTGGTAGTCGACGAACATCGCCACCAACAAGATCGAAAGCGCCAGCACCGCCGCGCCGAGATACAGCGGCTTGTAGTGCGACACCTGCCGGCTCTTCTCCATGTTGCGCGCGATGGTCTGCGCGTCGTCCAGTTCATCCTCGTTCAACGGCGGCGGCTTCGCTTCTTCTTTCGCATCGTCGTCTTTCTTGCGGCCGAAGCCGAACCAGCCCTTGCCCTTGCGTCCGGGCGCGGCGACGCGTTCGCCTTGACGCACCCAATCTGGTCCCCAGCTCGGCCGGTCGACCGGCGTCTTCAGCCGCTCGATCAATTGCGCCTTGAGGCGGGCGCGCACCGCCGGCGTCATCGCCTCGGCTCGGGCGAGCGCCTTGGCCTGCTCGTTGAATTCCTCGGGCGTGAGGCCGTGTAGCAAATCGTGCGACAGCAGCGGTTTCTGCGCCGTCACCGGTTTCCTGGTCTGGGAAGACTGAGCGTTGTCCGTCATGTGCGTCCCCCTGAAATTCGGAGCAAGTTTTCGCCCCCGTTGCCATAGTTAACTAATTCTTATGAGACGGCTTTTGACGGATGTGGGACCATTTTGAGGAAGTATTGCGGCGGGGCGCCACAATTGGGCGGCTGCCGCTTTGCGGTGACGGCAGCGATCCGCTAAGCCTCCGACGTAAACGCAACGGAGGCGGCGCGATGGATCATGTCTTGGACCGGCTTTACGCCCTCATCGCGGCGCGCAAGGGCGCCGACCCTGAAGCGTCCTACACCGCCAAGCTACTCGGCCAAGGCGTGGAACGCTGCGCCAAGAAATTTGGCGAAGAAGCCGTCGAGACGGCGTTGGCCGCGGTCGGGGGCGACAAGAAGGCCGTCGTTTCCGAATCGGCGGACGTGCTTTATCATCTTTTGGTGTTGTGGGCGGCTTGTGGAATCACCCCGCAAGAGGTCGCCGCGGCGCTTGAAGCGCGCCAAGGCCGCTCGGGCCTCGCAGAAAAGGCCGCGCGCCGGACGGAGTGAAATCAGTCCTTCTTGTCGGCTTCCTCGCCGAGGCTCTTGACCAGATCGAGCACGCGCTTGCGCACCTTGGGATCCTTGATGCGCATGAAGGCGAGCGAAAGCTGCAGCCCTTCGCCGCTCGACACGAACTCGATCACCGGCGGCGATTCCGGCTCGGCGAAGCCCGGCGCCTTGGCGCCCGCTTCGGGAACGTTCTCGTAGAAATACTGGATGGGCACGCCCAGAATGCGCGCCACCTCGAACAAGCGGCCCGCGCCGATGCGGTTCACGCCCTTTTCGTATTTCTGCACCTGCTGAAAGGTGAGGCCAAGCAGCTCGCCCAAGCGCTCTTGACTCATGCCGATCATCATCCGGCGCAAGCGCAGCCGGTTACCCACCTGGGCGTCGATCGGATTGGCTTGTTTTTTTGGCAAATTGAGCAACGTGTGTTTCTGTTTGGGACTGCAACCTTATCCGGATGAGCCTAGGGACGAAAAGGGCAATCGCACCCCCCGCGTCCCCAATACACATTTTCCTTTGGAAAATAACCACGCAACCACGCCGCTCGCAACCGTGAAGAGCCAAAACCACCACCCTTGCAAGCGAGAGTAGGGCGTGGGTGCAATTGTCGCGGGAAGCGAAGCGTCGATATAACCCGTCCTTCCGAGTGCCAGCACTGTCGTGATTCGTCCGTACGAATCGATCGCCGCGGAGATTCCCGTATTGGCTGCGCGAATGACGGGGATGCCTTCTTCGATGGCGCGCATGCGCGCAACCAAGAGATGCTGACGCGGTCCCGCCCAAGGGCCGAACCAGGAATCGTCGGTCACGTTGACCAACACGCCCGGCCGCTTGCCGTGTTCGACGACCTCGCCCGGAAACAGAATCTCGTAACAGATCAAAGGACCTACCGGCGGCAGACCGGGCGCATCGTAAGTATGCGGACCATCTCCCGGCGCGAAGCTGCCCGGAATTCCGGTGAGTTTTTCGAGGCCGAGCGCGCCCAAAGTTTCCTCGAAAGGAAGGTATTCCCCGAGCGGCACGAGATGGAACTTGTCGTACGTGGCGATCAGCTCGCCGCCGTGCGCGAAAATGTAGAAGCTATTGTAATAGCGCGGTTCTTCGCCGTCCTCGCGGCGCACGGCGCCGGTCATCAGGACGCGGCCGTCGCCCGTCAACAAGGCGATCTCGTCGAGCGCTGCGGGCACGCGCGCCAGCAGAAAAGGCGGCGCCGCTTCGGGCCAGATAATGACCGTGGGCGGAGGATTTGCCGGCGCCGTCGAGAGCGCGATCAGCCTTTGCCAGTTGCGCAGGATGAACCGACGTTTGTATTTCTCCGCCTGCGGAATGTCCGGTTGCACCAGTCTGACCGTGACGCCCGGCACGCGGGTCGGCGGCGCCGACAGCCTTGCCTCGCCCCAGGCCCACAGCGCCGCAAAGAGCAGGCCCAGCGCCGCCGGCAAGCGCCAATCGGGACGTGTACGGAACAATTCCGCGAGTGCGGCGCCCAACAGAATCGTGAGCAGCGTCAAGGCATAAGAACCGATCAGCGCGGCCGCTTGCATCACGCCTGGGAGCGCTCCCCAAGCATAAGCGGCAAGGTTCCAGGGAAAGCCGGTCAGCACATGTCCGCGCAGCCATTCGGCGATCGCATAAGCAGTGCTGAAGACGAAGATGCGCGTTGCTCCCGCGCGCCAGAACGGCGAGGCCGCCGCCGCAGCGGCTGCGACGAATAGCGCCAGCCCACTCGGAAACAGCACCGCGACGAAGGGAATCTGCCAAGCATGAACGGAGGGATCGACCAAAAAGGGAAAGACGATCCAATGCAGGCCCAACGCGAACTGGCCGAGGCCAAAGGCAAAGCCGCACCACGCGAAGGCGCGCAGGCGCCGCGGTTCTGCCGCAGCGCCGTCGAGCAGCAGCACCAGCGCGGCGATGGCCAGGAGCAGACAAGGAAACAAGCGAAACGGCTCAAAGCCGAGCGCGGAAACGAGGCCCGCCGCAAAGGCGACGAGAAGCCGCTGTCGGCCTTTGAGGCCGCGCAGGAAATCGCCGATGCGTTCCAGAATGCGCGCCATCAGGAGCCGCTCGCGGCGGCGGGCGGACGGATGCGCAGCCGCTTGACGCGCCTGGGATCGGCTTCCAGCACTTCGAACTCGTAGCCCAACGGATGGGCCACGATCTCGCCCCTTTGCGGCACGCGGCCGAGCAGCGAGACGACCAGTCCGCCCAGCGTGTCGATGTCGGCCTCGCCTTCGCGGTGCGGCAGATCGATGCCGGTCTCGTTCTTGAAATCGTCCAGATCGATGCGCGCGTCGGCGAGCCAGCCGCCGCCGGGCAGCGGGCGCGCGTGCGGCGCTTCTTCATCGTGCTCGTCGGCGATGTCGCCCACGATCTCCTCGATGATGTCCTCGATGGAGACCAGCCCGTCGGTGCCGCCGTACTCGTCGATCACCAGCGCCAGATGGGTGTGCGAGGTCTGCATCTTGAGCAGCAGTTCGAGCGCGGGCATGGAGGGCGGCGCGAACAGGATGTCGCGCTTGATCTCGGCGATCGGCACTTCGTCGAGACGGAATTGGCCCTCGCCTTCCCCATGCAGCAGCGCCAGCACGTTCTTCAGATGCACCAGGCCGATGGGATCATCGAGCGTCTCGCGATAGACCGGCAGGCGCGAATGCTGCGCCTCGCGGAACAGCATGACCAGATCGGCGAGCGAGGTCTTTTCTTCCACCGCGATGATGTCGGCGCGCGGCACCATCACGTCCTTGACCTTGAGCTCGCCGAACTTCAAGAGATTGGCGAGCATGATGCGCTCTTGTTCCGAAAGCGCCGCGCTCTGCCGCTCGCTTTCCTCGATCACCTCTTCGAGGCTTTCGCGCATCGAAGCGGCGGCATCGTCGCCGCGCAACAGCTGCGCCAGCCGCTTGAGCAGCGAGGGCTGCCTTTCGTCTCCGTCGCTTAGGACCTGGGACATGGCTTTAGGCGGCTTCCGCCCAAGGATCGGCGATGCCGAGCTCTCTCAGCACGCGCGCTTCGAGCGCCTGCATCGCTTTGGCCTCACGCGCCGTCATATGGTCGTAGCCCAACAGATGCAGCACGCCGTGCACGACGAGATGGACGGCGTGATCGCCAAGGCGCTTGCCGGCCAGCTTAGCGTCCTTGGCGGTTACGCCATAAGCAAGCGCCACGTCGCCGAGATAATTCTCCGCCGTCGCGGGAAACGACAGCACGTCGGTTGGCGCATCCCGGCCGCGAAAAGACAAATTCAGCGCCCGAATCTCCTCATCGCCGGTGAGCAGCACGGTGAGGTCGCCCTTGCGGTGCGTCTGCTTCAGCGCGCGCGCGGCCGCGCTCTTCAGCCGCGCGCCAAGGCCACGCGCCCGGCGCCATTGCGAATCCTTGATCAGGAGCTCGACGCTCACTCTCGTTCCTTCGGGGCTTTCGCCGCTTGCGCCTTATTATAAGCGGCGACGATGCGCGTGACGAGGGCGTGGCGCACCACGTCCTTCTCGGAAAAGCGCGCTACCGCCGCGCCTTCGAGATTCCCCAACAACTTTACCGCTTCGTCCAAACCTTCGGCGCGCCCGCTCGGCAGGTCGCTTTGCGAGGGATCGCCCGCCACCACCATGCGCGAATCCTCGCCCAGCCGCGTCAGGAACATCTTCATCTGCGCCGTGGTGCAGTTCTGCGCCTCGTCGAGGATCACGAAGGCGCGGCTGAGCGTGCGTCCGCGCATGAAGGCGAGCGGCGCCACTTCGATGACGCCCTGCTCCATCAGCTTGAGCGAGGCATCGCCGATCACCTCGAACAGGGCGTCGTACAACGGGCGCAGATAAGGATCGATCTTCTCCTTGAGATCGCCGGGCAGAAAGCCCAGCCGCTCGCCCGCTTCCAGCGCCGGGCGCGAGAGGATCAAGCGTTCGACGCGCCGCTCGTAGAGCAGATGCGCGCCGAAAGCGGCGGCGAGATACGTCTTGCCGGTGCCCGCGGGACCGATGCCGAACACCAACGGATGGGTGCGCATCAGATCAAGATAAGCGGCCTGGGCGGGCGAGCGCGTGCGCGTCAAGTGCCCCGCCCAGGTTTTGATTTGCTGTGCGCCGAGGCTGGCCGCTAGCGGCGATCCGGATTCCTCGGAGAAGCGCAATTCCGCTTCGAGTTCGGCCGCGCCCACGCCTTCACCCGCTTCCAGCCGCGCATACAGCGCGCGCAAAACCTGCGCGGCGCGTTCGCGCCCGGCGCCTTCCACCGCAACCAGATTGCCGCGTTGCGCCAGGCGCACAGAGAGCTTCTGCTCCAGCCGCACGAAATGCTTTTGATGCGGCCCGGCCAGACCGGCAAGCAAGCCGTTGTCGGGGAATTCGAGGGTCAACGCCTCGCGCGGACGTTTCGCGGTCAAATCAGTTCGGCCTCTTTCTGCAGCAACACGCCCTTTAGACTGTTGGGGAGCGCGGCTTCGATGCGCACCTCGGCGATGCGGCCGATCAGCCTTTCGGCGCCGTCGGCATGCACGGGTTGCAGATAGGGCGTGCGGCCAAGCGCTTGGCCTTTTTTGCGTCCCGGCTTTTCGAACAGCACCGGCAGCACGCGGCCTTCGCACGCGGCGTTGAACATATCCTGCTGTTCCGAGAGCAGCGCTTGCAGTTCCTGCAGGCGTGCGTCCTTCATCGCGTCGGGGATTTGTTTTCGCGCCGCCGCCGCCGGCGTGCCCGGCCGCGCGCTGTACTTGAAGGAAAAGGCTTGCGCGTATCTGACCTCGCGCACCAGCGCCAGCGTGTCTCGGAAATCGTGATCGGTTTCGCCGGGAAAGCCGACGATGAAATCGCCCGAGATGGCGATGTCGGGCCTTGCTGTGCGGATGCGCTCGATCAGCCGCAGGTAATCCTCGCGCCCGTGGCGGCGGTTCATCGCGCCCAGCACCTTGTCCGATCCCGATTGCACCGGCAGATGCAGATACGGCATGAGTTTTTCAATGTTGCGATGGGCGCGGATCAAATCCTCGCGCATGTCGCGCGGATGCGAAGTGGTGTAGCGCAGCCGCGCGATGCCGTCGATGTCCGCCAGCGCCGCGATGAGCCGCGCAAGACTCCAGATTTCGCCGTCTGGGCCTTGGCCGCGATAGGCGTTGACGTTCTGGCCGAGCAAGACGATCTCGCGCGCGCCCTTGCCGCAAAGGATTGCGGCTTCGCGCAAAATCTCGGCCACCGGCCGCGAATATTCCGCGCCGCGGGTGTAAGGCACCACGCAGAACGTGCAAAACTTGTCGCAACCTTCCTGCACGGTGAGAAACGAGGAGGGCGCGGCGCCGGATTCCGGCTCGGGCAAGGAATCGAATTTGGCGACCGCCGGAAAATCGGTTTGGAGTGCATGGCCGCCTTGACGCGCCAGGCGCGCGATCATCTCGGGCAAGCGATGATAGGATTGCGGCCCGATCACCAGGTCGACCGCGTTCTGCCGCGCGATGATCTCTTGGCCTTCGGCTTGCGCCACGCAGCCGGCCACGGCAATCGTCATCGCCCCGCCGCGCGCCTCTTTGAGCTGCCGCAATTTGCCGAGCTCGGAATAGACCTTCTCGGCCGCCTTTTCGCGGATGTGACAGGTGTTAAGGATCACCATGTCGGCGTCTTCCACCGTTTCCGTCGGGCCGTAGCCGAGAGGCGCCAGCAAATCCGCCATGCGGGCGGAATCGTAGACGTTCATCTGACAGCCATAAGTCTTGACGTAGAGCTTCTTCATGCCGCGGCCTCGGCGAGCGCGTCGCCGCCTTCGCCTTCGGAAAGAGGCACGCCGCGATTGGGGCGCGAGGCAAGGCCGTGCAGCGCGCGCATCTGGCCGCGGCGCACCGCCGCTTCAGCCAGCGCGGCGATCGCCTTGCGCCCGCCGGCGCCGTCCACCGTGATCGGCGGATGGAACTCGACGGTGACGTCGAACGGCCCCGCCTTCAACGCCTCCCACAGATGCGGGATCAGCTGCATGTCGCCATACCAGGCATAAAGGGAGCGGAACTCGCGGCCCATCGGCATGCCGTTCATGCCGACATAAGCGACCGAGACCGGCTGCACCGGTACATAACGCATGCGTCCTTCGGCGTCGGTGCCGAGCTCCGTTTCCACCGCGCCCATCAGCGCGCTCTTGAACGGCAGGACGCGATTGCCGTCGGTGGAAGTGCCTTCCGGGAACAGCACCAGCGCGTCGCCGCGCTTGAGCCGGTCGCGGATGAGATCGCGCGAGGCCATGGCCTGGCTCTTCTTGTCGCGCTCGACGAACACCGATTCCTGCAAGCGCGACATCAGCCCGAAGAACGGCCAGTCATTAACCTCTTTCTTCGCCACGAAAGAGACGCAAGCGCTGGCCGAAAGCACCAAAATGTCGAAATAGCTGGTGTGGTTGGCCACCATCAGCACGCCGCGATCCTGGATCGGCTTGCCGAGCACCGTGATGCGCACGCCGAACAGACGCGCGAGTAGTTGATGGTAGCGATGGGGGTAAGTCTTACGCAGACGCAGTCGCAGGCGCAGAGACAAAACTTGGATGGGGATCCCTGCCACGGTGAGACTCAGAAACGCGGCGAGGATCGCGAGCGCGCGCAGCCTGGGCATGCGTCAACGCGGTTTCTTGGGCACGCCGTAGAGTTCGAGGCGGTGATCGACCAGTTCGAAGCCGAGCTCCTCGGCGATGCGGCGCTGGAGCTTTTCGATCTCCTCGTTGCGGAACTCGATGACCGCCCCCGACTGCACGTCAATCAGATGATCGTGATGGGATTCGGGCGATTCTTCGTAGCGCGAACGGCCATCGCGGAAGTCGTGGCGCTCCAAGATGCCCGCATCCTCGAACAACTTCACCGTGCGGTAGACGGTGGCAATCGAGATGTGCGGATCGACGGCCGAAGCGCGGCGGTAGAGTTCCTCGGCGTCAGGATGGTCGATGGCCTCCGACAGAACGCGCGCAATCACGCGGCGTTGTTCGGTCATTCTCAAGCCTTTTTCGACACAGAGTTTTTCGATGCGCGTGGCGGTCACTCCTTGGTCCATGTGGCCATTCTAATGCAAATGCGAGCGGTTTCCGAGTGGGAGTCCAGTCTTAAGCAGCAGGGCATCTTGCCCCGCCCCGTAATAATCCCTGCGCCGCCCTGCCGCAGCAAAGCCAAGCCGCGCATAGAGTGCGCGCGCGGCGTCGTTGTTTTCCGCCACTTCTAGGAACAGCGTCCTTGCCCCGCGTGCAGTAGCCTGTTTGGCCCCGGCCGAGACCAAAGCCGTGGCGATCCCGCGCTGCCTTGCCGCAGGCAAGACCGCAAGCGTGAGGATCTCGGCCTCCTCGCCCGCCAGCCGCAGCAACACAAAGCCCGTGGCTTCCACCAAAAGGGCGATCATGCCCGGCTCGGCTATCATGCCCTCCAGCGATGCCCGATCCCAAGGCTTGGCGAAACAAGCTGCGTGCAGCGCCGCGAGTGTTTCTGAATCGCGCGGCAAGGCCGGGCGAATGGCCGGCTTGGCGTCGGGCGCGCGCAGATAGATCGGACGGGCGAGGCCTGGCGTTGCATCGACCGCCAAACGGCCGACCCAGGTCGCGTCGGGCGCGGTGATCGCCAACGCCTGCGCCGACAAGCGCTCGGCCAAGCGCGGCGCCGCCGTTCCCGCCAACACGCGAATGCCACGCGCGCGCAATGCTGCTTCGGCCTGGTCGAAACCCATCAGCGCAGCAGCGATCGGCGCCTCGCCGCCCAGGCTTTCGAGATAGACCTCGCCGCGTTTGGCGTCGTGGACCGCGGCGGCCAGCTCCACGCCGCTCTCGGCGCGCGCCTCTTCCGCCATTGCCGCAAGACTGGTGATGCCGGCCAAGGGTTTACTCAAAGCCACGGCCATCGCCCGCATGAAAGCCAAGCCAATGCGCTGGCCGGTGAAGGTTCCCGGACCGATGGTCACTGCGAGGCGGTCGAGCGCGGCGAAATCCAGCCCCTCCATCACCCTCTGCACCATCGGTGCCAAGGCTTCGGCATGGCCGCGCTCCATGGCGCAATATTGGCGCGCCCGCACGGCGCCGTCTTCCAGCACCGCTGCGGAACAGGCGCCGAAACAGGTATCGACCGCCAGGATTCTCATTCGATCCGGCAGGCTTCGTCGAAGCTGAGCCGGGGCGCGCGCGGATGCAGCTGCGAGGCATCGCCGGTGCCCAGATTGCACAGGAAATTCGACTTGATGGCGGTGCCGGCGAAGAATTCGCGGTCCACGCCCTCATTGTCGAAGCCCGACATCGGGCCGCAATCAAGCCCCAGCGCGCGCGCCGCCAGGATGAAATAACCGCCTTGCAGCGAGCCGTTACGGAACGCGGTGAGGCGCGCCAGTTCCGGGTCGGAGAATGCGTCTTTGATGCGGGGATTGAGCTTGTCGAGATGCCGCGCGAAATCGAGATCGTAGGCCAAGATGGCGGTGGCGGGCGCGGTCATCGTCTTGTGGACATTGCCTTCGTCGAGATAAGGCCGCAGCCGCTCCTTGGCCTCTTTGGACACCACGAAGACGATGCGCGCGGGGCTGGAATTGCCGCTGGTGGGGCAGAGCCGCATCAGATCGTAGAGGGCCATCAACAGCGCGGTGCCGACCGGCTTGTCCAGCCAGTGGCGATGGGTGCGCGCGGCGCGGAAAATGGTGTCGAGCGCTTCGTCGTTGACGGCATGAGACACGGCACACTCCCGGATGCGAATCGCGGCCGCTTCAAAATCGCAGAAAAGCGGAGCCGATCAAACCGCCTCGACGGCCGTCACTTCCGGCACATAATGGCGCAGCATGTTCTCGATGCCGTTGCGCAGCGTCATGGTCGAGGACGGACAACCCGAGCAAGCGCCGCGCATGTGCAAGAAAACGATGCCGGACTTTTCGTCGAAGCCTTTGAAGATGATGTCGCCGCCGTCTTGCGCCACCGCCGGGCGCACGCGGGTTTCGATCAAATCCTTGATCTGGGCCACGATCTCGTCGTCAACCTCGCTCGGTTCTTCGGTTTCCTCTGCGCCGCCTTCGATCAGCGGCAGATTGCGGGTGAAATGCTCCATGATGGCGCCGAGGATGGCGGGCTTCAGGTGCTTCCAGTCGCCGTCCTTCTTGGTCACGGCGATGAAATCGACGCCGAAAAAGACGCGGGAGACCTCCTCGATCTCGAACAGCGCGCGGGCGAGCGGCGAGCGGGCAGCCGCTTCGCGCGTGGGGAAATCCGCCAGCGCGCCCTCGCCCATTACCGGGCGGCCGGGCAGGAATTTCAAGGTCGCCGGATTGGGCGTGGATTCGGTCTGGATGAACATGGCAAGGCTTTCTGGAGCAGTTCCAATCTGTCTATTAGATGGCCCCTGACAGGTTTCGGATCAAGGGCTTAGAAGTCCGCGATGATACCCTTCTTTTCCCAATCGCCATAACGGGTTGGCTCAGGGCCGGCCTGCCCGCCCACTTCCTTGGGAAGATTCGAGCCGGCGGCGGCTTTGCGGCGGGCTTCGGCTTCGGCCAATGCCCGCTTGGCCGCTTCGGCGATGCGGACGGCCTTTTCGGAGGCTTTCTTAGGCATGGCGGCTTGCTTGAAGCGATCCCAGGCCGAGCTTACATCAAGGCCGCGACAAGACACGGAAAAGCTTTGGTGAACACGCTGAAAACCGGCCTCTTGATGGCGCTTTTGACCGGCCTGTTCGTGGCGGTGGGATTTCTCGTCGGCGGACCGTCGGGGATGGCGATCGCTTTCCTGTTCGCGGTCGGCCTGAACCTCTTAGCCTATTGGAACTCCGACAAGATGGTCCTGTCCATGTACGGCGCACGGCAAGTGGATGCGACCGCCGCGCCCACCTTGGTGCGCCTAGTCCGCGAGTTGAGCGCCAAGGCGGACCTTCCCATGCCGCGCGTTTGCATCGTGGACAACGAGCAGCCCAACGCCTTCGCCACCGGCCGCGATCCCGAGCACGCCGCGCTGTGCGTGACGAGGGGGTTGCTCAGTCGCGTCAGCGACGAGGAATTGGCGGGGGTGCTGGCGCACGAGCTCGGCCATGTGCGTAATCGCGACACGCTGACCATGACGATGGTGGCGGTGATCGCCGGCGCGGTATCGATGCTGGCCAATTTCGCGCTGTTCTTCGGCGGCGGTCGCCGCAATAACCCGCTCGGCATCGTGGGCGTGCTTTTGGTCTCGCTCTTGGCGCCGATTGCGGCCGTCTTGGTGCAGGCGATGATCAGCCGCACGCGCGAGTTCGAGGCCGACCGCGCCGGAGCGGAAATCACCGGGCGGCCGCTGTGGCTGGCCTCCGCGCTGGCGCATATCGCTCCTGCCGCGCAAGCGACCGACAATCCCGCGGCCGACGCCAATCCGGCGACGGCGCACATGTTCATCGTCAATCCGCTGCATGGCGGCTTGTCCGGCCTGTTCGCCAGCCATCCTTCCACGGAGGAACGCATCGCCAGGCTGCGCGCCATGGCGGGCGTCGAAGGCCCTGCGGTCCGCCACGGCCCCTGGGGATGAAATCGAGGGGATGAAACCTGGGGGAATGAAAGCGGGACTGGCCGCGCGGCAAGCGGCGCTGGACATGCTTTCGCAAGTGCTGCGGCGGCGCGCGCCATTGGATGGAGCGCTCAAGGCGGCGGAGGGTTTGGAGCCGCGCGATGCGGGTTTTGCGCGCGCTATTGCTTCGGAAACGCTGCGCCGCTTCGGCCAGCTCGAGGCACTGATCCGTCTTTATGTGCCAAAACCAGTGGCGCGCAATCGTGCCGGTCCCGTGTCGGAAATTCTGCTCGCAGGCGCTTGTGAGCTGCTGTTCTTGGACGTGCCGGCGCACGCCGTCGTCGATGCCGCCAACCGGCTGGCCGAAGCGGATTCCAAGGCGCTGCATTTCAAGGGGCTGATCAACGCGGTGCTGCGGCGCGTGGCGCGCGAAGGCAAGGACGCTCTCGCCGCACAAGATGCGGCACGCCTCAACACCGCCGATTGGCTGTGGCAGCGCTGGTGCGAGACTTATGGCGAATCCGTCGCACGCGCCATCGCGGCCGCGCATCTGAACCCGCCGCCGCTCGACATCGTGACCAAAGGCGCGGCGTTGCGCGAGGCCGAACATCTGTTCGGCAACGTCTATCGCTTGCGCGCCCATGAGCGCATCGAGGCGATGGCAGGCTTCGCGGAAGGCGATTGGTGGGTGCAGGACGCCGCCGCCGCTTTGCCGGCGCTGCTGCTCGGCGAGGTGCGCGGCAAGCGCGTGATCGACCTCTGCGCTGCGCCCGGCGGCAAGGCGGTGCAACTGGCCGCGGCCGGCGCGCGCGTCATCGCGGTCGAGCGCGAGGCTTCACGCCTTGCACGGCTCAAAGAGAATTTGGCTCGGTTGCATCTTGAAGCCGAGCTTGTTGCGGCAGACGCACGCGACTTCAGGCCGAAAGAACCGGCGCCTTTCGTGCTGCTCGATGCGCCGTGCAGCGCCACGGGCACCATCCGCCGCCATCCCGAATTGCCATGGATCAAAGGCGCCAGCGACGTGACGCTGTGCGCCGCAGGGGCCGGCGAACTGCTTGATGCGGCAGCGGAAATGACGGCCGTCGGCGGGCTCTTGGTGTTTGCCGTCTGTTCGCTGGAACGCGAGGAAGCAAGCGAACAGGCCGAGGCCTTTCTGGCGCGCCGGCGTGATTTTGTCCGTGTACGGATCACGTCTGAGGAGCTTTTCGCTCACGGCGAATGGCTCGACGCGAACGGCGATCTCAGAACCTTGCCTTGCCATCTGGCGGCGCTCGGCAGCATGGACGGATTTTACGCCGCGCGCTTTCGGCGGATATCGTAACCGGCCCGAGCCCTGACAATTGGATCAGGTCCGGCTTGCGCGGAGCTCTCCCATTATTGTTCGATTGCCAAAAATGCTCCATGATCGACTGATCACGTGATCTGCATTGACGAACCAGGCGGGTTGTGATGACACAGAGCGATAACTGGCTGAGCCGTCCTCGCATTTCTGCAAGAAGCGCGTTCTTCTGGTCGGTGATAGTTGTCCTTTACGATCGCCTTTGGCAGGGGTACGCCGCGCTGCCCGCCAATGCGTGGCTGCAGAACACCTGGTGGCAGCTCGCGGCGATGGTCGGAATACCGCTGCTTGCTGCGATTGACGCCGTGGTTGAAAGCAAATATCTGAGGCGCCGACGTGCTCGCGAGATAACGTCCAGCTAGCCGCCAATCGGCCGGCGCATTGGAAACTACAAACGCCTATAGCCTTCCCAGCGCATAAGCGATGGCGAGGTAAATCTTCCCCGTGTCGGCGGAAAGCAGCGTCGAGGCGAGCAAGCCGCCGCCGTCGCCCGCCCGCGCCCGCGCCAAGAGCGATTCGAAATCCTCGAGATAGGCGTTGGCGCAGTCGCGGAAGCGCGCGTTCTCGCGATAGAGCATGGCGATGCGGTTGACCGCCTCGGCGTCGATGGCGTGCGACAGCTTGCGCGCGAACACGGTGCGGTCGCCCGCGAGATAGCGCCGCCATTCCTCTTGCTGCGGGCCCTCATCGCCCGCGATGGCTTCCAGATCGACAGCCATGTCGGCGAGCGCCGCTTCCAGCGCGCCGAGCGCGGCGGCGGCGGCCGGTTTCAGCTCCTTGCGCGCCTCGCCGGTTTCGACCGCGGCCAGCAAGGCCGACATCTGCCAGTTCTTGGCCTCGCCGTCGCCGGGCTTTTTCTTCGGACGCTGGGTGAGCTTCTTGGCAAGGCCGATCAGGCCGTCGCTTTCGGCGCGCTCGACCTCGCCTTTGGCGCGCGCGCTAGGGCCGGGAGCGCTGCGCGCGTGGATGGTGGAAAGCGTGCGCGCCGATAGGTCGAGGATTTCCTCGGTCTCTTGGCGCACCAGCTGGCGCACCCGCTGCGCCTCTTGCTTGGCGACGCTGGGAAGGGTGAGCAGATGCTTTTCGACGTCCTCAACGGACTTGGCCAGCGTGGTGCGGATCTGAGTCGCCTCGGCGGAAAGCTCGCCCGCGGTGCGCAACAGCCTTTCGCATTCGGCCATCGCCTCGCCCACCAGCGCGCGGGTGTCGGTCTTGGCCTGGTTCGCCGTCTCGCCGATCAGATTCTGCGCCCCCGCGCCCGCTTCGTGCAGCGCGTTGATGAGATGGGCGAGCGTGGTGTTGGCGGAATCGGAAGCCTCGCGCAGCTTCTCGGCCTCGCGCGCGAAGTTCTGCGTCAATTGCTGGGCGCGGCCGGCGGCATTGGCCATCAAGAGCTCGAGATGGCGTTCGGCTTCGCCGGTCATGGCTTCGAACTTCTGGCTTTCGCCGTCCAAGGCCGCGATCGCCTGTTCCATCACCTGGCGTTCGCCGGCCAGCGCTT
>Ga0326728_10016116_pt1 | contig 15339 bp, 12 predicted proteins | sample MB3enrmetagenome_FD_207602 | JGI IMG/M metagenome (GOLD analysis project Ga0326728, IMG submission 207602) | Lab enriched peat soil microbial communities from McLean, Ithaca, NY, United States - MB31MN | ecosystem: Environmental > Terrestrial > Soil > Wetlands > Peat | place: USA: New York...
GCGCGATTTCAGTGACCACTCTCGCCTGTTGCGGCGCCTTCAACTGTGGGAACATCGGCAACGAAACGATTTCCTTCGCCACCCGTTCCGTCACCGGAAAATCTCCCTGCTTGTATCCCAGCCCGGCATATGCTTTCTGCAAGTGCAGCGGAATCGGATAATGAATTCCCGTGCCGATTCCTGCTTTCCCGAGATGCGCCATCAGACCTTCGCGGTCCTCGGTCCGCACCACATAAAGGTGATACACCGCCTTCGACCACGACGGTTCAAACGGCGCAACAATGCCCGAGTCAGAAGCGGCGAACAGTCGTTTGTATTCTTCGGCCCGCTCCCGCCGCTCCGCGTTCCACTTCGCCAGGTGTTTCAGCTTTACGCTCAAAATACCCGTCTGAATCGAGTCCAGCCGCCCGTTGTATCCCTCGACATCGTGGTAATACTTTTTTGCCTGACCATGATCGCGCAGCATCTTCACGGCATCTGCCAGCGCGTTGTCATTCGTCGTCACCGCTCCGCCTTCGCCGCACGCTCCCAGATTTTTCCCCGGATAAAAACTGAACGCCGCCGCGCGCCCCATCGAGCCGGCGCGGAACCAGCGGTTCTGTTTGCGCGAGAAATATTCCGCCCCGTGGGCCTGGCACGCATCTTCGATAACCGTCAGCTCGTACTGCGCCGCCAGGTCAAGAATCGCGTCCATGTCCACCGTCTGTCCATAAAGATGCACGGGCACAATCGCCGTAACCGGGCGGTTGCTGCGCTTGCTCATCAGCGTGCCATCGGCAGATCGCGTGCAGCGCGTTTCCAGGTACTCGCGCAGCTTGCTGGCGTCCATGTTGTAAGTTTTTTCGTCGACGTCCACGAACTCCGGCGTCGCCCCGGCCTGCGAGATCGCTTCCGTCGTGGCAATGAAGGTGTGAGGAACCGTCACTACCACATCTCCGGCCTTCACTCCCGCCGCCATCAGCGCAAAGCGCAGCGCGTCGGTTCCGCTGTTCACGGCCACCGAGCGGACCGTCTGGCAAAACTCGGCAAACTCTTTTTCAAACCCTTCCACCATCGCGCCGCCGATAAAACCGGCCGAGCGCAACACTTTTTGAAAAACCGCCGTTAGCTCCGCTTCGAGCGCCACGTGCGGCGTTACTAAATCTAAAAAAGGAACATTTTGCGTGGAATTCACTGACCAACCTCCATTTCAATTTTTCTAAGAATTCTTGCCGGATTGCCCGCCACGATCGTGTTGGCCGGAACATCTTTCGTGACCACCGCGCCCGCCCCGACAATGGCGTTTTCACCGATGGTTGTGTTGGCGAGAATCGTCGCGCCCGAACCGATCGACGCACCCTTCTTGATCACGGTCCTCTCCACTTTCCAGTCGGCCTCGGTCTGCAGGCCGCCGCTGGCCGTGGTCGCGCGCGGGTAGAGGTCGTTGATGAACATCACGCCGTGCCCGATAAAAACATTGTCCTCAATGATCACGCCCTCGCAGATGAAAGTGTGGCTCGATATCTTGCAGCGCCGTCCGACCGATGCGTTCTTCTGGATCTCGACGAACGCGCCGATCTTGGTCTCGTCGCCAATCTCGCAGCCATAGAGGTTGATGAATTTGGAAAGCTTCACTCCCGCCCCCAGCTTGACGTCGGGAGCAATGCTAAGAAATTGATCCATTCTTTATGATTCCTCGTTTTGTTGGTATTTGAAAAATGTTTCAGAAATCGCCCGGAAGAGTACGGTCATCAGCGGGGTGGTGCGGCTGACGTTCTGACCTGCGCGCTCACGGCGTCTGCTCTCCGGAGCTTTTCACTTTCGTCCAGATACTTGTGGCCGTTTCCATTGCCGTTGCCATTTGCCGGCTCGTGCCCGTTACCGTTGGCCCGTCCATTTGCTTTGCCGTTTGCCTTGCCGGTTGCCGTAATCGAATGCGCCGAGCCGTTTCCGTTGCCGAATTGCTCGGCTTCGGTCGAACCGCGGAGCGCCAGCGTCGAAGCCGTCCCGCTCGTGATCGTCTGCTGCACGGCATCGAAATAACCCGTGCCCGCGAAGCGCTGATGCTTTACCGCCTCGTAGCCGAAATCGCGTTCGCGCCCGAATTCCTTCTCCTGCAGCCGCGAATACGCCGCCATTCCATTTTCTTTGTAGGCGCGCGCCAGATCGAACATCGAAAGATTCAGCGCGTGAAATCCGGCCAGCGTTACGAACTGGAACCGGTATCCCATCGCGCCCAGTTCGCGCTGAAACTTGTCGAGCGTCGCCTCGTCCAGATGCTTTCGCCAATTGAAACTCGGCGAACAGTTGTAGGCGAGAATCTTGTCCGGGAAATGCGTCAGCACATCCTCGGCAAACATGCGCGCCTCAGCCAAGTCGGGCGTCGAGGTTTCGCACCAAACCAGGTCGGCGTAGGGCGCATAGGCCAGCGCCCGCGCGATCGCCATCTCGATGCCCTTGCGAATCACGAACAGACCGTCGTCGGTGCGCTCGCCGGTCATGAACTCGTGGTCGTAGAGATCGGCATCGCTCGTCAGCAGACTCGCGCTCTCGGCGTCCGTCCGCGCCATGATCAGGGTCGGAACTCCCATTACGTCCGCCGCCAGCCGGGCCGCAATCAGCCGCTGCACCGCTTCCTTCGTCGGAACCAGAACCTTCCCGCCCAGATGACCGCACTTTTTCGCCGACGACGACTGATCCTCGAAGTGCACGCATGCCACCCCGGCTTCGATCATCGCCTTCATCAGTTCGAACGAGTTCAGCGTTCCGCCGAAACCGGTATCTCCATCGGCCACCAGCGGCGCAAACCAGTGCACGCCCGTGTTGCCTTGTTCATAAGCGATCTGATCCGCGCGCACCAGCGCCTGGTTCAATCGCGACGCCAGTTTCGGCACCGAGTCCGACGGATAAAGATTCAGGTCGGGATACATCGTGCCCGCCTCATTGGCATCGGCCGCTGCCTGCCAGCCGCTCACATAGATGGCCTTCAGCCCTGCCTTCACCTGCTGCACCGCCTGATTGCCGGTCATCGCGCCCAGCGCCGGCACATAGCTCTCCGTGTGCAACAGATGCCACAACCGCTCCGCGCCCTGCTTCGCCAGCGTGTGCTCGATTTGCAGCGAGCCCTGCAACCGGCGCACCTCCGTTGCCAGATATGGACGCACCACATCTTTCCAGCGCGGGGAGTTCTGCCATTCCTGTTGCAGCTTCGTCAGGTCTGTTGCCATCTCACACTCTCCTGGTCTTGTATTTGAGCGTCGTTCACCATTTACACGTACACAAGCTCTCCGCGCTTAGCCAGAGATTCGTTGGCCGCTTCCAGCATTCGCACCACTTTCAGCCCGGCGCAGCCGTCGTTGAACGGCTTTTCGTTCTTCTTGATGCAATCCACGAAATACTGCAACTCCAGGCGCAGAGCCTCCACCTGCTCCACTTGCGGCGACCACATGTCGCCCGAACGGTAGCTGACCAGCAGGTTGTACACGCCTTCCTGACTCTTCACGTCCACGCCCTTGTCATAGACCTTGATCTTCTCGTCGGCTTCCAGGTCGTTCCACACCAGCATTTTCTTTTCGCCGCCGATCAGTGTGGTCCGCACCTTCACCGGAGAAATCCAGTTCACGTTGACGTGGGCGATCATCTTGTCCGGAAAGTAAGCGGTTATGAATGCGATGTCTTCATGCCCGTTCCAATGCGACTGCCCGGTCGCCGATACGGCTTCGGCATCCGCATGCAGCAGGTGGTTCATGATCGACAGATCGTGCGGCGCCAGGTCCCAGATCACGTTGCAGTCGTGCTGAAACAGACCCAGGTTCACCCGCATGGAATCGTAGTAGTACAGCTTGCCGAGAATTCCCTCCCCCAGCAGCTTTTGTATTTTTCGCACCGCCCCGGTAAACAGAAACGTGTGGTCCACCATGATCAGCCGGTTCTTCTGTTCTGCCAGGTTGATCAGCTCTTCCGCCTGCGCCGAGTTGCTGGTAATGGGCTTCTCTATGAAAACGTGCTTTCCGTTTTCCAGAGCCGCCTTGGCCAGCTCATAGTGCGTCCACACCGGAGTGATCACTGCGATCGCGTCGATGTCGGGCGCCTCGATCAGTTCGCGGGCTTCCGCGCACACCTTCAGCCCGGGATGGGCAGTCTGTACCCTCTTGCGCGAAGCGGGACTCTGATCGCAAACTCCCGCGACTTCGCATCCTTCCAGGGCCCTCAGATTGCGGACGATATTGGGGCCCCAATATCCATAGCCGATAACTCCAAAGCGAAGCATGAATTTGCACCTTATGAATGGAATCGTTGTGCCCGAGGTGGGGGGAATGCGGCGGGCGGTAAACGGGAAAATATGAGTGAATCTGCGAATCGGGGAATTTCGCGGCTATAACAAATTGCGGAGGGTCATCAGCAGGCGCCGTCTCCGCCGAGCACCGCCTTCGGCGTCTGCAGCAGGATCTTCAGGTCAAGCAGCGGAGAGCATTCCCGCGCATAGCGCAGGTCCAGCCGCACCATATCGTCGAATTGCACCCGGCTGCGGCCATGTACTTGCCACAGGCCGGTGATTCCCGGCTTTGCTTCCAGCAGTCGCCGGCGATGCCACGTGGCATAGGCTTCCACCTCGTAAGGTACCGGTGGACGCGGGCCCACCAGCGACATCTCCCCGCGCAACACGTTCAACAGCTGCGGCAGCTCATCCAGGCTCGAACGGCGCAGAAATCTCCCCACGCGCGTGATCCGCGGGTCGTTGGTCAGTTTGAACACGCCCGTCCCGTTCCCATTGGCCCCGTTTTTTTCTGCCTTCCCTTCGATCAGCTTGCGCACATACTCCTTGTGCTCCCGGGAGTCGTTGTTGATGTACATCGAGCGGAATTTCAGGAAGGTGAAGGGCGTTCCGTGTTCGCCAATGCGCTTCTGCCGGAACAGCACCGGGCCGCGCGAGGTCAGCTTGATCGCCGCTGCGATCATTAGAAACACCGGCGAGAGCAGCGCGATCAGCGCCACGCTTCCCAGAACATCGATGGCCCGTTTCAGGGCTCGCCCCGTGCGGTCCTCCTTCTGCCGTTTTTCCAGATCCGGATAGAGTATGGGATTGCTCGGACGATCCGGGTTCTGCGTGTCCCAGTCATCGGGAAAGACGTGAAAGGAAAACTTGATCCGGTTGAACTGCTCCGTGTCCAGGCGCTCGCGCAGCACATCGCCGATGCGCACCAGAATCGTTCTCAAAACCGCGTTGTTCTCCAGAACGATCTCCGTGAACATCACTCCAACGATCTCGTTTACCTTGTACCAGCCCATAGCATCGGTCTCGCGCGTCACCCCCTGCAACGCCGAGAGCAGTTCCGTGAGCATGCGTGCGCGCTTTTCGCTGTTTCCGTTCGAACTGACCGGTTGGCCGCTGGTCTCCGCCAGAAGCAGCACGAACGGGCGTTGCGAACGCTCGCTGCGTTTGCGTTCCAGCGCAAGCATCCGCTGGAAAACTTCCTCGCTCAGCACTTCCGCATCCTGCGTCACTTGCGGCCGTCTCCGGAGTGCCCCGGAACCGGCGATGGAATTCGTAATTTGCGTTGCCACGTTACGCTCCTTGGCGGGCCGCACCGTCCAGCCGGCAGCGCCGCATATCCATTTGCTCAGGGGGATTGATTTTTCAAAAACCGGGAAACTGCACTTCGCTACTCGCCTTGCCCATCGCCGCTTTCCGGACTGGGGGAGAGTCCAGAACTCTGCGGCCGGCCATAACGCGAATAGTAATCCTTGCGCTCGCTCGAGCTGCAGCTGTTCACCACAATGCCCAGCAAGATCGAAGCGTCAAACGAACTCACCGCTTTCTCGATCACTTTTTTCTCGCTCACGCCTTCGCGCACCACCATCAGAACGCCATCCGCCAGTTTCATCCAGAAGGCGGTATCGGCAACCGGCATCACCGGTGGGGTGTCAATAATGATCCAGTCGAAGAATTTTCCCAGACGATCCAGCACCTCCGACACACGCCCCGCCTGCATCAGCTCCAGCGGGTTTTCCGGCGGACGTCCCGCCGGCAGGAACCACAGACCCGATCCCGAAATCCTGTAGACACTATCTTGCAGCTCAAGCTTTCCTGCCAGACACTCGCTCAGGCCGGGTAGCGAGCGCTCCAAGCCGAAACGTTCTGCCAGCGTTGGCCGCCGCAGGTCTCCATCGATGAGCAGCGTCTTCAACACCTTGCTCCGTGACTGATTCAGCGCCAGGTTGATGGCCACCAGGCTTTTTCCCTCCTGCGGCGCCGTCCCCGTCACTACGATCCGCTGCAGTCTGCGCCGTTCCCGCAAGTTGCGCAGCTTCAAACCCAGCACGCGAAACTGTTCCGCCGCCAGGCTGCCCTGGTCGGTCAGGCATACCAGTCGCGATTCGGCCTCCGGCGCAGCTACCAACTGCTTCGCCTCGGCAAACTTCATGCCCGCAACCGATTCCTGTTTGTCGACCGGCGGTTTCTCGCCCGTTGTCGGCGGTGAAGGAGGAGCCCAGTCCATCCGCTTTCCATTCGGCTCCGCCTTTTCGACTTTACGCAGCAGTTCCGCCACTGATTCGGCGGGAACCGGGGCCGCTGCCCCCGTTCGCTCCGCTTCGGCCCGTTGTAGCGCTTCGAATATGTAACTCATGGCTCTGCAGCCTTTCCCTTACTGAAGTCGTCCCTTAGGGTCCGCCTGCCCCCGTTTTTCCAGCAGAAGCTTGACTGCGCGCAGCAGATTCTCGTCGTCCATGCCCACCGATACAATCCGCGCCTGCCCGTTACCTTTGTCTTCAGTCACCGTCGGGACCAGCCGCAGATCTCGGGCTACACTCTCAACAATTTCCTCGGTCACCGTCTCCTGCTGTTTCGCGTACCCTGCCAGCAGCGAGTTCTCGCAGATGGTATTGATCAACCGCGGAACGCCCTTCGAATAGCGGTACACCACCGTGACCGCTTCTTCGTCGAAAATTTTCTTCCCGCTCTCCGCCCCGGCGATCGTCAACCGCCGGCGAATGTAGTCGCCCGTTTCGTTCGCGTTCAGATAGTCCAGATGGCAACGCAGCGCGATGCGCTGCTTGAGCTGCCGGAGTTCGTGGGTATCGAGCTTCTGGTCCAGTTCCGGCTGCCCCGCCAAAACGATCTGCAGCAGTTTTTGCTGCGAAGTCTCCAGGTTCGTCAGCAGCCGTATCTCCTCCAGCACTTCCGGCGACAGTTGATGCGCCTCGTCCATCACCAGCAGCGTCGTACGCCCCTGCTGATGCCTCTGCAACAGGAACACGTTGAGCGCGTGCAACAGCTCGTCTTTTGCCTTGCCCACCGTCGCCAGGCCAAAGTCCCCGACCACATAGCGCAGGAACTCGAGCGGCGAGAGCGTGGGATTGAACACCATGGCAAACGCCGTGTCGCCGCGCTGCAGCAGCCCGAGAAGCGAACGCAGCAGCAATGTCTTGCCCGTGCCCACTTCCCCGGTCAGTACCACAAAGCCGCGGTGCGCCGTCACCCCGTAATAAAGCGTGGCCAGAGCTTCGTTGTGCCGCAAAGTCGGAAACAGGAAGGCGGGATCCGGCGTGATCTCGAACGGGTTTTTCTGCAAATGATAGAAGGTTTTGTACATGATTTCGCCCTGGTTGCTACCCGTATAAATAAGTCACAGCCGAGCCGACCAGCACGCAGGCAGCGACCGCCAGCGCTGCCGCCCCCGCCAGCCACATCCCGCGCCGGTTGCTTCGCTCTTCTTCCGGCGTCTCGATCGGAGGAATCTCCACGATGACGGCGAACGGAACCAGCTTCTTGATTTCCCGTTCGCTGTAGACCTTCCCGCTCAGTTTTTCGCGCGCCGCCACCACCCCACTTCCCATCACTAATCCCACCGCCAGCCCCGCTACGCAAAACAGCAGCCGGTTCGGTTTCGCCGGCTTGGACGGCAGGTTGGGCGGATCCATCATCCGGAAATGCTGGCTCTGCTGCGTCCTTTCCAGATCCGTCGCCATCGACGATTCGTTCTTCTTCTTCAGCAGCGATTCGTAATCCGCCTTCGATTGGTCATAGTCGCGCGTGATGTCGGCAAACTGCTGCTCCATCACCGGAGCCATGTTCAGCCGCCCCTGGTACTCCGCGAGCTTCGCCTGCACATCCTTGATCTCCGCTTCCCGGCTCGTGATCTCCACTTGGTTCGCTTTCAGCTGGCCTTCCAGCTCCAGAATCGACCGGCTGTCCGGCCCTGAAGGAACCCAATTCTCCGTATCCGGCGCGCTCGACGCCTGGTTCATGTCCGCCAGCAACTTTTCCCGCACCTTGGTGGCGTGCGCGATCTGCTCCTTCGTCTTCTTTACATCCGGATGCTTGTCCGTATAGTGCGCCGTCAAGTCGGCCAGCTTCGTCTTCAGTTGCTCCAGTTCCTTGTCCACAGCCGCCAGTCCACCCGTGTCCTCGTCGGAGGCTTTGGCCCCGCGGTCGATTGTCTGGTATTGGCTCAGCAGCGATTGCAGATACGTGTTTTGTTGCCGCGCCCGGCTGAGCGCGTCCTCTGCCGACCGCTCCTGGTTTTGCAGCCCCGTCAGAATCTGCAGGTTGCTCTGCGTCTGCGTCGGCAGCTCGCCAATATGCCGGTCCTTGAAATCACGCATCTTGGCTTCCTGCTGTGCCAGCTTTTGCCGCGCTTGTTCCAGCTGGTCCTCGAGAAAGCTCGTCGTGTCCTCCGACTGTTTCTGCCGCTGTTCCAGGTTCTCCTCGATGAACAGGTCCGCCAGTTGGCTGGTCACCGCCTGCGCCACTTTTGGATCCCGGCTGTTGTAATAAATGTTGAAAGCGGAAAGCCTCTTGTCGTCTCCCTTCACCAGCTCTACTTCGATATCCTTGCGCATGCGTTCGACCATGTCGTCGTCGCTGAGGTGGTTCTTCTGCTTGTTGTAAAGCCCCAGCGTGTCGATGATATGCAGCAAGTGCGTGCGGCTCAGAATCTGCTCGGTGATGTTATCCAGTTGTTGCTGCACGTCGGTAGGTTCGCCGTTGGTAGCCAGATACTTCTCCGCCGCCGGTGGTTGCTCCACCAAGATCAGCGTCCCCGAACGGTATGTCGAATGCACCAGCCAACCACCGCCCCATATCAACAGCCATCCCAGGAAAAATGGCAGCAGAAACTCCCAGCGCCGCCGGCGCACCAGTGCTTTAATTTCGCCAAACTCCGGCAATTCAACTTGTTGTTGTTCGTCTTCCATCTCTTATCCTCAGAACCCTTGCCCCGAGCCGCTTTTGCTCGCTCGAGCGCGCCTCAAAACCTTCCTGCTTACATCCCCAGCGGCTTGGCCCACTGGTAGGAGAGCATGACCGCAACCCGGTTGCGGCTAGCATTCGACCACGCGGGCGACACTCCCGCCGTTCCACTCACCGTAAGTTCCCGCTGGAAATCATGGTTATAACTGAAGCGTAACTCCAGTCCCTTTCGCACTGTCCGCTCCAATCCGCCCCCTGCCGAAGTCAGGTTAACCGAACTGATTCCACCCGCATATGGCACCGTAAGGGAGTCGTTTGTGCCCCGGTTTGCGGCCGCGTCCCCCGACCAACCCCGCACCAGCTGTCGCCGCACCGACCCGTGCACAGTCTGCAACCGCACCGCTCCCAGCACTCCCCCTCCGTCGCTCGTGGTCCGCGAATACCCCGCCGTTAGCGTCGTCCTCACATCTTGCCAGCTCACCGCCGCCCCGCCCGTCACCGACCACTGGTTTGCCTGCGTCGTGGCTGTTCCCGATTCCGTCTCCTGCGTCATCGTGTATTCCGGCCCGATGAACCCATTCAGACTCACGTGGCTCGTCAGCTTCATCTCGTCGACGGCCATCCAGTCGTGTACCCTCGCTTCGCCGTTCGAGCCGTAAGTAATCCGCTGAAATCGATAGCTTGCCCCGCCCCAGTTGCCGGGGAAAAAACGATGCAGCCAGAAGCCCACTCCGGACGCCATCTGCTCGTTCGTCAGCTGGACCGACGATTGTTCTGCAACATTGCCGTAGCGAAGGTCGTAAAACGATCCGCCCGCCCCCACCAGGTCATTCAGCGCGTAGTGGTAATTCGTCTCCACCGTCGTCAGGCTCGATTTTTGCTGCGCCAGCGGCGCCAGAATGCTCGCATTCGGCGTCCCTGCTTCGCCCTGTCCCAGGCCGCCCGCGCCCGCATCGAAAACCCCAGTCGTCATCAGAAAGTTCTCCGCCACTCGCAGGTTTACGTGCGGGCTCAGCCGGTATTGCGAATCGAACGACAGGTCATGCGAGCCCTGGTTCTGGTTCGTGAAGCGCTGATTCACCGTCAGCCCGCCCGCGTATCCCAGCTCCCAGCGGGTGCGCGAAGTCGTTTCCTCAATCCTCAGATTTGGAAACACCGTCCCGCTCACATTGCTTACTGCATTGCTCGATAGCAGCAGAGGGTTGTCGTCATACGCTGCCCCTACGTTCACGCCGCCACGCAGGTAGTTCGACCGCTCTTTCTCCGCCGTAAAAGCCAGCGTCATGCCCCGGCCTCCCAAAAGCGGCGGAATCTGCGGCAGCTCCGAATTGGTGTCCTCCTCCGATTCTGCGCTGATAAATCCTGCCCGCCCCGAAACCGCTGCCACCGGAGCCACTCGGATCTCAGCCGTCGCCTCCGCCGCCGAACTGTCCATGGGCTGGGGCCCGTCCGGCGATCCGGGGCGGTTCACCGTGCTCTCCCCCGGTTGGATCGGATCCGGATAGAGCAGATCTGGCTGGCTCGCGTCCGGCGGATTCTGCCCCGATGCATTCTGCCCGGCTGCATTCTGCCCCGGCGCGTTCTGCCCGTTCGGCGGGTTGGGGGTATTCTGCCCCGCCGCCAGCCAGTGCGCTCCCGCTACGATCAGCGCCAGCGCTAGATGTCTCACAATTGCCATCGTGCTCCTACGGCACCACCACCGTGTCGCGCGGCTGCAGCCGGATGTTCTGCTCCGGATTCTTCCCTTTGATCACTTCTTTGTAGTTGAAGGCGATGCGCTGTTCGCTCCCGTCCGCGCTCGGCCGCAGAACATAGATCGCTTTCTGTTTGGCAAAATCCCTGAATCCCCCCGCCATCGCGATCGCATCCAGTACCGTCGTCGATCCCGTCAGCAGATACGCCCCCGGCCGCGCGACCATCCCGAGAATATTGATCTTCCGGCTCTTGCTGTCCTGCACGATCACGTTGACTTCCGGCTCGGAAATGTAGGCCTCAAGCCGCTTGGCAATTTCCTGTTCCAACTGCAGCGGAGTTTGCCCTGCCGCCGTCATTTCTCCCACCAGCGGCAGCGAGATCCTCCCGTCCGACCGCACCGGCAGGGTGCGCGAAACGTCCGGCTCCTTCCACACGTTGATCGCCAGAACGTCGTCCAACCCAATCACATAGGAACTATCGGAATGCGCGATTTGTCCCGCCGCCGGCTTTTCCCGCCCCGCCGCCGCAGAGGCATTCGCCTCCGCCGGTTTCGTCGTCTCGCCGGTCTGCGCCCACACTGGAAGCGACACGGCTGCGATCAGCGCCGCCATGCGCAAAGCTCGAAAACATCTTTCGCATCCTTTCTCGACCACCAGTTCTCCTCCCACCATCCGTCTCCCGGCTACTTCGCTTCCACTCCGTTTGCGCCAAAGATCCGCGGCAGCGAATCCCCCGGCGGAATTAGGTGATACTCCTGAATCTTGTACAGCAACGCGCGATAGCTCACATTCAAAAGCCGCGCCGCAGCCTTGCGGTTCCAGCGCGTTTCTTCGAGCGCTGCCGCAATCGCCCCGCGCTCCGCTTCCCACTTCGCGGTCCGCACCACCGATTTCAGCGAGGAACGCTCCTCCCCGTTTTGGCCGCTGCCCGGCGCTGCCGAAGCTTTGCCGTTTCCACCGTTGCCATTTTTGGCATCGGTTTCATACCCCGGGCTCTCCTGCAGTTCGCGCATCGCTGCTTCTTCGTCGGTCCGCGCCAGGTAGCGTTTGGCGAAATTCTCCAACTCCCGCAGATTTCCCGGCCACGAATAGCGCTGACAAACCTCCAGCAGCGTCCCGGAAAGCCGCGGTGCCGGCACTCCATATCGCCGCGTCAGCCGGCTCATCATGTGCCCCAGCAGCAGCGGAATCTCTTCCCGTCTTTCCCGCAGCGGCGGTACGCGCAATTCAAAAGCGCTCAGCCGGTAAAACAGATCTTCTCTCACCCGCTTCTCCGCGACCGCCACCTCCAAGTCGTTGGCCGTCGCCACCATGATGCGGACATCGGCCCGCAGCGGCTTCTGCCCGCCGCAGCGCACCAGCTCTCCCGTTTCCAGCAAGCGCAAAAGCCGCTGCTGCACCGCCTCCGGCATCACATCGAATTCGTCCAGCAGAATCGTTCCCTGCGCGCATTGCTCGAACTTGCCCGCGCTTCCCTCCAGACGCCCGCCGTTTCCCGCATATTCGTATCCGAACAGTTCGCTCTCCAGCAGATCCGCCGTCAGCGCCGAGCACTTCACGGTCACGAACGGAAAACTCGAACGCAGCGACAACGCATGGATCAGTCGCGCCGCTGTGCTCTTTCCGCTGCCCGCCTCTCCCACCACTAAAACCGGTACGTCGGTGTGCGCCAGCAGTTCCGCCTGCGTGCGCAGCCGCCGCATGGCCGGACTCGCGGCTACGAAATAAAGCTCGTCGTTGATTTGTTCGATTTCTGGCTGGTACATGCTTACAAACTCATTGCCATGGCTGGATGAAAAGCTCGCCACAATGGGGCGATAGGTTTTCTGGAAGATTTTTCCGAGGCTTCGCTGCCCACCGGGCGTCGCGGCTCCTGCTTGCTTACGCTGGTACTACCTCGTAGCCATCGATCCGCACCGCCATCGACCGCTGGATCGCGTCGACTGAAATCACCAGGCTATGGTCGCCATTCTCCGCAAGAAAGACTCCCTCAACTCCGTCGAGCGCTCCGCCCTTGACCCGCACCCGTTGTCCCGCTTTCAGAAAAGGATGCGCGCGCCATGGCTTCTCTTGCGCCAATACCATTCGGATCGCTTCGATTTGCTCGTCCGGAACCGGCAACCCCGCTCCCCGGATTCCCACAAACCCGTGTACGCTCTCGACCTGGTATACCCGCTTTCGGTCTTCCGCGCTGTAGCTGCAGCGCACGAAAACATAGCAGTTGAACAACGCCACTTCGACTTTCTTTTTCCGGTCGCTCCAGGTATGGATTTCCTGCGCCAGCGGAAGAAACGTCTGCATCCCCAGCTCTCGCAGCCGACGTTCCACCGTCTTTTCGTGCCGCGCCCGCGTATGCAGTGCATACCAACGCGGCATCTCTGCCGCCGGATACACGCTCAACCTTGTGTCGGTTTCGCACATCTGACTGGAGCTACTCACAGCTTCGCCCTCTCGGTCCCATTGCCTGGGTCCGCCTGACCTGACCAATACGAAGACCTGCCTCAGCTTGCGGGGGAGATTGTTCTTGCTCGGGGGAGAAAAAAATTGCTAAGAGACCAAAAAAACTGGGGAAAGTTGCCTTGCTCTGGTTGCAAAGTTACGGCTCCTTGCAAAAACGTGCAAGTGGTAGAACGGTTTTAGAGTCGATAGGCCTATCAGCTAATGAGATGTATACCTCTATGCATAGACTGATTGACTCTGGCACTTTAGTCCTTGGCACACCGGTAATACAGTTATTTGCACCACCGGCGTCAACCCCGGAGGCGACCTTAACGTACTACTACTAGAATTGAATTATGTGATTGAAAAATAGATGTTTATTAGGTTATTATCGCGCGCGATCTTTCCCTGCGTCGCTTCAGTCCAAGCTTTCCAGGCTTCCTCGGCTGCCACTCGGAAGTTCATTCATCTTCGGTAACCATCCCAGGTTGCACGTTCTTGCATATGTCGCAAACCCCTGCTTGCTCCTCTATGAATCGGCGTGGTACATTTGCAACCGTAGTCAGGGTTCGGTCGACCCTCCTTCCCCCGCGACCGTTCCCATATCGGGGCGCGACTTGTCTGCTAGCCAGACGTTCAGCAGTTATTGCCGTTCAACATGTGCTTACGCGCGGTGACAGGGTGACTTCCAAAACAAGGGCGGGCTCGGAATTTATCAGCATCGTCGTGGCCGACAGCACGCGCATCCACACGCACTTGCTGGCCGACGCTATTAACAAGGATCACGGCCTCCAGGTTGCCGCCACGGCCACAAACTCGACCGATCTGCTAGCCGCCGTCCTGCGCGTTCCCATCGACGTCGTCCTCCTCAGCCATAACCTCGATAACCAACCCGGCCATGGCACCCAGGTCCTTCGCGAAATGCGATCCCTCCGGCCTGAGATCAAGGGTGTCATCCTGCTCGATTCCTCCCAGCCCGAGGTCGTGCTCGATTGCTTTCGCTCCGGTGCCCGCGGCATTTTCTCCAAGCAGGAGCAAATCGAAAGCCTCTGCAAGTGCATTCGGGCCGTGAATGAAGGTCAAATCTGGGCTCGCAGTGTGGAACTGGATCACGTTCTCGACGCTCTGGCCAATGCGCCTCGTGTCAGTGCCACCACTCATAAAGGCGTCGAGTTGCTCTCCGCCCGCGAACGCCAGGTCGTGCAATATCTGGCCAGCGGCATGACCAACCGTGAGATTGCCGAGGCCCTCGAACTCAGCCCCCACACCGTCAAGAATTATCTCTTCCGCATCTTCGATAAACTCGGCGTTTCCAGTCGCACCGAACTGCTCTACCTCACCATGAACAAATCCCCGCTTCGCGATGCCACGGACCAGTCTGCGACCTTCGCCGAAACCATCGCTGGCGCCGAATCGGGGAATCCCTCCGCGCAATTGCTCCTCGCTCGCCACTACCTCTCCAACGACAAGCACTACGATCCCGTCTCCGCCTACATGTGGTGTTTGCTTGCCTCTTCCACCGCTGCCCCGCTGTTGGCGCAAATCACCGACGAAGCCGCCAATCTCCGCCTCGCCATGTCTCCCGATCAGATCGCCGAAGCCGAACGCCGCGCCGCTGACTGGAAAAGGAACCTGAAAAAGGATTCGCCCGCCGCCACCCCGCGCCCACCTCAGCGGAAAATGCACGCCACCGCCGAATAACGCCCGCCGCGTCCCGCCACCTCAAGCTGACTTCTTCGTCCTGTTTACAATATCTCCATGCTCATCCCCTCCGAGATCCATGGCCAGCGTTATATCTCTCTCGCCACTTTTCGCAAAACCGGAGTCGCCGTCCTCACGCCCGTCTGGTTTGCCGAAGAAAGCGACAAACTCTACGTCATGTGCAGCGGCAAATCGGGCAAGGCCAAGCGCATCCGCAACAATCCGCAAGTCAAGATCGCTCCCTGCACCATCCGCGGCAAAATCACCGGCCCCGAGTTTCCCGCCACGGCGCGCATCCTTCCCCCAGACGACGCCGCCCGCGTCCGCCGCGCC
>Ga0326728_10016117_pt1 | contig 15339 bp, 9 predicted proteins | sample MB3enrmetagenome_FD_207602 | JGI IMG/M metagenome (GOLD analysis project Ga0326728, IMG submission 207602) | Lab enriched peat soil microbial communities from McLean, Ithaca, NY, United States - MB31MN | ecosystem: Environmental > Terrestrial > Soil > Wetlands > Peat | place: USA: New York...
AGCGACGCGAGGGGAATGCAACATAAATATCGCATTATTAGAGACAACGCATTTCGCGCAGTACAACCGCACTGGCATGATGGATTTCAGCTAAAAACCACCACAGATGGGGGAAGATCTGTCAGGCCTGGCTCAATCCAGCGCAGGCTGCGGCTGGTCCAGCGCGACAGTGGGGCGCGGGAGCGAAGTCAGCTTCCGGCCCAGCAGATAAGCGGAGAAGGCGACAGCAAAGCCGACAAACCATGAATAGTTGTACAGCCGCACCAGGAACGGCCCGACCCGCGCTGTGTCCAGCACGTTCACCTGCACCAGGAACCCAGGCAGGCTGGGAAGGACGCCCACCACGAGCGCTATCAAGCCCACCAGGCTGAAGCCGTTGGTGAAACGATACTCGCCGTCGGCGCGGTACAGGGCCTCAAGGTTGAGCCGGCAGCGATGGCAGATAAAGTAGTCGGCGATGAGGATACCCCCAATCGGACCGAGCAATCCGCTATAGGCGATCAGCCACTTGAAGATGTAGCCGTTCGGGTCAGCGACCAGCTTCCAGGGCATCATCAGGACTCCAACCAGCCCGGTAACGAGCCCGCCCAGCCGGAAGGAAATGCGCCGCGGGGCCAGGTTGGCGAAGTCGTTGGCCGGGCTGACGACGTTGGCAGCGATGTTAGTCGCCAGCGTGGCGATGCAGAGCGCAACCATCGCCACCACGAGAACGACTGGGTTCGTGAACCGTGTGAGCACGTCCACCGGGTCCCAGATGGTATGGCCATAGATGATCGTGGTAGCCGAGGTGACCGCCACGCCGATGAACGAGTAGAGCGCCATGGTCAGCGGCAACCCGAGCGCCTGCCCCAGCACCTGGTCCCGTTGGGAGCACGCATAGCGCGAGAAGTCCGGGATGTTGAGCGACAGGGTGGCCCAGAAACCAATCATGCCGGTCAGCGCCGGGAAGAAGAAGGACAGGAACTGCCCGCTCTTAGGCTGCCCGGGATCGAAGGCCGACGGCTGGGACAGGATCGGCCCGAACCCGCCCGCGCTGCGATAGGCCCAGGCCAACAGCAGAAGGCCAAGTGCAATCAGCAGCGGCGCCTTGATGTTCAGCAGCCACCGGATGCAATCAATGCCCTTATAGACCACCAGCATGTTGATGCCCCAGAAGAACAGGAAACAGAGGAACTGTGACCCGGTGATGCCAAAGACGGCGGAGGGCGTTCCCGAAGCGAGCGCGGGGAAGAACACCGAGAGAATCTTGTGGATGGCATTGCCGCCAATCCAGGTCTGGATGCCGAACCAGCCGCAGGCCACCAGCGCGCGGAGCAGCGCCGGCACGTTGGCGCCCCTCGTTCCGAACGCCGCGCGGCAATAGACCGGGAAGGGTATCCCATACAACGTCCCCGCATGAGCGTTCAGCACCATCGGGATGAGGACGATGACGTTGCCGAGGAAGATGGTGAGCACGGCTTCCCACCAGTTCATGCCGCCGCCGATCAGCGACGAGGCGAGCATGTAGGTCGGGATGCAGGCGGACATGGAAATCCAGAGCGCGGCGAAGCTGCCCACCCGCCACTTCCGCCGCTCGGGCGGCACCGGCGCCAGGTCGGCGTTGAAGAGGCTGCTGTCCTGCAGCCGGGCCAACTGGCTCGCGGACAACTCAGCTTGAATGGAGTTCATGACATGCTTCGGGCATTCGCCTTAAGGATTATCATGATAAGTAGTTCGCATAGGATGATAGAAAAGCAAGCCCGAGGCCCGCGGCGGCGGTCTTGAGCGGCGGTCTTCGACCAGCTTGACCGGCGGGGTCGGTAAGTCGTAAGGTTGGAGCGATGAACGAACCTGGAGTTGTCGAACCGCTGCGCAGTGCGCGCTGGGACGCCGTGGCATTCCTGGCGGAGAAGAACGCAAAGGACATGGCAGCACCGCAGCCAAACCTTCCCTTTCTCCTCGTGGCCTGGTTCCGCCAGATCGAGATATTCCACGATGCAGAGACCGAGAGGATCATCGGCGGCAGCCCCACTGACGAGGAGCGTCAGGCGCATAGACAGGCGCTGGCGATGCTCATTTGGCAGGGTGAATCTCTTGGTGGATGCCTGCGTGAGCATGATGTGAGCGCTCAGGTGGCCATAAAGCTGTCGGACGTGGAGGCCGCACTGGAAGAACTCTACGACCGGCAGCGAGTATTTTACGGAGGCATGACGGAAGAGCGGCGGGCGCAGGTTCTCAACGAGGTGTTCGGTGCCTCGTGAGGAGCGGATAGAGGCGATTCTGGCGGCGTGGTACGAATTGGAGCAATGCGCGCCGTGGGAAAAGGCCAAGTGGCGTGACCAACGGAACGCGCTCGTGGACAAGGAAATTGCCGGCACCAAATCATGTCGGCAGGAGTTGCTGGAGGCGCTTGGGTCTCGCTTCCGCGATTACAAGCTCGCCCGGCGCAAGGAACACCAGTCGAAAATGGCCCAGATTCTCCGCAGGCCCTAAGCAGTAGTGGGCACTTAAGCGAGAGTCTCCGGAACCGAGATGCCTGACGAACGGGCCTCTTCACTGGCTCCGCCCGTGTGAATACGCCCGCCCTCAATTCGGTCAATGAGTGAAGACAAGCGACGCGACCTGGCATAGCTTATTTTGACTGACTATGAAAACGCGGGTCCAGTGGACATGGAGTTTGGGGCTGGTTCTGGTTGTCCTGCCCCTTCATAACCAGCACGCGCAGCCGACGCCCGGTGAACTGGCTGACAGCTCCCAAGTTGTTGCGCCGGAGGGTCAACTCGGTTCCGCGGTTCCGGGCATCCCAAACCAGAGCGGCGCGCCAGGAGCGCAAGCCACTCAGACTGATCTTGCTGACGCCGCCTTCCAGCCCATCCCGACCGACAGGCCGCTTCCCTCCAACGTCAAACCAACGGCGCCGGTAGCCGAGGTAATCCGGCTCGCGGAGTCCGGCGTGGAAGAGGGGGTGATACTGGCTTACGTCACGAACTCGCCCAACCTGTTCAACCTCAACCCTGACGGCATTATCTACCTCAACGACCTCGGGCTGCCTGGCGCCGTCGTGAGCGCCATGATCCAGCGCGATCAGGCGTTGAAGGCAATGCCCAACCAATCTGCCCCCGCGCCCCAAGAGCCTGCGCCCGACTTGGTTCCTCCGCCGATGCCGCAACCACCAGAAGATGCGACCTCGCAACCCATGCCACCGCCTGATTACGGGCCGGTGGATTCTACGCTGCCGCCGCCCGACGATGGCGCCTATTCCACATTCTACGACGCGCTGGCGCCCTACGGCACCTGGGTGGACGTGGCAGGCTACGGGCCCTGCTGGCAGCCGACCGTAGTAGTCAGCAACCCGTATTGGCAGCCTTACTGCAATGGCGGGCGATGGGTCTATACCGACAGCGGGTGGTACTGGCTGTCGAGCTACTCGTGGGGCTGGGCGCCGTTCCATTATGGCCGATGGTTCTATCACCATCACCTGGGCTGGTGCTGGGCGCCGGATAGCGTTTGGGGGCCGTCCTGGGTGTGCTGGCGATATGGGACCGCGTATTGCGGTTGGGCGCCGTTGCCGCCGGGAGCCTGGTATCGGACGGGAGTGGGGCTGACGTATCGTGGCAAGCCCGTCGGGAACACCTTTGGCTTCGGCCTCAGCGCGCGTTCATTCGCCGTCGTCTCCTTCAATCATTTCTGGGACCCGCACCTGGCTCGGTATGCTCTGCCGCAGAAGCAAGCGAGCCAGGTCCTCAGCAAAGCGGTCTTCTCCGCCTCGATTGTCAGCAGCAACAACCGGATCATCAACAACGGGCTGCCCCCGGCACGAGTGGAGGCCTCCACGGGCCTGGGAATCCGCAGTGTCGCGGTGCGCGACGCCTCGGCCGCTAGTCGGGGCATGCGCGCCGAAAGGTTGGATGCGGGCGGCGGCAGTGTGTCCGTCTTCCGCCCGACTGGCGCTCCGCACGCCGGCAAGAGCAGCGGCGGCGGAGGCTCTCAGCCGGTGCTCCATTACGCGCCGGGTCCTTCAAGCCAGAATGCCGGAGGCAATGGCCGTTATGCTGTGACCGAGACGACGCCCCGCGGGGCGCTCGTTGTCATCGGCAAGAAACAACTCGCGCCCGGCCAAACGTTCACCTATCCGAGCGCAAGGGAGGTTCCGCAACTCGCGGCTAGCGCCCATGACAATTCCTCACGGGCGGACCTGAACCAAAGACCGCAGCCCAAGCCTCAACGGCCTCCCATGCCGGCCTGGTCGCCTCCGCCGCCCGCGCCCGTGGAACAGCACTATGAGGCTCCGAGTTACCACCCCCCAGAGGCGCCGCATCCCACCTACACCCCGCCGCCTGCCTATTCACCGCCGCCGCCGGCTCCCGCCCCCGCCCCCGCTCATTCCTCGTCGGACAGATTCGGGCGGTAGCGTGGCGTATGGACTGCGGCGGCAAGCGAAGCGCGACGCCGCTTTGGCTGGAATAGACATAGATGCCCGATGCTCTCAGAGAAAGCGGCGTCGCAGTCCAAACCAAGCCCACCCGTTTTCTCCTTTTGCATGCGCGCGCGCGTTGGCACACTTGCCCCGATGGGCATCACCCCGTTGCAATTCAAGCAAATGCAAGAGCGCCTCGGCAATCCGCGGCGTGGGGCCACGCCCGTTTTCGAGCGCACGGCGCCACTGAGCGCCGGCGCTCATCAGATAATCCTCGGCCTCGACCCCTCCCTGCGCGGCACAGGCTACGGCATCCTCCGCGTCGCCAAGGCCGGTCCCCAGGCGCTGGCTCACGGCACAATCTCCTGCCCAGCCAACTGGGCTCGTTCCCTTTGCCTAGTGAAGATCGTTCAGACCCTGCGCGACGTGCTGAAACAGCATCAGCCCGGCGTGTGCGTGGTCGAGGGCCTGTTCTACGCGCAGAACCTGCAGACCGCGCTCATCATGGGCGAGGCGCGCGGCGCCGCGATGTCGGCGATCGGAGAAGCAGGGCTGGAGATCTATGAGCTGGCGCCGCGCAAGGTAAAGCAGGCCATCGTCGGCTTCGGCGGCGCGCAGAAGCTCGCCGTGGCCAAAATGGTGCAACGGATGTTGCACCTGCCCGCGCCGCCCGCCCCGGATGCCGCGGACGCCCTGGCGCTGGCGTTGGCCTACGCGCAGGAGCAGGGCCGCTACAGCTTCCAAGTGGCCAAGCGAGTATGATCGCCCGCTTGTTACGATTGGAGCGCGGGCATTCTTGTCCGCCTCCGTGGCTCCGGAAACGCCGGGCGGACAAGAATGTCCGCGCTCCGATGCTCACACTATGATTACCTTCCTGCACGGCAAATTGGTCGAAGCCCTGCCCACCCAGGTGACGGTGGACGTCCACGGCGTCGGCTACGAAACGCTCATTCCCCTGTCCTCCTATGACAAGCTTCCGCCCCCGGGCCAGGACGTGAAACTCCTGACGCATCTGGTCGTGCGCGAGGACGCCCACACGCTCTACGGCTTCATGAGCACCGCCGAGCGCGACCTCTTCCGCCTCCTGATCAACACCGTGAGCGGCATCGGCCCGAAGATCGCGCTCAACATCCTGAGCGGCATCAGCGTGGCCGCCTTCCGCGGCGCGGTGGCAAATGGCGACATCAAGGCGCTCTCGCAAATCTCCGGCGTCGGCAAGAAGACCGCCGAGCGCATCGTCGTGGAACTGCGGGATAAAATCGGCGCCGCCGGCGCCTGGGAAGCCTCCAGCGCCCAACGTGCCTTGTCGCCCGAAGACCAGAAGGTGAACGACGCCGTGCTGGCTTTGATGGCGCTCGGCTTCAAGCAGGTCGAAGCGCATGATTCCGTCCGCAAGGTCCAGACCACACTCGGTCCGAACGCCACGGTGGAAGACCTGGTCCGGGCCTGCCTGAAAAAGGGAGCCTGACGGCTGTGCCCAGCCAATCGCCAGACCGCCCTCGAAGGCCGGCGGGTGTCGTGGTCCCCAATGCGCCGCGCTGGCACCAGCGCCTTGCCGCCTGGCTAGTCTTTCTGCTCGTCCGCACCGTATCGGCCACCCTGCGCTACCGCTGGCACGACCGTTCCGGGTTCTACGACGGACCTCCGGCGGGCGCGGTGATCTGCTGCATGTGGCACAACCGGCTCGCGCTCTGCCTGGAAGCGTATTACCGCTACGTCAAAAAGCGCAACCGCACACCCGGCATGGCGGCCATGGTCAGCGCCAGCAAGGATGGCGCCTTCCTCGCTGCCATTCTCGAGCGCTTCAAAGTCCAGCCCGTGCGCGGCTCCACCAGCCGCCGCGGGCCGCAGGCCTTGCTGGAACTCACCGGCTGGTCCGAGCGCGGCTACGACCTGGCGATCACACCCGACGGACCGCGCGGCCCGTGTTACGTCGTCCAGGAAGGCATCATGTCGCTGGCCCAGCTTACCGGCCTGCCCATACTGCCGGCATCCTATCACCTAAACTGGAAGATCCGCGTGAAGAGCTGGGACCGCTTTCAAATCCCCCTCCCGTTCTCCCGCTGCGACGTGGAGATTGAAAAGCCGGTCCGCGTCCCCCGAGAGGCTTCCGATGCGGAACGAGAGGCCCTGCGACAGCAATTGGAGCGGACGCTAATGGAGATCACGCGCGATTGATCCGCGTTTGACTAGAGGACAGCCCGCCCCAGGAAACCGTCCGGGCCCCACAAGGCCGGGAACGCATGGCAACAGAACAACGTTATGAGCGGCGGCGGGGGTCTGCCGCTGCTCACTGATAGAGGAGCCGGAAGAAGTCCGAACCGTCGGCCAGGCTGATGGGGAATGTCACCTCATTGGTCGAGCCTGAGCCGGGCACGATCACCCAGTTGGTGCTGAGGCCGACGTTATTCGGGTTAGTTTGGGTTTCAAGCTGCCAGCCGGTGTGGTCGCCCGGCCAGGCCAGGCTGAGGCTGGTATTGGAAGCAAGAGACATAGTGAGATTCGCCCGAGCGGCATTGGTCGGGCGTGCGCTCACGGTGAGCGTGAACGCGGTGGAATTGTAATTGGTTTGCCAGGTAACGAATGGCGGCAGTGCCGTGTTGGTGAACAGCACGCTGGATTCGGGACCATAGTTGAGCAGATTGAAGGAACTGCCCACCGTCGGCCAGTAAAGACCGTTGAGATTGACGCCGAGGCTGCCCTTGAAAGCGGCTGCGCCGGAGAGGTTGATCTTGCCATAATTAGTGGCGCCATTGATGCCAAAAGCCAAGGTGCCCTTGGTGCTGGTATAACCTCCGGTGAGGCTGATGGCGCCGCTTTGGACGTTCAAAGTGCCGGTGTTCACGAAAGCTGTGCTCAGAGTCGTGGTGCCGGTGGTGCCGGGCTTGGTCACCAGGCCCGCATTGCCGATGGTTCCGCTGCCAACATCAGAAACGTCGGCGGTGATAGTGATGGTGCCGGACGCCAGATTAGTCAGCGTGCCGCTGCCGTTGAAATCAAGGTTGTTGCCGCTGCCGCTCCAGGTCAGTTGGCCCCCGTTGATGAGCAGGCCATTATTCTGAAACTTCAGACCGTCGCTTACGACACTATTGAGGCTGCTTGTCGCGTTGAGCTTCACCCCGCCCGTGTTCTCAATGGTGCCGCCGCTCCAGGTGAATGAGCCGCCTTCAAGTGGGAAGGTGGAGTTTTGCTCCTTGGGCCCCTTGCCCGGCTCATGGGCCTCAGGGCGTCAGGAACCTTTCGCTGCCTTTACGTGCCTCATTTCCGCGATTTCCAGCCTCCAGGGCAGTCCCGCAGCGCACTCCCCACCGTTACCCCTCCGTTGCCTCGCCGTATGCACACCGTAGATTGTTTGTTATCTACGGTGTGCATACGGCGAGTATCTGGAGAGTCTCCAGCGAGACCACGGGGGATGGGGAGGGATTGGGGTGGGCGCCTGACCCCAGAAACCAGCCTTTTCGCGGAACATGCCCGAAACTGGCCATTTTGCGCCTATAGGCGGACCCCCCTCGTACCAGACAGGTACGAGACACGTACGAGATAGGTACTAGCCAGGTGCGAGCCTGTGGGTGGGCTGTGCCGATGCGTCAATCGAATTCGATTGGGTACAAACCCCCTGCTTTTGAGCGTTGCGCCCGACTGTCCTGTCTGCCCGAAACGACCGGCGCGGCAAATGGGAAACCTCCTCCAAAGCAGCCATAAAGGGCCAGATATTGCTGAAAACGGCCCAAATTCATGGCCTTTCGTGTCCAAGGAGGGAGATGCCTGAGCGTTACTACGGTAGTGCTACGGTAGTGCTACGGTAGCGTTGGGGGGGTAATGCGGCGGGGAACAGGAAGGAAGCCCAATGTCTTGTTCTGAGACAGCACTTCCTGGCAACCCGTAATGTCAAGCTGGAATCGACGCCCTTCCGCGCCTCCCTTATGCCTGGCGTCCTCGTTCACGACGCTAACAGACGGAACGCAAGCAACCAGTGACGGTTGCCAATTGAACGGCCAGGCAGAAGCGTTGAAACCTGCCACCCCGCTGGAGGCCAAAGGGGACTGGCTGGACTTCGTGGTTATGCCCGGGTTTGGCGCCAAAGGACAGCGGCAGTTTCGGCGGGGGAGGTAAGTCTAAGCAGCAGGTTATTCAACTCGCTGACGCAGGCCGGTTTGCTGACCACGGCATTGACCTCGGGTGCCGTTTCCCCGTTTTCATTCATGGCAGCTCCCCAACCCGTCAGCATCACAACCGGTGTCCCAGGAGATTCGGCTTTGATAGTGCGAGCAACCTGATGGCCATCAAGGCCCGGCATACCCAAGTCGGTGATAACCGTGTGATAAGCGTTCTCGCTCTGCAGGGCGGCGTGGAACAGCTCGACTCCTTGTTTCCCGCTGGAAGCGGTCGTTACCAGATGGCCCAATTCCCCAAGACAATCCTGCAGCAGCAGCCGGACTTGGGGTTCGTCATCGATGCATAGGATTCGCAGGCACCGGCTCCGGCTTCGCAGCGGCACAACAACTGCCGAATCAGTTGCCGCCGCGGCCTCACGAATGGGAAACGCGAGCCGGACGCAGGTTCCAAGGCCGGGAGTGCTCTCGATCTCGATGCGTCCCTCGTGGCGCTGCATCATGCCGTAAACCATGGCCAGCCCCAGGCCGGTGCCTCCGCGCTGGGCCTTGGTGGAGAAAAAGGGTTCCAGGCAGCGCTGGCGCGTCTTTTCATCCATGCCAATGCCATTATCCCGCACTTCGATCAGAAGCTGCTGCTTCGCAACCTGGCTTTCATCGGCGACGGGGCTGTTCTCCAATCGCGTCGCCATGGTAATCGTGCCGCCTTGAGGCAGGGCGTCCACAGCGTTGAAGATGAGGTTGATCAGGGCCTCGCGCACGTCACTCGGGTCGCTGGACAGCAATGGCACGTTGGGCTGGAGGTCGCGCTGGATTTCGATGGTGATACCCTCACGTTGGGCCTGGTCGCGCCAGCGGGGGCGGGTCAGTCCGATGACTTCTTCGATAACCGGGTTGATATTCACCTGGACCAGTTCCTCAGTATCCGAACGGCGGCGATAAAACTCCCGCAGACGTCGCACAATGTGAGCGATTTCGTCGCCCGAGCGCTGGATGGTCTGCAGATAACGGCGCTCGCTTTCGGGCAGATCCGGCAGCGCCCTGAGCAACAGTTCGGAGTAGGCAACGACCGGACACAGGACGTTATTGATGTCGTGCGCCACCCCGCTGGCCATTTGCCCCAGAGCCCGCAGGCGTTCCTGCTGCACCACCGTCTGCTGGGTGCGTCGCAGCTCCTCGTAAGCTTGTTGCACCCCCTCAGAGAGGCGCACCTGATCGTACAGGCTGCGGCACTGTTCCTCGGTCGTCAGCACTTTGGCCTGCAGAGCTTCCTTCTCGGAACAAACGGCCGCGATCTCCGCATGCATTTGTTCCGATTTATACCGCACCTCTTCCAGGACCAGTACGATCATGCTAACGGCGATAAACAGTTGCAGCAGCGCTGCCACAAAGAACCCGGCGTTGTAGAGTTCCTCGTGTTCCTCGCACAGCGGGTAGGTGCCTAAGTAGAGACCCCACAGCAAGAAGCCCAGTGCCAGCATGCCTGCCCCCACGTAAGGCAGCTTCCGCCGCAATCGATGGAAACACACTCCGGCGAACATGCTGCTCAACCCAATTACTATGTAAACCGGCAGTTGGATTTGCGCCGGGTCCGAAAAGACGTGCGGCGTGACGAAGATCCAGACCAACAGGAATAACATGAACAGCCCAAACAAAACCTGCCGGGCCTCCAATTGGACAAACCGGACGCTGCCCCACAGGAGAAACACCGCCGAAATCGCCAGGCAGCTTTGCCTCAGCAGGAAAAGGGTGCTGCCCAGCGCGGCGCCCCGGCCCTCCAGCCCTAGCGTCAGCCAAAGCGCATAAAACAGCCACGCCGCGGTCCAGATGGTAAAATAGTCCCGTTTGGTGTAGCGGTTGAGGTAATAAAACAGCACTACGAGCAACCACACGCTGAGCAGCGATACCATGAGGGCCGCGTGCAGGTACTGTTGCGGAAACATGGAATTCAGAACTTTTAATGTCATATTTGTCATTTCGTTTGCGGGGTTTCGCTCCCTCCCGTCGGAAAGTCCGAAGCGACCAGAGCTTCGTGGGGCGGCGGCGGGATTTCCACCGGCAGCAGCAGTTCTAAGCGCACATCGTGGTCCGTCAAAGCCTCGAATTGGATCGTGCCACCGATCGCGTGCGCCAACTGCCAACACACAGCGAGGCCTAATTCCGCCTCGTCAAGCTGGGCCGTCTGCAGTGTGCGCGCTGCGGCAGCGATAGCTCTAAACCGCCCGCACATCTCGCCGGCCGGGGCCTCCAGCGCTATCAGATGCTCCATCCTTAGGCGTGCAGGCCCCGGCAAGATTGGCTCAACGGAAACCTCCAAGCCAAACCGCCGGACCCCTCGGAGCCGCAGGCAGCACTCGGGCAAAAGGCTGATAAGCTGGCTGAGGTGCCCCGGGTCGCCGACGACTTTCTCTGGCACCTTTGCCGAAACCGTAGTTTGGGCTTCAACGCCGTTGGCAGCCGCTGTCTGTCGAATTGCCTTGGAGGTTTCCTGGGCTAATTCCGCGAGGCTGATCTCACCGGCTTGAAAGATTGGCGCACTCACGGGAAGGTGGTTGGAGTCCAGATAGTTGATTTGGTCTTTCGTCCATCCTTCCACCACACTTTGGAGGGAGGTGGCCAACCGTCGCTGCGGCAGTGAAAGCGGCGAACTCAGTAACGCTGAAACGAGGTGTGTCAAACCTGCTACACCCTGCCGGACCGTTCGCAGGTACGCCTGGCTGAGTTGCGCGCCCAGGCGGCAGCCGTCGAGCACGGCGTAGCGCAAGGCCACCAGTTCTTTCTGGCCATCCTCGATCCTTCTCTGCAAAACGGCTACTTGTTCCTCCATGGCTTGCCGGTGCTCGGCCGACGCAGATCCTGTGATCGTCAACTCTTTCACCCTGGCGCACAGCGCTGACTGGATCAGGAGCAACTCCGCCGTTTTCTCCTTCGCGCTTCGGAGTTGCACCTCTTGAGCCGCCAGAGTCGCCTCGCAGTCCGTGATCCGTCCCTGCAGCCTCTGGATGCAGCCTTGCAGCTCGGTTTCGCGCTGCCTCCAAAGCACTTCTGCAACACTCTTCTCCTTCAGTTGGTTGGATATGTCGTCGAGCCTTGCACACTGATCATCCAACTGGACGCGCAACCGGCCGCACTCCGCGGCTTCAACTTGGAGCGACGACTCCAACCTTCTGCACTCCGCTAAGCCCGAATGGACTTGCAACTCAAGTGACTGGGCGGCCTTGTGGCCGGCAGCTTCGCGTTCACGAGTGGCAGCGAGTTGTTTGGTCGATTCCGCCCTCGTCTGCTCTTCCTCGATTACCTTGGCTGCGAGCCTCTGATTCTCTAGCGCCGCCTGCGTCGTCCGGCTGCGAGCCGCACCCAACTCCTCCTTGGCCGCCTCGAGGTCCCGAGTCTTGGCCTCCAGCTTGTCGTGCTCCTCCGAAAGCTGCTGCGCCTGGGCAAGCACCCGCGTCTTCTGTTCTTCCACCTCGCGCTGCAAATGAACTTCAGTCTGCTTGCGCTCCGCCAGCTCCTTCTGCAGCGCGTTGCGCATCCCAACCGACTCGCCGGCTTGAGTCTCCGCCGCCAACCGGCGTTCACCTTCATGGGCCAGAGCTTGGCTCACACTCTCCAACCGCTGTTCGACCGCCACACATTTGTCCTGCAAGGACGCGAATACCGCTTGGGCCGCCTCCTGTTCACGGGTCCTGGCCTCCAGCTTGCCCTGCTCCTCCGAAAGCCGCTGCGCTTGGGCATGGAACCGGAGTTTCTGTTCTTCCAACTCGCACCGCAATCGCTCCTCGGCCTGCTTGCGATTCACCAACTCCTGCTCCAGCGCTCTCCGCAGCCCTGTCAACTCACCGGCTTGGTCCTCGGCCATTGCTCGGCGCTCAACTTCATGGGCCAGAGACTGGCTCACACTCTCCAACTGTCCCTGGACAGCGGCGCATTTGTCCTGCAAACCGGCGACTGTGGTTCGGGCCGCCTCCTGTTCCTGCGTCTTGGCTTGAAGCTCGCCCTGCTCTTTCGAGAGCTGCTCCGCCTGGATTTGTACCCGGGCCTTGTGTTCTTCCAACTCACGTTGCAATTGAACTTCGGCCTGCTTGCGCTGCGCCAACTCCTGCTCCAGCGCGCTGCGCACTCCGGCCAGCTCACCGACCTGGCCCTCCGCCGCCGCACGGCGTTCAGCCTCCTGGACCAGCGATTGCCTCATGCTCTCCAACTGCCCTTGGACCGCGGCATATTTGTCCTGCAACGCAACAACCGCGGTTCGGGCCGCCTGCTGTTCCTGCGTCTTGGCTTCCAGCTTGCCCCGCTCCTGGGAAAGTAGCTGTGTCTGGGCTTGGAACCGCTCCTTCTCTTCTTTCAACTCGTGGCGCAACTGAGTTTCGGCCTGCTTGCGCCGCGCCAACTCTTGCGCCAGGGTGCCGCGCAATCCGGCCAGCTCACCCGCTTGGCTCTCCGCCGCCGCCCGGCGCTCAGCCTCACTGGCCAACGATCGGCTCACGTTCTCAAACTGCCGCTGAACCGCAGCATACTTGTTCTGCAACGCGGCCACCGTGGTTCGGGCTACCTCCAGTTCCTGGTTCTTCGCCTCCAGCTGGCTGTGCCCCTCCGAGAGCTTCTGGGCCTGGGCTTGCAGCCGAGCCGTCTGCTCTTCGAACTCGCGGCGCGATCGCTCCTCGGCTTGCTTGTGCAACGCCAATTCCTGCTCCAGCGAGCCGCGCATTCCGGCCAGCTCAGCGGCTTGGCCCTCCGCCGCTGCCCGGCGCTCAGCCTCATGGGCGAGCAATTGGTTCGCACTCTCCAACTGCTGCTGGACCGCAGTATATTTGTCCTGCAACGCGGCCACCGTGGTTCGCGCCGCCTCCTGTTCCTGGGTCTTGGCCTTGAGCTTGCCCTGCTCCTCCGAAAGCTTCTGCACCTGGCCTTGCAGCCGGACCTTCGCTTGTTCCAACTCCCGACGCAATTGACCCTCGGCCTGCCTTTGCTTCGCCAGCTCCTGCTCCAGCGCGCCGCGCTCCCCGGCCAGTTCACCGGCTTGGGTCTCCACCGCTGCCCGGCACTCAGCCTCGTGGGCCAGCAAATGGCTTACACTTTCCAATTGCTGCTGGATTGCCGTATATTTGTCCTGCAACGCGGCCTCGGTGGTTCGCGCCGCCTCCTGTTCCTGGGTCTTCGCCTCCAGCTTGCTCTGCTCCTCCGAGAGCTTCTGGGCCTGGGCTTGCAGCCGAACCGTCTGCTCTTCCAACTGGCGGCGCAATCGCTCTTCAGCTTGCTTGCGCAGCGCCAATTCCTGCTCCAGCGAGCCGCGCACTCCGGCCAGCTCACCGGCTTGGCCCTCCGCCGCCTGCCGGCGCTCAGCCTCATGAGCCAGCGATTGCCTCATGTTGTCCAACTGCCGCTCGACCCCGGCATTCTTGTTCTGCAACACTGCGAAGGCCGCTTTGGCCGCCTCCTGTTCCTGGGTCTTGGCCTTGAGCTTGCCCTGCTCCTCCGAGAGCTTCTGCGCCTGGACTTGCAGCCGGGTCCGATCTTCCTCCAGCTCGCGCCGCAACTGTCCCTCGTCTTGCTTGTGCTGCGCCAATTCCCGCTCCAGAGCACCGCGCGACCCGGCCAAATCACTGGCCGTACCCTCCGCCGCCAGCCGCCGCTCAGCTTCCTGCGCCAATTGCGCCCGAGCCTCCGCCAATGATTCGCCCTGCGTTTCCAACTCTCGCTCGACCGCCGCGCACTTGTCCTGCAACTCCGCCACCGTCGCTTGAGCCGTCTCCACGTCCTGAGTCTTCGCCTCCAGCTTGCGCCGCTCGGCTGTCAGCTTCTGCGCCTGGGCCTTTAGCCGGGTCCGCTCTTCCTCCAGCTCGCGCCGTAACTGTCCCTCGGCCTGCTTGCGCTCCGCCAATTCCTGCTCCAGGGCACTGCGCAACTCAGCCAATTCACTGGCCCGGCCCTTGACCGACTCTTGGAGCCGAGCCTCTCGTGCCAGCGATTCGCTTAACTGCTGTTCAGCCGCCGCGCGCCTATCATGCAACGCGGCGACCATAGCTTGGGCCGCCTCCAGTTCCCGGGCCTTGCCCTCCAACTTGCCTTGCTCCACCGCGACGGTCTGCAACTGGGCTTGGAGCCGGGTCCGCTCTTCCTCCAACTCGCGCCGCAACTGTCCCTCGTCCTGCTTGCGCTGCGCCAATTCCCGCTCCAGCGAACGGCGCATTACGGCCAACTCGTTGGTCTGAGCCTCGGCGGCCGCCCGGCGTTCAGCCTCACCCACCAGAGATTGGCTCACACTCTCCAACTGCCGCTCGACCCCGGCATGTTTTTCCTGCAACGCGGCGATGGTGGTCAGGGCCGTCTGCTGTTCCTGGGTCTTGGCTTCCAGCTTGCCCCGCGCCTCCAAAAGCCACTGTGTCTGGGCTTGGAGCCGCCCCTTCTGTTCTTCCAACTGGCGCCGCAATTGACCCTCGGCCTGCTTGTGCTTTGTCAACTCATGCTCCAGCGAACGGCGTGCCTCGGCTAGCTCGCTAGCTTCGGCCACAGCCGCCGCTCGGCACTCAGCCTCGCGGGCTAGCGATTGGCTTACACTCTCCAACTTCTGCTCGACCCCGGCACGTTGCTCCTGCAGCGCGGCGACGGCGGTCAGGGCCGCTTTCTGTTCCTGGGTCGTGGCCTCCAGCCTGCCCTGTTCCTCCGAAAGCTGCTGGGCCTGGGCTTGCAGCCGGACCTTCTGCTCTTCCAACTCGCGGCGCAATTGCTCCTCGGCCTGCTTGCGCTGGGCCAGCTCCTGCTCCAGCGTGCCACGTAACCCGGACAGCTCACCAGCCTGGCCCTCCACCGCCGCCCGGCGCTCAGCCTCGC
>Ga0326728_10016118_pt1 | contig 15339 bp, 10 predicted proteins | sample MB3enrmetagenome_FD_207602 | JGI IMG/M metagenome (GOLD analysis project Ga0326728, IMG submission 207602) | Lab enriched peat soil microbial communities from McLean, Ithaca, NY, United States - MB31MN | ecosystem: Environmental > Terrestrial > Soil > Wetlands > Peat | place: USA: New York...
CCTCTGTTCAGACATTGCTGCGTAGACCGCAGGGGAAAGCCTGTACTAAAATTGCAACAACGAGTCTTATTGAGATATCACTTGCTTATTCTAATGGGAAAACGTATGGTTTTATGGGGCTTCAGAGGCACGGCGGAAGTTTATCGGGCAACAATCCGATCTAGGATACAGATTGTAGATAGCGCGGAAGTTGATGCATTATTTCGGTCAATTACTTTCGTCGCCGAGAACTGAGGAAAGCCAACCTCATTTTGAAAGAAAAGATCTTGGCAGGGAGGAAGGAGGTCGATCCTCCTGCTGACGATGTACGTTCATTTATTAACGGGCATAGCCGCGAAAGTGCTTCAAAAGTCTTTTTCGGTTCCCTGGGCGGCTTTTCACTCGAAGGCGCAAAGCCGCGAACTGAAAAGGAACGTCTCAATCCAGTAAGAGTCCGTTGGATCACGGCGCAAGTGCTTCATTTTCAGGCCGGCGGGGTCCCGGCCAGCCGGGACCGATCTTCTCGTTATCAAATCTTGTTCGCGCCTTCGCGTGATCATGGGCTCATCCACCCTCACTCGAACGGAAGGAATAAACTATGGCAACTAAGCTGATCGACCGGACCCCGTCGGCCTATGACTTACCACTTCTAATCAAGCACATTCTGCATACACCGCTAAGAATCGCTCCAGGCAACGAAATCGTATACAAAGATATAAAGCGCTACGACTATGCGACGCTCAACAAGCGAATCGGTCAACTTGCAAATGCTCTGAAAGAACTGGGCATAAAAGAAGGCGACACTGTAGGTGTAATGGACTACGACAGCCACAGGTATCTGGAGTGCTTTTTCGCGATCCCCATGATGGGCGCCGTCCTTCATACGGTGAACTGGCGGCTTTCTCCCGAGCAGATTCTCTACACCATAAATCATACCGAAGACGATGTGCTCCTTGTGCATTCCGATTTTCTTCCGCTTGTGGAAAAATTCTGGGGTGGAATCACGACGGTAAAAAAGCTCATCGTTCTTTGCGACGAGGGACCGGTCCCGGAAACGAGTCTCGAAATATCGGGAGAATATGAGGCGCTTATCGAGCAAAGCTCAAGCAGCTATGATTTTCCGGATTTCGACGAAAACTCAAGGGCCACGGTATTTTATACCACCGGGACCACGGGCTCGCCCAAAGGGGTTTACTTCAGCCATCGCCAGCTGGTGCTGCAAACCATGGCGAATGCGACTAATATGGCCTTTCAATCGGGGCGTGCCGGCTTCTGTTCAAGTGATGTCTACATGCCGCTTACGCCGATGTTTCACGTCCACGGCTGGACATATCCTTACATAGCTTCTTTGTTGGGCTGTAAACACGTATATCCGGGACGCTACATACCGGATGCCATTCTGGAGCTTATTGCAAAGGAAGGCGTGACAATTACCCACTGCGTTCCCACAATCGTACAGATGCTGCTCAACAGCCCGGTCTGGGACAAAGTGGATCTTTCCGGATGGAAGCTTATCATAGGCGGCTCGGCGCTTCCCAAGGGGTTATGCGCAGAAGTCCTGAAAAAAGGCGTAAATATTTATGCCGGCTTCGGGATGTCCGAAAGCTGCCCGACACTCACAGTTACTGCCTTTAAACCCCACATGTTTGAATGGGACGAGGATAAGAAAACCGACATCCGCTGCCGGACCGGACTTCCGCTTCCGCTGGTCGACCTGCGGATAGTAGATCCTGAAGGACAGGAAGCTCCTCATGACGGCGTCAGCGTCGGAGAGATCGTAGTACGGGCCCCCTGGCTTGTGCAGGGGTATCTAAAGGAAACGGAGCGCTCGGAGGAACTGTGGACCGGCGGCTGGATGCACACCGGAGACGTCGGATGGATTGACGAGGAAGGTTATCTCCAGATTACCGACCGGATCAAGGACGTGATCAAGACCGGGGGAGAATGGCTTTCTTCCATCCTAATCGAGGAAATCCTTTCACAGCACCCGGCGGTAAGCGAAGCGGCGGTTGTCGGAATGCCAGATGAGACCTGGGGCGAGCGACCCTATGCTTTGGTTACGATAAAAGCTGAGCTTGCCGGAAAAGTTTCGGAAGAAGAGTTGAAATCGTTTTTTAAGAGTTTTGTCGCTGCCGGCTCCATTTCGAAGTGGGGCGTTCCCGACAGGATCGTGATGGTGGACGCCATTCCGAAGACCAGTGTGGGCAAACTGGATAAAAAGGAAATCCGAAAGTCAGTCTTGGAGCAACATTCGCCGGCGACTTTGCCAAAGTGAAGGCCGGCAGAAACCAACGGAATTTGACTTTCCATGGGTAGCCCAGCCGCCGCAGGGATAGAAACCAGGAGAGGGCACGGCGCCCCTCTCCTCATAAAATAAGATCAACGATAAAAGCGAGGAAAGGAAAGCCCACTTTGCCATGGTCGGTTGAATCGGAGGTTAAAATTAGATGGACATGGACAGAGAATCATAAAAAAAAGAAGGTCACAGTTTCAATGACGACACCGATTGTAAAGTGTGACCGCTTCAATTCGGTCTTCCCGATTCACACCCCTGTATTCCTGCGGAAGATGTGTAATAAGGTTTGGCTTCGGCGGTCTCAGGATGGGCTTGGGAGATTCCAGCACGGGAATTACCGGCCTGCTTGAAAATCGCTTTGGATTTTAAAGTTGCCAACCAGTGTTCTCAAATCGAGCGCATTGCCGGCATTTTGCTGTGTGTTCTGGTCGATCTCTCTGAGGGCGGCATTTAGTTCTTGGATTCCCTGCGCCTGTTGGTTGGAAGCTTGCGCTATATCGGTTACCAATACGCCGATCTTAATTGCGCCGTCGGCCGCTTCGGTAATCGCCCAGGAGGTTTTGTTCGCCATTTCCAGACCAGCGCCTATCTTCGAAGCCGCAGTGTCGACTATCTGTTCCGATAGTTTGGCTTCCTCGCCGGCGCTCAAGGCCAGTCTTTTTACTTCTGCGGCCACAACCGCGAATCCGGCCCCTGCCTCGCCGGCATGGCTTGCCTCAACAGCCGCGTTCAGAGCCAGGAGATTTGTCTGGAAAGCAATTGTATCGAGTTTTTTGATGATCGTGTGGAGATCTTCATCTGATTTGGACACTCCTTCCATGGAGGTTGTTAATTCAGACATAAGATGCTTGGCCTGGGCAACCATTTCACGGACATCTTTTCCAAAGGCGTCGGCCTGGATGCAATTATCTGCATTCTGTTTAGTCATCGTCGCCATCTCTTCCAGGGAAGATGATATTTCTTCCAAAGACGCAGCTTGCCTGGAAGCAGTTTCTGCCAGGTGCTGCGAAGCTTTGCTAATGCTCTCGATGGTTTTCGTAACCGCCTTAGTCGCGCTGCCAAATTCATAAGCCATCCAGGCGAATTCATCTCTCCCGGGTATTTCCAATTTATGGGTCAAATCCCCCTTTGACATGGCGCTTAATGCTTCGACAATTTTCTCGGCCTTTTTCCCCGAATAGGTTCCCAAATAGATGGCCAACACCAAACTCAAGACGTAAGCACAGATAAGCACCGAAAGAGGCAGGGGCAGATCGGCGACAGAATCCACACGCACCCTGCGCAAATTCATTAAAAGGAGAAATGAGTTGCCTGACAAAACAATGCAGACCACCACAATCATTTGATTTCTTATGCTCAACCTGTCGATTAGCCCTTTGATCATACCCAATTCCCACTTTTTCAAAAAAACCGAAATTTCGTTTTTCACCTACCCTCGACTATGAAAGCCGCTCCATCGCACCCTGTTGCATGCAGCAGTGATTTATCGCGACAGCAATCCCAGGTCCCACACATTTGCTCAGGATAGTTTTTTATCTCACGCTCAGATCACATGGTCCAGCGCGGACCTGCTCATCTTATCGGCATCGCTCTACTCCGGCTTGAAACATATTTCCAGCATTCGTTATTTGCTGCTTCCGATTGTGGTTTTACCAGTGACCCCCAGGGACCGTCGGCCTGGAAAATACCACAGAGGAGCCGGAGAAAAGTCTGAGAATACACGCTCAGCGTTGCCTTCGCCGAATGGAGGTCTGCCCCCCGCGATGTCACACCAGGGATTGCGAAAGAATTTCGATTTTGGAAAATATTAGTTTAAGTAAAAAAACCATTCATCCGACTATATAAGCGGAGATTAAATACCCCTTTAATCTACCCCTCAGAAAGAGCCAGGAGGAAGGTCCCCCCCCGCCTCCTGGCTCACCAATTTTTGACGACTCAAATCCAACGCCACAGATTAAAGCTATAGACATTATCCATTTGATATATAGATCGATTTCGATTAATAGCTCCTTTAAATAGTCGGAGAAGGGAAGGTATTATTCTTAACCAAATGGATCGGCCTGCGATTGCTATCTGCAACTTCATCGGTAACACCGCCGAACTGAGGCAAACCGCACTTGAGCATGGATTCCGCGGAATTGACTGGACATTCAAGCTGGAAGACCTTCCTCGAGATCAAGTCGAGGAATCGAGGCTTCTCGGGGACATTGCCGAGCTCAGTGGTCTGGAAGTCCGTTATCATTGCGCCTTCAACGGCATGGACGTCGGCGATGAAGACGACGGGAAGGCGTATGCAGCCATGCGAGTATTTGAAAAGATTTGCCAGGTCGTGGCCAGGGCTGATGGCCGGTTTATGACCGTTCACCTTGGATTGGGAAGAAGATCTCCTGAGGGCCTGTCATGGGAACGCACCATAAGAGCGCTCGCAGATCTTGTCAGCTATGCGGAAAGTCTTGGAGTGCGCCTTTGCCTTGAGAACCTCGCATCAGGCTGGTCGAGCAGACCACAGCTCTTTGAAAAACTGATAAGGAAGACCGGCGCCGGAATAACACTTGATATCGGCCATGCCCGTGTCTGTCAGTCAGTGCAATGCCGTGAGTTCGAACTCGAAGATTTCGCTTTGCCGCACCAGGATCGTGTTCTCAATGCACATATTTACCATGAAGAAGTAGATGGCAGGCATGTCCCGCCGGCGTGTGTGAACGATATCCGGGACCGTCTGGACCTTCTCTCATGGCTTGGATGCAACTGGTGGGTCCTCGAACTCCGAGAGAAAGAACCTCTTCTGGCGACATTGAAAATAGTTCGCGAATATCTCGAGAGCCGGGAGGCGAGGCCCTTCGGCGGAGTTATGGATCTAAATGGAGCGCAGTATCATTGAACCAGCCGGAACAGGCCACGAGCGACTGGAAAACCAAGCCCACTGACAGATTCATACTCAAATGGATCAAGATCAATCTTTCCTCTCGCATCACCCTCAAAATCGTATCTTTACGCTGGCTCAGCCCATGGATGATTACGCTTCTTTCGACATGTTTCGGGGTTCTTGCCGGAGTTGTTTTCGCTGCCGGCTGGGGGTGGATTGCCGCGTTTCTGGCCGCTTTCGCCCAGGTGATGGACGGCGTTGACGGGCAGTTCTCGCGGTTAACAGGTATGCAGAGCAAAGGAGGGGCTTTCCTCGATTCGGTACTCGACCGTTACGCCGACGCAGCTTTAATGATCGGGCTGATCATTTACCTCATCAGGCTGCCTGCTGGTTACCCGCTATGGCTGTTGCTCGTGACCGGGTTCTTTGCGCTTTGCGGCAGCAGCCTTGTCAGCTACACGACTGCTCGCGCGGAGAATCTGAGAATCCAGATGGGAAAGCCAACCCTGGCAAGCAAAGGCACGCGGACGAGCATTATTGCACTCTGTGGATGGGCGAGCGTGATATGGCCGTCTGCGCCGCTTCTTTCCCTCGGTTATCTTGCGGTTCATCCGAATATCGTGGTCATGAGGCGCATCTTTCTGGCGCACAGGCATTCCGGTGGCATGAAGCAAGGAGCAGATCGTGACTCGTGATTCGTGACAAGGGGTTGACCATTCACGATTCGCCATTTTACCGCTTCTCGTCGCTAAAGGAGGAGTTATGGCGGAAACTGGTGTAGTTCACGGCCGTTTTCAGCCTTTTCATCTGGATCATCTAAAGTATGTCCTGGCCGCAAAGGAGAAATGCAGGAGCCTGGTGATCGGGATCACCAACCCTGATCCCTCACTGACAAAAGCCGATGCTGCCGATCTCTACCGGAGTTCATCGGAAGCAAATCCTCTTACGTACTTCGAGCGTTATAGCATCATCCGGGCCGTCTTATCAGACGCCGGAGTCGACCAAGCCGAATTTTCCATAGTTCCTTTTCCAGTAAATTTCCCGGAGCTCTATCGTTTCTATGTTCCGCTCGATGCGGTTTTTTATCTCACCATTTACGATGATTGGGGAAAACGAAAGCTGAACTTGTTTCAATCATCGGGGCTGCGTGTGGAAGTGCTCTGGGAGAAACCTGCCGCCCTGAAAGGGATAGAGGCTAAGGAAGTGCGCAAACTGATGGCTAACGGGGGACCTTGGGAACAGCTCGTCCCACCTGCCGCGGTGGCCGTAATCAATGCAATGGGGATTGCTGCGAGGCTGAGCCAAAAACCTGAAAACCGATAACTGCCGCATTGTCTTTTCCAAGAGTAGTTCAAAACAAATAATCAGTACTTAGATTAACGTTATATGCTTGCTTTCAGGCATACGCCGATCTCGGTAAAGGAGACGGTGTTATTTATTGTGGAAAGACTTGACGTGGAGGGATCCATGAAATCTAGAGAAAATTCCCTGATTACCTGGGGTTTAATTGTGACTGTATTGACAGCGGGCCTGTTTTTGGCGCAGACCGGCACTAGCTTCGCCAGGTCTGCCTCTTATTGTGACGCTTACGCCAAGGATTACGCCGACCGTTACTCCAATCCCGGCGGCAACGTTGCGGGCGGCGCACTGGGAGGCGCCGCGTTAGGTGCGCTTTTCGGGGCAATCGCCGGCGCGCCCGCCACAGGCGCAGGAATTGGCGCTGGAGTCGGAGCGCTGGGTGGCGGAGTCGCATCGGCTAATGATTGGCCTTATCTCTACAACCGCGCCTACGACAGGTGCCGGCGTGGAGCGCCGCTATAGGTCTTTAAGATCGTTTTGATTAAGACCTTATTTTATGCTGAAGACCCGGTGTTTAAAGATATGCAGTTGGAGGAAATCCAATGAGATTTAAGAAAAATACCACGATTGCCTGGGGCCTGATAGCCGCTGTTTTGTTGACCGTTGTGGTTTTTGCCGGGGCAGGAACGAGCTTTGCCGCCATGTCTGACTACTGCGCCGGTTATGCCAGGGATTATGCCAACCGTTACGGCGGCGGCGGCGACGTTGTGGGCGGCGCACTGGGAGGGGCCGCTGCGGGGGCTCTTCTTGGCGGAATCATCGGCGGCGGCAGAGGCGCTGGAACAGGCGCCGCAATCGGCGGTGGAGTAGGCGCGCTCGGTGGCGGGACTGCTGCGGCGAACGACTGGTCCAGCATCTATAATCGAGCCTATGACCGCTGCATGAGTCAGTGATAAAGCAAAGGGAAAGGTAAAAAGCAAAATCTCTGCTTTTTTACTTTTAACCTTTGACTTTGGATGAGGGGTAGAAGCTTTAGACCTGCTTCCGTCTTACTTCCTCCGTTTCGAAGTTCCGTTCCTTCGGCTTTCGAATGCGCTCGCTTAGCCGTTCGAGCAGTACATAGAAGACGGGTACAAACGGGATTGCCAGAAGGGTGGAAGAGATCATGCCGCCGAAGACTACAGTGCCGAGAGCGCGCTGGCTGGCAGACCCTGCTCCGAAAGCCACCAGAAGGGGCACAACTCCAAGGATAAAAGCGAATGATGTCATCACGATGGGGCGAAATCGCCTGCGGGTGGCTTCGACCGCCGCCTCGGCGATGGAACTGCCGCCAAGATGCAGTTCACGGGCGAATTCCACGATGAGGATGGCGTTCTTGCTTGCCAGGGCGATCATGAGGATGAGTCCGACCTGAGTGTAGAGATTGCTGTCGTATCCGCGGGCCATGAGAGCAAGGAGAACCCCGACGATCGCAACCGGCACGACTAGAATTACGGCGCCGGGCGAGGTCCAGCTTTCGTATAGGGCCGCAAGCACCATATAGACCAGAAATATGGAAAGGGCATAAATGAAGTAGGCCTGGTAGCCCACCTGCTTTTCCTGGTAGCTAGTGGAAGTCCAGTCGTAGGCTATGCTTTGAGGCAACGTATCTGCGGCAAGGTGCTCCATTTGCGCCAGTGCCTGGCCGGAGCTGAACCCTGGGGCTGCCGACCCGAAGATGGGTGCGGCCGGATAGAGATTGTAGCGGGTGATCAACTCCGAGCCTTCCTTACGCTCTACATTCATCAGTGTGCTCAATGGGACCATGCCTCCGGTCTGGTTGCGGACATAGAGGCTCTTGATGTCCCTGGGATTCATCCGGTAATTGCTTTCAGCCTGTACATAGACCTGGAATACCTGGTTGAACTTGTTGAATAGATTTACAAATGATGACCCAATGTAGTCCTGGAGCGCCCCGAAAACGTTCGCCATGGGGACCTGCAGTGATTCGGCCTTGGCTCGGTCGATGTCCAGGTAGAGTTGCGGGCTGGTCATGCTGAATGGCGTTATCAGATTTCGCAGCTCACGTTGTGAATTTCCTGCCTGTATGAGCGCCCTGGTGGCCTGCTCGACTTCTTTCAGCCCGAGGTATCCGCCGCGGTCCTCGATCATCATCTGAAAGCCTCCGGTTTGGCCCAATCCCCGAATGGGAGGCGGGATGATAAAAAGTGCCTGGGCTTCCTGGAGTCCCGCCAGTTCCCGGTTCATATTGGCTATGATCACATCCTGGTTAAGCGCGCTCCCCCGCACCTTCCAATCCTTGAAATTGACAAATGACGATGAAATGTTGGCGCTGTTTGCCCCATCCAAAACGGAGTATCCTCCAATTGTCACCCACGTTGCAACGCCGGGAACACGTTTGAGGATGGCGTCCACTTTGGCGGCCAACTCACGGTTGCGTGGCAGTGATGAGCCTTCCGGCAGGCGGGTAAACAAAATCCCGTATCCCTGGTCCTCGGTTGGGAGAAATCCGCTCGGCAGGCTGAAAAACTGCCAGAAGGAGACAAGGATGATGAAAATGAATACCAATAACATCATGACCGGCCGTTTCACCATGTTGACAACCAGCACCATGTAGACGTTGGTCATCCATTGAAAAAGCCTGTTGAACGCGCGGTAGACCAAATTAGGGCGCTCTTTGCCGTGCGGTTTCAACCATAATGCGCACTGGACCGGTTTTAGGGTAAGGGCGTTGATAGCGCTTATTACGGCAGTTGAAGCAATAACGAGCGCAAACTGGCGAAATATTTGCCCGCTTATGCCAGGGAAAAATGCGGCCGGCAGGAAAACCGCAACCAGGGCAAGAGTGATTCCCATGATGGGACCGGTCAGTTCGCTCATCGCTTTGATGGTGGCTTCCCTCGGCGCCATTCCTCTTTCTATGTGATATGAGGCGCCCTCAACGACAACGATTGCGTCGTCGACTACGATGCCGATGGCCAGAATGAGGGCGAAAAGCGTCATCAGATTAACTGTAAACCCCAGTGCGGCCATCGCGATGAAAGCGCCGATGATGGTAACCGGTACGGTTGTAGCCGGAACGAGCATCGCCCGGAAGCTCTGGAGGAAAAGGAGCACTACGATCAACACCAGGATAGCGGCTATGAAAAGAGTTTCATATACCTTTGAGATGGCTTGACGGACAAACAAGGTCGTGTCATACCGTGTTGCCCATTTGAGTCCAGGGGGAAAAGTTTTGGCCATATCGCCCATGGCCTTATAGACGCTGTCGGCGACCGTAATGGCGTTTGCGTCCGGAAGGGCGAAAATCGGGATCAGCGACGCTCGGCGGCCGGCATACACGGCGAAATTAGTGAAGTTCTGCTGGCTCAGCTCCACTCGAGCAATGTCACGCAGACGAACAGTCTGTGGGGCTTTACCGGTTGCCGTTTTGACGATTATATTTTCAAACTCGCTGGCTTCGGAAAGGCGGCCCAGGGTGTTGATCGTAAGCTGGAAGGGTTGTCCCGCGGTTACGGGGGGCGCGCCAAGCTGACCTAATGCGACTTGATCGTTTTGTCCCTGAATGGCAGTCATGACGTCAGCAGATGTAATACCCAGCGTGTCGAGCTTGGATGGGTCGAGCCATACCCTCATGCTGTAAGGCCCGGCTCCGAAAACTCTCACCAGGGCGACGCCAGGGAGCCGGGCCAGCGGATTCTGAAGATTTATTACCGCGTAATTTGAAAGGAAAACCTCATCGAACCGGTCATCGTCTGCATATAGGCTCACCACGAGCAGGATGTTTGGAGAGACTTTCCTTATGGTCACTCCCTGTTGCTGAGCGCCGCCCGGAAGCTGGGCGAGCGAACTGTTCACCAGGTTCTGGACAAGGGCAAGGGAAGCGTTGAGATTGGTCCCGACGTCGAAAGTGATCGTAAGTGTATAAACGCCGTCGCTGCTGCTGGCCGACGACATGTATAGCGCGCCCTCGACACCGTTCACGGCCTGCTCGATGGGAACGCCGATGGTTTCGGCGACGACCTGGGCGCTTGCTCCGGGGTATTTCGTCGTAACCTGTATTGTCGGCGGAACGATCTGCGGATATTGGGCGACCGGGAGGCCGTATAACGCGACGAGGCCGATTATGATCGTAACTAAGGCGATCACGTTTGCAAAAATAGGTCTGTCAACGAAAAACTCTGAGATCATTTGCCATCCCCTCGAACGGGTTTTTCCGCCGCGCCCTGTGACTGAGCGCGTTCGGGAGTCACTGGCTTGCCGGGAATAGCCTTGAGCAGACCAATTGTAACGACCCACTCATCTCCGTTAAGGCCCTCCTCGATAACATACGAAAGATCTTTTTGAGCGCCGGTTTTAACGTTACGCCGCTCGACCGTGTTATTCTCATTCACTATCAGCACGTAGTGCCCCAACTGGTCGTAGCCCACCGCGGATTGCGGAACAAGAATGGCGGGCTTCTCTTTGCCGACCGGTAGCCTGACTTTGGCATACTCACCTGGACGCATTCTGCCGTCGGGGTTTGGAAAAACTCCCCTTACGAGCAGTGTCCCTGTTGATGTGTTTACCGTACTCGATGTGAAGTCAAGGTACCCTTCGTGAGGATATCCCACTTCATTGGTGAGGCTCAAAAAGACAGGGAATTTTTCTGACTTCTCGGCTGATTTGGAGGACTTCTGCAAAGCGGCCCTAACATCCCTCAAATCAGGCGGAATATCGGTTTCGGCAATGGTGAAATAGACATAAAGCGGGTCGATTTGGGTCAATTCGGCCAAAACAGTACTGGTTCCATTGGCTACGAGGTTTCCTGGGTCGACAAGCCTCCTGTCGATACGTCCCGTGAAGGGGGCGACTATCCAGGTATATTCGAGATTGAGCTTTGCAAGATCGCGCTGCGCTTCGGCCGACAGCAGTCCGGCCTGTGCCGTGTCTCGCTGATTACGCCAATTTTCTACATCTGTATCGGCGGCGGCTTTTTGTTCATGGAGCTTAGTATAGCGCGCGAACTCCGTTTTGGCGTGTTCGAGCAGGGATTTTTGGTTGAGAACGTTGCCTTCGGCCTGCTGGAGCATTGCAAAATATGTGTTTTGCTGGGTGAGGAAAAGCAACTGATCTTTCTTCACGATATCCCCGTCCTTGAAGTATACGGAGTCAAGATAGCCTTCAACACGGGCGCGGAGCTGTACGGTGTTGACGGCCTGCGTATTGCCGTTTAATTCCAGGTAATCGGTTACGTTCTCACGCACCGGCTGGCTTACTGTGACCTTCGGGGGTGGAGGATCGGAAGATTGCTGCTTTTGTTGGCAGCCTGCGGGGAAAAGCAGGAAGAAGAGGAGGAAACCAGGAAGCAGGAAAGAAGAAACGGGAAGTGATCCAGCTTTGTCGATCCTGCTGCGGAGATTGAGCTGTGACCTCCTCACATGGCTCAAGCCGTCACCGCGGCGCGCCAGAACTTTTCGAACCAGTCTCATGGAATCTAAAACCGAGTACATCATTTCTCCGGATCTAGCCGGCGGTTTTTACCAATCCGGACTGCGAATATCGGATTGATTGCCGGAAGAAGGCATGTAGGACGCCGGGCATAGCAAATCGCCCCAGTTGGTACGCCTGGCCATCATTTCTTTTACCTGAGGTGGGAGGATGTCCTTTCCCTCTCTGATTTCCCATCCGCCTCCAAGGGCTCTGTAGATCCCCACCAGGTTCAGGGCGATATTGCCCATGGACGTCGCCAGACTATCCTGGGAAGTCAGAAGCGACTGCTGGGCGGTGAGGACAGTGGTAAAATCCGTGCTCCCCTGGCTGTATTGGATGAAAGCCAGTTCCAAAGAATGCTTTGCCGCCGCTGCGCTTAGAGCAAGGCTCTCCGCGCTCTCCTGGTATCGAAGAAATCCTGCAATAAAATCCTCGACCTCCTGTTGCGCCGTCAGCACCGTGTTTTGATATGAAAGCAAAAGCTCCTGGAAACGCGCATCCTGCGCGCGCACATTGTTTGTGATCCTGCCGTAGTTGAACAAGTTCCATTGGATGGACGGGCCGACCGTGGTTGACGCCGCTCCCGGAAGACTGAACATTTGTGCGAGCTTGGATGATGAAACGGTTGTAGCCTGAAGGCCAAAAAAGCCGCCAATTGAAAAAGCGGGATACAGGTCTGCTTTGGCAACTCCGATTTGTGCGCACTGCGCCGCGGCATTAAGTTCGGCGCTGCGAACGTCCGGACGGCGTCTGAGCAGGTCGGCGGGAATCCCGATGGCAACCTGGGGTGGAGGAACCGGAATTCCCTTCGATCCGTTGAGGAAATCCGCGAGATTATCCGGCGGCATGCCAAGCAGCACGCTAAGCGCGTCCTTGCTCTGCCTGAGCTGTGCTTCCAGAACCGGGATGGCTGATTCGGTATTGTAAAGTATGGTCCTTGCCTGCTCTACGTCGCGCTCTGATGTCGTGCCCCCAATGAAGCGAGCTTCTGCTATCCTGAGGCTTTCTTTCTGGCTTTCCACGTTTTCTCTGGCGATCTCGATCCGTTTCTCAAGGGTCCTTATTTGTATGTACGAATTAGCTGCGTCGGCAGTGAGAGTCACGAGCGCGCTGTCATAATCGGCAACGCTTGCACGCAAGGCTGCATCGGCCGATTCGACTGCTCTCCTGAATTTTCCCCAGAAATCAAGCTCCCAGGCCACATTCAAATTCATCTGATCCTGCCAGAAATTGTTTTGGACAGGGACATGCTCTGCAAGAGAAGCTGCCGATGAGTAAGAATAGACGCTGAGCCTGTTGAACGTCGCCGACGGGTTGAACTGCTGAGTTTGAGGGTAAAGATTTCCCACGGCAATTCCCAGTTGGGCACGCGCTTCGAGAACTCGAACAGCGGCCACTCTTAGAGATACATTTTCACGATAGGCCGTATCGATTACATTGTTCAGGCTGGGATCTTCGAAACTTTCCCACCAGGCGCGGTAATTTGCCGGCTCGCTTTTCACGCGGTTATCGCTCGACTCCAGCCAGTTCGATGAAACTCGAGTCTCGGGCTTGGTGAAATCCGGGCCAACTTTTACGCAGCCCTCTGTCAACGAAAAAACTGCCGCCAGCACAAACAGCACTAGAGTCATTTTTCTCATAAATTCATAACCGTAGGGTTTAAATGAGAATGCATTTTAAGGCGGCTATGATACAGAGAAATCAATCTATATCAATTAAAAAGAAGCGCATCCAGCTATTTTTCGACATAGCGAAGTGGGCGACCGCTCACACACCTTGCTTGTTCCCCGGCATCCGCCGATTGTCCCCACTCTTCGCGGCTCTCGACGCCTTTCTATATCTTGAAATGCGCGACTCGGTGCTTATTTTACCCGCCAGATCGGTAATCGGCAAGACCCCACGAGGGATCGAGCGACTCGCCGACTGGAGCGGACCAGTGCGGCAAGATCGTAGTAAACGCCGTGATATCAATCCTCTGGCGTCTGCCGATTAAAGTCGCGAGCGGACGAATGCCGGTCTTGGCAAAGACCCCCTTATGGAGCGACCGGTTCGCCAGCGGCAACTTTTCGGTTCAGCCTTCCGACCGCTCCAGCTTGATTTGATAAACCTGGACAACCGATGAATATGCCAAACAGAATGTGCGGTCACAGATTGAGCGGTTCGTTGTTGCTCTCGTTGCTGTCATTGCATTTGGTTGCTGGTTGCATGGTTGGGCCGAACTATTCACGGCCCGGGGTGAAAGTCAATCAGAATTGGCTGGAGGCGCAGAATCATCGTTTAAAAGAAGGCCCTTGTGAATACAAAACATGGTGGCGTGTATTTCAAGATCCCAGGCTGGACCGGATCATTGAGACCGCCTACCGGGAAAACCTGGATCTGCGGGTAGCCGGGGCACGGGTGCTGGAAGCTAGGGCCCAGTTGGGCGCCACTGTCGGCCAGTTGTATCCCCAAACCCAACAGGCTACGGGTTCGGTGGAAACCGTGGGGGCAAGCAAACGAGTCCCTTTTTTTTTCAGTTTCACTGAAGCGACGTTGGGCCTGACCGCTAACTGGGAAATCGACTTTTGGGGTAAATTCCGTCGGGCCGTTGAGTCTGCCGACGCCAGCCTGATGGCCAATATGGCCAATTATGACAGCATTCTGGTAAGTCTGACCGGCAATGCGGCGAGTCTTTATGTAAATATTCGGACTCTGGAGCGCAGGCTGATCATCGCCCGCAGCAACGTGGAGACGCAGCGCAAGAGTCTGGAAATCGCCGAGTACCGTTTTGAGGGTGGGACCACTTCCAAACGGGACGTAGAGCAGGCGCGGGCGGATCTCGCCAGCACCGAGGCGACAGTGCCCGTTTTACAGATTCAGCTAAGACAGGCCGAGGATGCCCTCAGCGTGCTGTTAGGAATGCCGCCAAGCCTGCTGGTCGAACAGCTTCAGGGCGGAGAGGCGGAGATCCCCGCGCCGCCTGCGGAGGTTGTGGTGGACATTCCGGCCGAACTGCTACGGCGGCGTCCGGACATAAAAGCCGCCGAATACAACGCCATGGCCCAATGCGCTCAGATCGGCGTCGCCAAGGCCCAGCTTTATCCGGCGTTCTCGCTGCTGGGCACCTTTGGCTTTCAGTCAAGCAGTTACAACAACTTCAGTCCGGGGGATATTTTCCTTCCGGGCAGCCGCGCCAGCACCGCCGCCGCGTCAGTGGCCTGGAACATCCTTAACTACGGCCAGCTTACCAACCTGGTGCGGGTCCAGGACGCCAGGTTCCAGGAAATGCTGACTACTTACCAGAATACCGTCCTGAGCGCTCAGCAGGAGGTGGAGGACAACCTCACGGGTTTCGTGCGTTCGGAGGAGCAAGCCAAGTCACTGGGAGTAAGTGCTGAAGCCGCCAAGAGTTCTTTGGACCTTGCGATGATCCAATACCGGGAAGGCA
>Ga0326728_10016119_pt1 | contig 15338 bp, 13 predicted proteins | sample MB3enrmetagenome_FD_207602 | JGI IMG/M metagenome (GOLD analysis project Ga0326728, IMG submission 207602) | Lab enriched peat soil microbial communities from McLean, Ithaca, NY, United States - MB31MN | ecosystem: Environmental > Terrestrial > Soil > Wetlands > Peat | place: USA: New York...
CGTACCGGCGATTTTTCTCAGTCCGTGGTGCAGGGGCCCGTGACAGTTTACGATCCCCTGAGCGGACAGCCTTTCCCGGGGAATAAGATCCCCGCATCCCGACTGACTGGGGCCCCCCTGACCCTGGCGGACTATTATCCGCTGCCCAACGCGTCCGGCTCCCGGCTGAACTACCAGACCTCGATTGTCAGCGTCAGCAACCAGGACAACCTCAACGCGCGTCTCAACCAGACTCTCGGCAAGAAGAACCGCGTGTTCGGCGGCGTGGGGTGGCAGCGCACCAGCGGCGTGAATCCCAATGTTTTCGGTTTCATCGACGATTCCAGCAGTTACGGCGTCAACGCCAACGCCGGTTGGGCGCACACCTTCAGTAAGCGGCTCATCCAGACCGTCACCTTCAATTTCAGCCGCTCCCGCAACCAGTTATCGCCTTACTTCGCCTCGCTGCATCAGAACATCGCCCAGCAGCTCGGCATTCAAGGCACCTCCTCCCTGCCGCTAAACTGGGGACCGCCCAACCTCGGCTTCACCAACTTCTCCGGCCTCTCCGACGGCAACGCGTCCCTCTCGCGCAACCAGACCAGCAACCTTAGCTACAGCATCAACCTGGTGCGCGCCAAACACCAGTGGACCTTCGGCAGCGATTTCCGGCGGCAGCAGATCAATCCACTGGCCGACCCCAACGGACGCGGCTCGTTCACTTTCACCGGATTGGCCACCTCCGGCCCCAGCTCGGCGGGCGGATACGATTTCGCCGACTTCCTGCTCGACGTGCCGAGCACCGCCGCCGTCCGCTTCGGCAACGCCGACAAGTACTTCCGCACCTGGAAACTCGATGGCTACATTTCCGACAACTGGACCATCAGCAAGGCCGTCACCGCCAATCTCGGACTTCGCTACGACTATTCCGCGCCCTACACCGAGAAATACGACCGCCTGGCCAACCTGGATATCGGCCCCGCATTTTCAAGCGTGGCCGTGGTCAGTGCCGGACAACCGGGACCGTTCTCCGGATCGCTTCCCAGTTCGCTGATCCGCGGGGACCGTACGGCCTTCTCGCCCAACCTCGGCGTGGCTTGGCGTCCCTTCGCCAAGAACCCCAAGATGCCCACCACGGTGCGCTTCGGCTTCGCCCAGATGCATCCCCTGGACGCCTACTCGCCCATCGCCAACAATCTGTCCGGGCAACCCCCGTTCGCCACCGCGTTGAGCATCGCCAATTCTTCGGCCAGCCCATTCACCATGCAGAATGCTTTCGTCAACAAGCCGGCGCTGTCCAATACTTACGCTGTCGATCCCAACTACAAGCTGCTCTGTCTAACTCAGGCGATGATCATCCTCATCCAGCCGCTCCCCAAGGGCTATTACACGGTGGCCGGGATTGTTTACGCCGGAGCTTCCCACCTGGATCAAACTTACCTGCCCAACTCACTTCCGCCCGGATTAACCGATTCCGTCAACGGACCTCCCGTGGGCTTTGTCTATGAACAGTCCAACGCCAGACTGCATGCCACAGTCGAGGTGTTCCAGGTGGGACGCAACATGTCCAGCGGTTTCTCCATGAATTTCAGCCTGCAGGCCGCCCGGGCCATCGATGATGGCGGCGTGGCCGGCATGGGCGGCGGCGCCGGCCTGGCCCAGAACTGGCAGGACCTGGACGCCGAAAAGGCCACTTCCGCCCTGGTTCCCCGAGCCCAGATCAACGGCAACTGGCAGTACAGCACCGGTCAGGGCAAAGCCGGCGGCACCTTACTCAAAGGGTGGAAAGGCGCGGCGTTCAAAGACTGGACCTTCACCAACGGATTCACCTGGCGCGCCGGCACTCCGCTGACACCCACTTACTCAGCCACCGTGCCCGGTACGGGATTCTCCAACTTGGCTCGTGCCGACGCCACCGGCCTTTCCATAGACGCGCCGTCCGGCTCCAACCAGCCCTTCAACCTCGCCGCATTCTCCGCGCCGCTTTCCGGCCATTGGGGCAATGCCGGGCGCAATACCATCATGGGCCCCAATATTTGGGGCCTCAACGCGTCCCTCGGCCGCGTCTTCCGCCTGGGCGAACGGCGCAGCGTCGATCTCCGTTTCGACGCCACCAATTTCATCAACCACGTCGTCATCAACGGCTGGAGCACGGTAGTCAATGCCTATAACTACGGTTTGCCCACCGGAACCCAGCCCATGCGCGACATGACCGCGAATCTTCGTTTCAGGTTCTGATTATGAAAGAAACTCTGGTCGCCCTTCTCACCGCCGCGCTGCTGCTGGCGCAGAACCCCGCCGCGCCCGCGCCCAAGGAGCCGGTCAAGTTCACCGTCACCACGCAGTTGGTGACTCTCAATTTCTCCGCCAAGGACAAGGACGGCAACCCCATCACCGCCCTGAAAGCCGGCGACTTCATACTCACCGAGGATGGCAAGAAACAGAAGATCGCCATCTGCGAATATCAGAAGCTCGACAACACACAGCTCGAAGCCTTGCCCGAAGCCAAGGCCGAAACCGCCGCTGCCGGTGCGCCGTCCACGCCCGCGTCCGCGCCCGCTCCCGCCGCCGCGACCCTGCCCACTTCCGCTCCGGCCGCCGCGCCGCCGCCCGCCGCCGCGACACCCGCAGCCCCCATCGCCGCCGGCAAGCCCGGCGAAATCAAGTACAAGGATCGCCGCCTGCTGGTGCTCTACTTCGACATGACCTCCATGCCCATCGAAGACCAGATCCGCGCCCAGAAGAACGGCCTGAAGTTCATCCGCACCGAAATGACCGCCGCGGACACCGTGTCCGTGATGAGCTTCACCAATCGCCTCAACCTGCTCCAGGATTTCACCACCGACCGCGACCTGCTCGCCAAAGCCGTAGACAACCTGATGGTCGGCGAAGGCAGCGACCTGGCGGCCACCGCCGACGATGCCGCTACCAGCGGCGCCGCTTACACCGCCGACGACACCGAATTCAACATCTTCAACGCCGACCGCAAACTGGTCGCCCTGCAAACCGCCATCAAAGCCCTCGGCGGGCTGCCCGAGAAGAAAGGCCTGATGTACTTCACCAGCGGCTTCAACAAGTCCGGCGTCGACAACGAAGCCCAGATGCGCGCCACCACCAACGCCGCCATCCGCTACAACGTCGCGCTATTCCCGGTCGACGCGCGCGGCCTGGTCGCGATGTCTCCCTCCGGCAATGCCACCAAGGGCGCCGGCAGCGCCTCCAGTGCCTTCGCCGGCGGCGCAATCTCGGCGGTTTCCCAACTCCGCCAGTCCCAGGAGACCCTTCACACCATGGCCGCCGATACCGGCGGAAAGGAGCTGCTCGATAACAACGACCTCGCCGCCGGGATCGTGGAGGCGCAGAAGGAAATCAACGATTACTACATCCTCGGCTACTACAGCACCAACCCGGCGCTCGACGGCCAGTACCGCAAAATCAAGGTGGAAGTCGCCAACAATACTTACAAGACCGCCCGTCTGGACTATCGCCCAGGTTACTTCGCCGGCAAGGAGTTCAAGCAATTCACCGCGTCCGACCGCGAGCGCCAGTTACAGGAAGCCCTGCTCCTGGGCGACCCCATGACCGACTTATCGCTCAAGCTGGAGCTGAATTATTTCCGCCTGGCGCAGGACCGTTACTTCATTCCACTGGAAGCCAAGATCCCCGCTTCCGAGATCGATCTGGCCCGCCACGGCGATGTGGAAAGCGTTCGCCTCGATTTCATCGGGCAAGTCACCGATAGCAAGAACAAGGTGGTGAAACAGGTCCGCGACAACCTGGAAGTGAAGTTGAAGGGCGTCAATGCCGCCGATTTCGCCAAGAAGAACCTGGCTTACGATGCCGGCTTCGAGCTGGCGCCCGGAACATACACCGTCAAGTTCCTGGCCCGCGAAAATCTCACCGGCAAGATGGGAACCTTCGAGACTAAGCTCATTATCCCCGACTTGGCTGCCGAGAAATCCTGGCTGCCCATTAGTTCGGTGGTGCTGAGCAACCAGGTGGAAGCCCAGAGCGCCGCCCTCGCCACCGGCGAGCAGGACAAGAAGACCATGGCGGACCACCCGCTCATCCAGAACGGCCAGAAGATCGTCCCCAGCGTGACTCGCGCCTTCCGGCGCGACCAGACGCTCTACGTCTATCTGGAAGCCTTCGAACCCGAGACCCCGCAACCGCTGCAGACGACAGTGTCGTTCTATCGCGGTAAGACCAAAGTCTTCGAGACGCCCATGCAGTTGGCGAAGGACGGCTTCAAAGCGCAGGCCAAGGTGCAGCCGGTGAAGATGAGCGTCCGGCTGACCGCGCTGGAGCCCGGACGGTATACTTGTCAGGTCAGCGTGATCGACCAGCAAGCGCAGAAGGTGGCGTTTTGGAGGGCGCCGGTAGCGGTGCTGCCGTAGGGAAGAACCGGCGCAATTCCCCTATTTCTTGGCTTGCCCATCGCGGGCCTAAGCCGCGAGGCGGAACATGTCGTCATGCAAGGAGTCGGCAAGCTCCCGCTTGATCCGGGACGCAGCGAGCAGGGTATTCCGCACGAGCGTCCCGAAACGCTTCTCATCGATGGCGATGAGCTTGCCGATCTCCTTGAGGGCCTGCTCGTCCCCGGACCATGCAATGGATAACGCAGCTATACTCACAAACCTCTGCGGATCCACCGTCTTGTCGGTGAAGCGCTCCAGAGGATCCGTGGACCTTAGCACCTCCCCGATCTTCCGTTCGATCAGCGGGACCAGGACCGTAGCCCGAATATGCATCAACGAGGATACATCTCCACCAAGCTCGACGGGCACCCGAGCGGGGTCTTGAGTTCATCGACATTCGGCGCACCACAGTCGCGGCATGAATCGAAGGCTGCGGGTCACCGGCTCCGGCCGGGCGGCGCCGATCCATCGGAAGTAAGTCGAATCGTCCTTCCTTGCGGCGGACCGAGCGCAAATCGCCGTCCCACCCTCAAATCGCGCGCCGCCTCCAGCCGCCCCGCAGGAACATGGCCAGCCCCATGAGGGTGATGAATGCCTCCGCAATGGGGATCGCCGCGAACACGCCGCGCACGCCCCATCCCACGTGGTACGCCAGCAGCCACGCCAGCGGGATCTCGCACAGCCAGAAGCCGATCAGGTTGATGAAGGTCGGCGTCACGGTATCGCCGGCTCCATTGAACGCCTGCACCATCACCATGCCGAAAGCGTACGCCAGGTTGCCATACCCGATGATGCGCAGGCAGGAGACCGCGTACGGCGCCACTGCCGGATCGCCGCTGAACACGCCGGTGATGGTCTCCGGCGCCAGAACAAACAACGCCGCGATGGCGCCCAGGAAGACCATGTTGTAGAGTCCCGTCAGGTACACCGCGCGCTCGGCACGCGCCGGCTTTTGGGCGCCGAGATTCTGGCCCACCATGGTGGCCGCCGCGCCGCTCAGTCCCCACGCCGGCATGAGGAAGAAGAAGAACACGCGGATGCCGATGGTGTATCCCGCCACGGCGCCGCTGCCGAAGGTGCTGATGATGCGCACCAGCGCGACCCAACTGGTGGTCGCGATGGCGCCCTGCATCACGCCGGTCGCCGACACCCGCGCCAGGCGGAAGAAGACCTTCGGCACGATGGCGACGTCCTCCCATCGCACCACGATGCGGCTGCTCCCGCGGGACAGGATCCACAATTGATAGACCACGCCGATGGACCGTCCGGTCAGGGTGGAGACCGCCGCGCCGGTCACTCCCAGGGCGGGGAACGGGCCGAGGCCGAAGATCAGACAAGGGTCGAGCGCCAGGTTGATGAGATTTGAAAACCACAACACGCGCATGGCGGCGGCGGCGTCGCCCGCCCCGCGGAATACCGCGTTGACGATGAACAGCAGCATCACGGCGAGGTTGCCGCCCAGCACGATGCGGGTGTAGTTGTGCCCGGTTGCGATCAACGCCGGCGACGCGCCCATCCAGCCCAGCAGCCGCGGCGCGAGGAGGAATCCCGGGACGCCCATGATGACGGCGACCGCGATCCCCAGTGCGATGGCCTGCACCGCGGCGGTCGCGGCGCCGCGCAGGTCCTTCTCCCCGACGCGCCGCGCCACCATGGCGGTGGTGGAGAAGCACACGCCAAACGCCACCGAGTAAATCAGCGACAGGATGGACTCCGTGAGCCCCACCGTGGCCACGGCATTGGCGCCGAGGCGCGAAACCCAGAACATGTCGACGATGGCGAATAACGACTCCATGGACATTTCCAGCACCATGGGCGTCGCCAGAAGCAGTACCGCGCGGCTGATGGAGCCTTCCGTGAAGTCTTGCCGCGTGCCGCGCACCGCCTCCACCAGCGATTGCCAGAGAGTGCGGCAATCGGCAGAAACTTGAGATTTGGTGGCCGAAACCATGGAACTATGCGCCTCCCAGCGCTCAGTCAAGAGTGGGTTGAAAGGAAAGGCTGCGGTTGACCGGACCCGGAGTTAGCGGACGATACCAACGCCGGGAGCGGCGTGCGCAGCCACAAACGGGGCTTCGGGACGTACGGCGATCGGGATTCCCGCCGCCGAAGTCCGCGAATTGTCTCCGTTCGTGCGCATTTGGAGGTGTGGTGCTCCGATGGCACCTATTGAAAATATACACTGAGCCGCGGAGGAAATGCAACCACTTGCAAGCTAACAGACCACCGGCCAAGACCGGTAGAGCCGCCTCGCAGCTAAAGCCGGCCCGGCCTGAATGGCTACTTCCCCGGGCTCTTGGCGAGAAGCTCGCGAACCCAGAAGCGGTCGGGGTTCAGTTGCAGGGCCTTGTTGAAAGCCTGGCGCGCTTCGTCCTCTTTCTTCTCGTTGCGCAAACCGACGCCGAGGTAGATCCATGCCTCGGCGTTTTTGGGATCGATCTCGATGGCCTTGCGGAAATCGGGGATGGCGGCCGCGGCGCCTCCTCCGAGTTGCGCGGGCAGGTAGAGATTGCCCACGCCGCGGGCCACGTAGACGTCGGACGATTTGGGCGATTTCTCCACCGCCCGGGCAATCACGTCCTTGGCTTTGGGTCCGTATCGCAGACCAGTCATGAGGTCGGTGATGGCCTGGCCGTACAGCGTGCCGAGGACGCGATAGTACTCGCCGACATCCGGCTTGAGCGCGACGGCTTTCTCGCCGAACACCATGCCGCGTTCGGCGGCGTCGCGCGCCAGTTTGCGATCATGCAACTCGATGTGGACGGCGGCCAGGTAGGACGCGGCCAAAGCGGCCTGGTACTGCGCCTGGGCGTCGTTGGGCGCCTTCTGAGCGGACCGGGCGGCGGTATCGAGGAGCCTGCCAAGCGCGGCGGGGTCCTGACGGTCGCGCGCCTGGTCGAGCGGGGAATGGCTGGCGGCGAAGAAGAGTGCGGCGGATACCAGAACCAGGGTCATAGCGTATTTGTTCCATACCAGCGTATCAGGCTACAGGGTCGCCACGCGCCGTTGCACAAACAGGAAGTACAGTCCCACACACATCAGCAGCAGACCGTTGGCGGCGAGCACGGGAGGAGCCGACCACATATGGACGAGCCGCCCAGTCAGCAAACTGCCCATGGGCATGCCGCCGCGGAATGCGACATTGTAGACGCTCATGACGCGGCCGCGCATTTCGTGGGTGGTGATGAGTTGCACCAGGGAATTCACCATGGCGAAGACCACCATCAGCGAAGCTCCGGCCAGGAACAGGATGGCGCAACTGAGCAGGAACCTGGTGGACACGGCGAAGGCCGCGATCCAGAAGCCCAGCAGAGTGAGGGTGGCGAGTGCCAACAGGCCTTTGCGGCGGATGTTGCCCAGGCTGGCCACGGTGAGCGCACCGGCGATGGATCCCGCGCCGGAACACGAGAGAAATATGGTTAGTTTGGTGCCGCCGGGATCGTGGAAGATATCCCGGGCGAAGACCGGCAGGAAGTTCATCAGCGGGATACCCAGCGCGGTCATGAGGAACGCCAGCACGATGAGAGCCTCCATGGCGTGCTGTTTGCGAACGAACGCGATGCCCAGTTTCATGTCCTGGAGGATGCTCATCTCGGTCTTCTGAGGCAGGAACCGGAGGCGGATCACGGTAAGGGAAACGATGGGCGCGAGGAACGAGAGGGCATTCAGCCCGAAGCACCAGGTGTTGCCCAGGCTGGCCAGCGTCAGTCCGCCGAGCATGGGGCCGACCATGCGGGCCACATTGAACTGGATGGATTGCAGGGCGATGGCGTTGGGCAGATCTTCCCGGTCCACCAGCATGGGGACGAGCGCCTGGTAGGCCGGCCCGCCGAAGGCCTGCGCGAAACCGGAGAGGAACGACAGGCACAGGATGTGCCACACGTGAACCAAGTGGAAGGCTACCAGCGCGGTGAGGATGGCGGCCGACGTCATCTGCGTGTATTGCGAGCCGAGCAGGACGTGGCGCCGGTCGATGCGGTCGGCGACCACGCCGCCGATCAGCGAAAACAGGAAGATGGGGATGCCGCCGAGGAAGGCGTCGAGTCCCAGCATGAAGGCGGAGTGGTGGCTGAGATCGAAGACCAGCAGGCTCTGGGCGAGGATCTGCATCCAGGTGCCGATGCTGGAGGCGCAGGCGCCTATCCAGACCAGCCGGTAATCGCGATACTGAAAGGCTTTGAAAACTCTTTGAAGCACGGCGAGAAATACCGCGGTGGAGACTCCCGCTACTTGAAGTGGAGCGGGCGCGCCAAAAGGAAATTGTATCAGGTCGGGGGAGTGCGCCCGGTGGCGGGCCGGGTGGCGTTGGAGATGGGGGGCTGGCCGGCTGCGGCCCTTTAGAGCCATTTCGCCGGCCCCCGGTAACATCGTGTATCCTTGCAGCGTATACTCACATGGTTAAGGTAGTTGGACATCGCGCGATCAGACGCGCCGATGCCTCGCATTGAGGAGGTTCAACATGCCGCACAAAAAGTTTGCCGCGAATTCAGTCCGGCTCGGGGCCGTTCTGGCCTCGCTCCTGTTACTTGTATCCGCCAGCCCGGGACTGTTGGCTCAGGAGGCTCCGTCATTGCCGCCGCCCGGCCAGACGCTGACGCCCGATCAACTCGACGACCTGGTGGCGCCCATCGCGCTCTATCCGGATCCCCTGTTGAGCCAGGTGCTGGTGGCCGCTACATATCCTCTGGAAGTGGTCCAGGCAATTCAGTGGATCGGGAGGAACCCCGGGCTTACCGGAGCCGCGCTCACCCAGGCAGTCCAACAACAGAGCTGGGATCCCAGTATCCAGGCGCTGGTGGTCTTTCCGGATGTGCTCAAGCGCCTGAACGACGACATCACCTGGACGACTAACCTGGGGAATGCGTTCCTGGCGCAGCAGCAGGACGTGATGGACGCCGTGCAGCGGATGCGCCAGAAGGCCCAGCAGGCCGGTAAGCTGGCCTCCACGCCGCAACAAAACGTGGTCGCCGAAAACCAGGGCGGCCAGCCGTATATCGAGATCATGCCGGCCGATCCCGACATCATCTACGTTCCCTGTTACGACCCGGTGTGGATCTGGGGCTGGCCGCGCTGGTATCCCTATCCCCGGTGGTGGTGGCCGCCCACCAGCCTCATGGTTCCCGGGGTTGGTTTTGGCTTTTACGGAGGAGGCATAAATATCGGTCTCTTCTTCGGCGCCGGATGGAATGGATGGGGGGGTTGGGGCTGGCTTCCCGGTTGGGGCCACCACACCGTGATCGTCAACGGCGCTTTCATCCACCGGTATAACTTCAACACCGCGGGTATCCGCGACGTGCATGGAACCTCGGTTTGGACGCACGACGCGGCGCATCGGCACGGAGTCCCCTATGCCACTCCCGCGCTGCAACAGAAGTTCCGCGCTGGCGTGAGGCAGAACGTGGCTTCGCGGCCCGAGTCGCAACAAAACCGCGCGACCGCCCAACCCACGGAGCGCTTAGGCAACCGCCAGATTCCCAAGAGCACGCCGCAGGCGCAGAACCGGAGCGCGTTCGGCGGCAGCCAACACAGCGGCGCCGCCGCGCAGGCCCACGCGGATCATGGCTATTCCAGCATGGGGGCGGCCAGGAGCATGCCCGCTAGATCCGCCCCGGCGCCCAGGTCCGCCCCGGCTGGCGGTGGCGGTGGAGGGAGGAGAAGATGACGCGCACCACTTTTGGTTTCGCCGCGGTATTCGCGGCAGGGCTGGCGTTGCTACACGCCGACCCGCAACCCGCCGAGCGGACGTTCGCAACCGCGCAGCAAGCCGCCCAGGCGTTAGTCGACGCCGCCGCGCAAAACGACACCGCGGCCCTGCTGAAGATCTTCGGCCCCGCCGGCCGGGACATCGTGGAATCCGGCGATGCCGCCGAGGACCAGGCCGGGCGCGCCCGCTTCGCCGGTCTGGCGCACGCCAAGATGCAGGTCTCGCCGCAACCCGGCAACCCCAACCGGGCCACCCTGGTGGTGGGGCCGCAGGATTGGCCGTTCCCGGTTCCCTTGGTTCAGACCAACGGCCAGTGGCATTTCGATTCGGCGGCGGGACGCGTGGAGGTTCTGGCGCGGCGCGTGGGCCGCAACGAAATGACGGCCATCGACGTCTGCCGCGGCTATGTGGAAGCCCAGATGGAATATGCCGCGCAGGACCGGATTGGAGACGGCGTACTGCAGTATGCCCAGAGAATCCTGGGTTCCGCGGGCAAGCAGGATGGGCTGTATTGGGAAGGCGAGGCCGAAAGCCTGGTGCCCAAGGGCTTCGCCGACGCGGCCGCCGCCATGTTTGCGGAGGGAAAGAAGCCGGCGCCGTATCACGGCTACTACTTCCGGATCCTCAAAGCCCAGGGCCCCAACGCCGAGGGTGGGGCTCTGGACTATGTGGTGAACGGTAAGATGATCGGCGGATTCGCGCTGGTCGCTTACCCGGCGGAATACGGTGTGTCGGGCATCAAGACGTTCCTGGTCAGCCACCACGGCGTGGTCTACGAGAAGGACCTCGGCAATGCCACGGCCGCTCTGGCGCGCCAGATCGTCCGCTTCGACCCGGATAAAAGCTGGAAGGCCGTATCCGGCGAGTAGACAAAATCCGCATCCGCGATGGGGCGGCGCGTGTTCGTGCGTAATGCCGCGAACTTTTCCAGCGACCGGCCGCCTATCGCTTGTATGCCACCGTGAGCCCATCGCCCAGCGGAATGAGGCTCAACTCCACGCGGAGATCGCCGTGCAATTTGCGATTGAAGGCGCGCACCGCTTCCGCGTCGGCATCGCGGACGGCGGGGTCGGCGATTTCGCCGTGCCAGAGCACGTTGTCGGCGACGATCAGGCCGCCGGAACGCACCAGCGCCAGGGCGCGGTCGTAGTAATTCGAGTAGTTGACCTTGTCGGCGTCGATGTAGGCGAAATCGAAGCTGCCGGCCTGGCCTTCGGCGAGCAGTCCGTCGAGGGTGTCGAGGGCGGGGCCGAGGCGCAATTCCACGCGACCCTCCACGCCGGCATCGCGCCACGTCTGGCGGGCCCGCCGGGTGTATTCATCACTGCGGTCGCAGGCGATCACCTTGCCGCCCGGGGGCAGGGCCAGCGCCACCCAGGTGGAACTGTAGCCCATGAAGACGCCCACTTCGAGCGTTTTGCGCGCGCCCACGGCCAGCGCCAGAAGGTGCAGCAACTGGCCCTGTTCGGGAGCCGACTGCAGGGAGGCCTGCGGGTGCCGCTCGGTTTCTTCGCGCACGCGCCGCAGCGCTTCGGGCTCGCGTAAGGTGACCTCGCGCATATAGCGCGCCAGGGGGCCGGTGATTGGCGTATGGACTCGGGACATGGCGGGATTAGCGATTCTATCACGCGCCGCCGGTTGCGCGCCGCCGGCCGCGCTTCAGACCAGCTTCGCGACGGCTTCGGCGATGGCCTTGGCCACCTGCTCCGGCGCCGCGGCGCCATCCACCTTGCGGACCAGCGCGGGGCCGTAATATTTCAAGATCGGCCCGGTCTGTTCTTCGTAGGCGTGCAGGCGCTGGCGGATCACTTCCTCTCGATCGTCCGCGCGAGTCATAAGCTCCGCGCCGTCGTCGTCGCATCGGCCCGCGGTCCGCGGCGGCTGCGAGATCACGTTGTAGATGCGCTTGCACTGGGGGCATTGGCGGCGCGCGGTCAACCGCGCGACCAGCACGGAATCGGCGACATCCAGGTGGATCACCACGGGATCGGGCAGCCCTCGCTCGCGGAGCAGCTTGGCGAAGACCTCGGCCTGCGGCACGGTGCGCGGATAGCCGTCCAGCAGGAACCCGCGGGCGCAATCGGGCTGCGCGATGCGGTTGGCGACCATTCCATTGACGATGTCGTCGCCCACCAGGCCGCCCGCGGCCAGAATCGCGGAGGCAGCCTTGCCCAGTGGCGTGCCGGCTTTGCACTCGGCGCGGAACATTTCTCCGGTGGAGATGGCGGGGATGCCGAAACGCTCCGCCAAAGATGCCGATTGCGTGCCTTTGCCGCAGCCCGGCGGCCCAAAAAGTAGAAATATCATGAGTGCCCTCCAATTCGGGTGGAAAAAACAGACCCTTTTATCGATTAATAGGGTAACTGCCGGCGGGTACGAGCGTCAAGCCTTCGCCAATGCGCCTTCGCCAACGCGCAATGGGTTCGCGAGGCCGCTGGGTCCCGGCACTGAACCGCGAACGTCGGAAGCCGAGAAAGAATCCCGATGCGCAGGCGAATCGTCTGACGTGCCCGCTCGCGGGCGGTTCTTTCCCGCCTTCTCATTGAGTGGCCCGAGCGGCGAACGAAAGCCGCGGTACGTCCCAACTGGTTCGTGCGAGGATTGCGCTACCCATTCCGCCGCTCGGGCCGCTCGCTGACCCTCGCGGTTCCGTGCCATGAACAAGCCCCGCTCACCTTGCGCGCTTCCTGGGGCCGCGAGATCCTCGCCATGCTTCCTCCTCGAGCGGAAACCACTCCTGGGTAATAGCCATGCCTTCGCTGGCATTGGCCCGGTAGCCGGCTTTGAGCTGTTCCCTCAGGTTGCGGCGGTTGGGACGCCGCGGTGCCGCCCGTTCGGGCGCGGCAGCCGTCTTCTCCGCCAGCGTGTTGTCGATGCGTCCACTCATACTATCCCCGCCGGATCTTCCCGTCCGCCGATAACCGCAGCTTCTCCCCGCGCCATTCCACGGTCTTGCCCGCCGCCCCGGCCAGCCATACGGCGAAGCCGAGAAGATCGCGCAACGGGATGAGCCACGCATCCGCCAATGCCCGGCGATCCTTCAGAATCCCCGCGCCGATCCATACACCCGCGATCAGGCGCAACCCCAGCGCCGCCGCTCCGGCCCACCAATCGCCGGCGGCGAATGCCACCAGCGACCACACGGTGGCGTGCGTGACCACATACCCGAAGTAGCCCTGCGACCGCGATACGCGGATGGTGCGCGACCACCGCACCTGGTGTTTCCAGGCCTGCGCCCAGGATTCGCCGCCCAGGTCCGTCTCCACCGCGCCCGGCGCGAATACGATGCGGTAACCGCGCCCATGGATGCGGCAGCCGAGCTGGTAATCGTCCGCCAGATAATCGGCGATGGCTTCGAAGCCGCCGGACTCCCGCAGCACCTGCGCCCGAAAGGCCATGGTCGATCCCAGGGCGAATTCCGCCTGGCCCAGCATGCGCGCCACCAGCACGCTGGGAGCGAATTCCGTCGCGATCCCCAGGGCTTCGGCGCGCGCCGGCCAGGAGTCCGCCGCCGCCCGGTACAGGCACGTCACCAGGCCCACCCGCGCATCCGCCAGAGGGGCCGTCACAGTGCGCAGGTACCCGGGTTCCACGCGGATGTCGCTGTCGTTCACCAGCATCCAGGGGAAACGGGCGTGCCGCGTCAGTTCCGCCAGCACGCCGGCTTTGGCGTTGGCGGCGTCGGTCCGAATCACGTGCAAGGCCAAGCGCCGCTCGGGAAACTCCCGCCGCAAGCGCTCGATATCCTCGATGGCCGGGTCGTTGGGATCTCTGACGCCGAAGAGTATTTCGAATTCCGGGTAGTCCTGTTCCGCGTGGGAGCGAATGGCTTCGTAGAATCGCGGATCGCGGCCGTGCACCGGTTTGAGGATGGAGAGGGGGAGCGGATCGCCCGATGGCGCCGGCGCGCCTCGCCGCCCGGGCCAACGCGCCGCGGCCACGATGGCGAGCAGATAGTAGGCCGCCGCCAACAGCGCCGGAACGGCCAGCCAGATCACAGCGATACCAGCGCCACGCCGCAGATCACCAGCCCGGCGCCCGCCCAGCGCAGCCAGTTGACGTGTTCCTTCAGAACGTATTTGGCCATTACGGTTTCCAGCGCGTAGGTGACGGCCGTGACGGGAACGGCGTAGCTCAAATTGGAAACGGTCAGCAGCCGCATGAATGCGAAGAACGAAACGGCCATGGCGGCCACGTATCCGATGACGAACCGGTTGCGCGTCAACACGGAGGCGGCGCGGCGCAACGCTCCCGGACGGAAGTCGCGGATTTCGCCGTGCCTTCGCATACCCATGGCGGCCAGAACTTCGCCCACCGCCGTGGCCACGACGATGATGGCGAGCAGCAGCAGTTTCACCGCGCCGGCGCCCCCCGCGGACGCCCGGTTTGCACGGAGGTTCCGCCGCCCACCAGCGCCACCCCGGCCACGATCAGGACGATGCCCGCCCAGCGCTTCAGGCTGATTTCCTCGTGCAGGAGCAGCCTGCCCAGCAGCGCCACCAGCACGTATCCGATGGAGGTCACCGGCACCACGTAGCTCAGGTCCGCCCAACTCAGCAAGGTCATGCGCGAGAGCATCCACGTTACCAGCAGGACCACGCCGAGCGCCGCGAACGGCTGGAACAGCGCGGTGATATAGGCCAGCGGAGTGGGCAAATCGCCGGGCATGCCGCGCTTCAGAAAGAAGTTGCCGAAGACGTTGCTGAGCACCACCACCGTGGCGCAGATCCAGGTCTTGATTCGCAGGCGCGCGGTTTCGGCGGACATGGAAGGGCGCTAATCGCCCGACCCGGCGGTGGCCGGCTCCGGCTTCGAGGCCGACTTCTGATCGGCCACGAACTTCTTTCTCTTGGAACGCAGCGCCATGTACTCCTTGGCCTCTTTCGTCAGGCGGCGCCGTTCCTCGCCGTTGAACAGGGCCTTGCGCACGATGCGCCACACCACCCGCGGCCGGAAGAAGTACTCGCCGTAGAACTTCTCCACCCAGCCCACCAATTCGCCGCGGTCCAGGCCGGGATAGATGATGTTGGGAAGCTGATGGCCGGTCTCGTCGGTCATGGAATCGACCGTGATCAGGTCGTTCTTCTTCACGTATTCGAAGAATTCCGTGACGGGATAGGGGTGGGCGATGGAAACCTGGATGGTCTCGGTATCCAGCCGCTTGGCGAAATCGATGGTCTTGCGGATGCTCTCGCGGGTTTCGCCGGGCAGGCCGATGATAAAATCGCCGTGCACCA
>Ga0326728_10016120_pt1 | contig 15338 bp, 13 predicted proteins | sample MB3enrmetagenome_FD_207602 | JGI IMG/M metagenome (GOLD analysis project Ga0326728, IMG submission 207602) | Lab enriched peat soil microbial communities from McLean, Ithaca, NY, United States - MB31MN | ecosystem: Environmental > Terrestrial > Soil > Wetlands > Peat | place: USA: New York...
TCGTGGCAGGCTACTACCGCTATCACGCCGTACCGGGGAACCGCGAGGCCCTGCGATGCTTCCGGGATCGTCTCTGCCGACTGTGGTGGCAAGCACTGCGCCGCCGCAGCCAAAAGCGACGGCCCGGTTGGGATCGCCTGCGCCCGGTCTTCAACTGCTGGATTCCTCGACCCCGTGTCCTGCATCCCTATCCCGACGCGCGCTTTGACGCTAGGCATTCGCGATAAGAGCCGTGTGCGGTAATGCCGCTCGCACGGATCTGTGCGGGGGGCGGTCAGCAATGGCTGTCCCTACCGCGACCACCAGCGTCCCCATGAACACAAATCTGCGTGCGCCCACCAATGGCCAGGAGTGCGCGAGCGTTACCAGACCAAATCGGCCGTACCGAAACGGCAGGCACCGGCGTCACACCGCGATCATCCACACCCCCGCCCCGCGGGGCACAAGGCCGAGAAGTCGCGGACTTTGCGAAGCAGGTCCGCGCTTACTTACCCTTCTTGCAACGTTAGCAACGTTCGATGGGAAGTTGGACATCTCCCGGCTTTTGGGCTACAATGTAGCTCAAGAAGAGGTGAACACCATGAGTGAAAATTCCGTGGTTCGCGCCCGCATCGATGAACGCACCAAGAGGGAAGCCGCTGCGGCGCTGAAGAAAATCGGTCTTACCGTGTCGGATGCCTTTCGCCTGCTGCTGGTGCGCGTCGCGGCGGAAAAGGCCCTGCCGTTCGAGCCGTTCAATCCCAACGCCGAAACCGTAGCCGCCATGAAAGCCGCGCGCCGGGGCGAGCTCGTCAAGGTCGGCAAGCCCGATAAACTGCTGCGGAGCCTGAATGAGGGAAGTTAAATACACCCCCCGCTTTAAGCGCGACTACCGGCGAGAAAAATCCGGTCGCCACGGCAGTAGGCTGGACGCACTCTTGATGGAGGTCGTGAACTTGCTCGCCGACGACACGCCGCTGCCGCGCCGGAATTTCGATCACCCACTGTCCGGCGAGTGGAATGATCACCGCGACTGCCACCTCAGGCCGGATCTCGTTCTGATCTACCGCAAGCCGGATGACGAGAGCCTGGAACTTGTGCGGCTGGGCTCGCATAGCGAGCTTGCCCTGTGAAAGACGGGGCGCGGTCCAAACGTTGCCCTTGGTGATACACGGCGGGGGCACGGGCGGATGCGGGGTCCGCTGGGGTGCGCCCGGCGACAATAACGGATTCGGGCAATATTTCCTCTTGACAGACCCGGAACACTGGCCTATAATGTTAGCCTGCACGACTCGAGGTGCCGCTTTGTCATTGCGCAAGTCTCCCACCCGCACGCCGGCTTTCCGGGAAGCCATCCGCCGCAACGCTGAGAAATCCACCGGGCCCTGGACCGTGCGGGGCAAGGGGCAGTCCTGCCTGAACCGGCTCAAGACCGGCGCGCGCTCAAAAACATCTCACGCCAAGTCCGATTGCGGGTCCGATTTTAATCGGACCATCGGACTCCAGATATCGGAGCCCCAAAGACGCGATATCGCAAAGAAAACAAAGCACCTTTACCTTCGAGCGGTGGAAAGGGCAAAATAAAAGGATGTTAAGAATCGACGTTGGAAGTAGGAATGTTATTGAAAACAAAAGAAACGACGACATTTTGTCATGCCATCTATCGGACATTTTATGCAATTCGAAGCTGATTTTAACGGGATATGCACATTTCCCTGCGACAAAATGTACATTTTCGATGCGATTCAACCGCCAATGTACGGTGCTGGCGATGCCAAGATTCGAGCCACAAGGATAACGCTACCCTTTTGTTGACACGCCCTCGCGCGCTGCTTAACATAGATAATCAACGATGATTGGGAAAACTGTTTCACACTATAGAATACTGGAAAAGCTGGGCGGCGGCGGGATGGGAGTGGTGTACAAAGCCGAAGACACCACACTCGGCCGCTTTGTGGCGCTCAAATTTCTGCCGGAAAATGTGGCCCGGGACCCGCAATCGCTGGAGCGCTTTCAGCGCGAGGCGCGCGCAGCCTCAGCGCTCGACCACCCGAACATCTGCACGATCCACGAAATCGGCGAGCACGAAGGCGAGCCCTTCATCGTGATGCAGCTTTTGGAGGGGCAAACCCTCAAGCATCGCATTGAGTCGAAGCCCCTCAAGACCGACACGCTACTGGACCTGGCGATTCAGATTGCCGACGCGCTCGACGCCGCGCACGCCAAGGGCATCATCCATCGAGATATCAAGCCCGCCAACATTTTCGTCACCCAGCGCGGCCAAGCCAAGGTGCTGGACTTTGGATTGGCAAAGGTCGCGCCTGCGAGCCATCCGCACATGGGAGCGGGCGCCTCCGGCATGCTTACCGCTCCGGCGCGCGAAGAATTCGTCACCAGCCCGGGCGTCACCATGGGGACGGTGGCGTACATGTCTCCGGAGCAGGTGCGCGGCGAGGACCTGGATGCGCGCTCGGATATTTTTTCGCTCGGTCTGGTGCTCTATGAAATGGCCACTGGCATTCCCGCATTCAGTGGGAACACTTCCGGGGTGATTCACGAAGCCATTCTGAACCGTATCCCGATTTCTCCGCTGCGCCTGAATCCTGACTTGCCACCGAAGCTGGAAGAAATTATCTCCAAGGCGTTGGAAAAAGACGCCGACATGCGCTATCAGAACGCTTCCGACCTCCGCACTGATCTGAAGCGTCTGAAGCGTGACACGGATTCCGGGCGCTCGGCCAGCCGGATGCCGGTGGCGGAGCCCAGCGGTTACATGCCCTCCCGTTCCAGTCAACCGCGGCAAGACGCGCTAACGGAGATGCCGCCTCCCGCGCCACCGGCGGCGAGCGGACCTGCGGCCATCCCCCCTCCGCCGAGCGGGCCCAGCGCGGTTACACGCCCGTCAAGTGGACCGAGCGCAGTCACACCCGCTGCCCCCCCGGCGGAACCTTCGGGCGCGGTGGCACTGCAGCCCCCAACCACAGCCCCATGGCGACGTCCCAAGTTTCTGATTCCTGCCCTTGCGGTTTTGTTCGTTGTCGTGGTGGGTGTGGGGTGGTGGGTCATGCGCCACCGCGCGTCAAGACCCGCGACGGCGGAAAATCACAAGGCTTTGGCGGTCCTTTACTTCTCCAATCTTTCGCAAGACCCCTCGCTCGATTGGCTCAACCGCGGCCTGACGGAAATGCTCACCACCAATCTCGCCCAAGTGAAAGGACTGGACGTGCTTTCCACGGAGCGCGTTCTGGCCGCAATCCAACGCATGGGGAAGAAGGGAACGGCGGAACTCGATCCGGCCTCGGCGGCGGAGGTGGCGCGCAACACGGACGCCGACGCGTTTGTTACCGGCACGCTTCTGCGCGTCGGCCCCAAACAGCTTCGGCTCGACGTGCAGGTTCAAGACACCAAAACCGGTCAGATTCTATTTTCCGACAAGGTGGAGGCTGCGGACGTTCAGGGAATCTTCAGCATGGTGGATGCGGTCACGGGCCGCGTGGCGCAACGCTTTGTGCCTGCCGCCGATATGACCCCGAATGCTCCCAGCATTGAAGAGGCGGCAACCTCCAACCTGGAGGCCTACCGGCACTATCAGCACGGGGTGGATCTGGCGCAACGCTTCCTCATGGACGAAGCGGTTCACGAATTGGAGGAGGCCGTCCGGCTGGATCCCCAGTTCGCGCTGGCGTACTGGCGGCTTGCCGGGGGTTATGCGTTCCAGGGCGACTTGCGCAAAGCCCAGGACCTTTGGCCGAAGATCGAGCAAATGCAGTCTCGCCTGCCGCGCAAAGACTTATTGGAGTTTCAGGCGCAAGAGGCTTTGCGGGCCGGAGACCAGGCGAAGGGGGAACAGATTCTTGAATCGCTTCTCAAAGAGTTTCCCCGGCAGGATCAGGCCCGCGCGGAGTTGTCGCAATGGCTGCTTTCCGAAGGCGAGACGGACCGCGCCGTCACCATCCTGAATGAGGGTCTTAAGCTCGATCCCCGGAATGAGATATTCCTGAATCAGATCACGTACCTGCAGGCGGCATTGGGAAATCTGCCGGCCGCGCTCCAGGCGGACGATCAATACATGGCCCTTCGCCCGAACGACCCGAATCCGTGGGACACGCGTGGCGATATCCTCTTCATGTGCAATCATGACGATGAAGCGGTGGAGGCCTATCGGAAAGTCATCGGACTGAAGCCGGATTTCACGGGCTTCGGAGACTACGTCAAGTTGGCCATCGTCTATGCCGACCAGAAGAAATTCGATTTGGCGGATTCGGCGCTTCAGGAATACGGCAAACGCGCCACGGGGACGGCCAAATTCTACGTCCCGATATTTGCCGGGCAGTTCGAGGAAACGCGCGGGGACTTGGAGGGCGCGCGCGCCAGTTACCAACGCGCCGTGCGGGACTTGGCCGGCGCCGGGCAAATCGATGGCGCGGATGGCGCACTTATATCCATGGCCTCGCTCTCCCTTCTGACGGGTGAGGGATTGGCTTCCGATCTCGCCTTCGCGCGGCAGCAAAAACTTTCCGGACACGAGGCTAACGCCATCGCGCTTCTGCAGGCGGCGCTGGGTGACACGGCGGGTTTCGAACACAGCCTTCAACTCTATGCGGCGGCTCGCCCGGAAATCGGTCCGGAAGGCATTGAACAACTCCGGAACTACTGCGCGCTTTATGCGGCGCTGATCCACAACGATCCGCAAGGGGTGATTGCCGCGGCGGGCCGTTTGCCCAAATCTATCGATGCCCCGCTCCTGTATCCGCGTGGCTGGGCCTATTTGCAGACCAAAGACTTCGCCCGGGCGGAGCAGGACTTTCGGCAGGCGGTTCTGGGCGAGAAGGTGCTGTCAAATTTCAACGCCCTGCGCACCCGCTCCCCTCTGATCGAAGTCCTGGCGCACTTCTATCTGGGCCAGGTTTATGAAGCGACGGGAAAACGCGAGCAGGCTGCCAACGAGTACCAGGAATTCCTTTCCCACTTCGATAAGTCCCGCGCCAGCCTTCCTCAGATCGCCTTGGCGCGCGCCGCCCTTCAGCGCTCGCTGCCGTAACGGTCTATTGACAAGCTGGTGCGTTGGCATTGATACTGGAGCGTGGGTGCCAGGGCAACCCACTCATCCTCTTCCCAGGAGTTCTTCCATGCCGGGCAGCACACTGCAATTTCGCCTCGACGAACGCCAAGTTCAACAGTTCCAGGAAGAGGGATACCTCATTATCGAGCGCCTCTTTACCGATGCAGAACTCCAGCCCGTGATCGATGAGATCAGCGCCGACCTCGACCAGCGCTGTCGCGAGGCGGTGGCGGCGGGCACGCTCTCACGGACCTACGAGGAATACGATTTCGAGCATCGCCTGACCCACGTGGACGCGGAGAACCAGACGATTTCCAAATCGATGTGGGACATGAAGGTTGTCCTGCCGAGTTTCTTCCGACTCATGACCAATCCCAAGCTCCTCGATGTGGCGGAGCAGTTCTGCGGCCCGGAACTGATTGCCTCCGCCGTTTATCGCCTGCGCCCCAAGGTGCCGAGCCATGCGTGGAGCCCCGTGCCCTGGCATCAGGACTCGGCTTACTTTGAGGCTTACTGCGACATGGGGCTGGTGTTAACTGTTTGGTTGCCCCTGGTGGATGCCACCGAGGAGCGCGGCTGCCTGTGGGTGATGCCGCGCAAGCACAAGGGCGGGCTCTTCTTTCACCAGCCTGACGACATGGCCCATTACCTGGTCATTCCCGGCAAAGAGTTTGGCGGACAGCGGCCCGTGGTGGCGCCGGTTCCCAAGGGCGGCATCCTGCTGCTGACCAATCGCACGCCGCACGCGAGCTTCGAAAATAAAACCGACGTCGTGCGATGGAGCATGGACCTGCGCTACGAAAGCGCCGCGTTGCCCACCAACGCCAAAATCACGCGCCTGCCCGGCGAAGCGATCAGCGCTCCGGATGCGGGCGTGCCGCTGGCGTGCTATCCGCCGGAACCTGACTTCCTGGTGCGCAGCCAACTGCGGCCCCATGAAGTGATGAAGACTCCGGAGGAATTCGTCGCCTTGCGCAAGACCCATGTCTACAAAGAGGCCACCGATCGCTGGGGATATTCCGTGGCCAAACGCAAGGACCCGCTGGGCAACCCTTACAAGACCGACGGTTCCACGAGCAACTGACGGCTTGGGAAATTCCTTCGCGTGCGTCGTCCAATTTGGCCATAAATTTTCGCCTCCCGGGCGGAAAACCCATTGTGGATATTCCACCATTCCCCGCAACACCCCGAACTTTCCCGAGTCGGGAAGGCGTTGCGCGTTTCAACCCACCGACGGAAAGTCGCCGCATTTAAGTGCGACGTGGCCCACCAAAGCGCGCTTTTCCACGTCGACGCGGACATAAAGTCGTTCCAGCCCGGAATATCAGTTGCTTATGACAACATCTGTTGTACAATTTGCCCTCAATGCGGGCTGGGCTTGACCCGAACCCGGCCCACGGCTAGCGTGCCGTCCCTCTGAACTTCGCAGGAGGTGAACCTTGTCTCGCCGACTCGATCTGGTTTGGCTCTTATTTCCGGTTTCGTTTTTATTTATGGTTCCATCTCTGGGGTGGTCCGCGGACTTGCCCGTCCCCAGCAGCGCCGAGTTCTGCGGTGACTGCCATCGCGCCATTGAAGAGGGCTGGAAGCAATCCGCGCACTCGCAAGCGGTGGAGAGTCGCCTTTTCCAGGACGCCATGAAGCTGGCGGAGGCGGATTACGGCGCGTCGGCTCGCAAGACGTGCTTGAGTTGCCATTCGCCCATTGGTGTGCAGAGCGGAGACCTGGCGCTGGTGAAGAAAGTGAGTTGGGAAGGCATCACCTGCGATTATTGCCACTCCATTCGGGACGTCACGCTCACCGGGCCGAACCCCAAAGCCACGGTGGACTATTCGCTGGTCAAGAGCGGCCCGTGGAAGGACGTGACATCGCCCGCGCACGGCACTGTATTTTCGCCCGTACACACTTCCGCGCTGATTTGCGCTTCCTGCCACGAATACCGCAACTCGCTGGGCTTCCCGGTTCTCACCACTTACACGGAGTGGAGCAAGAGCGCGTACGGCGCCAAAAATCAGAGTTGCCAATCGTGCCACATGTACCAGGTGGCGGGGAAGGTGGTGGACCCGCGCGTGCAGAGGACGGCCGAGGCGAACATCAATCTCCATCAAATTCCGGGCAGCCACTCGATGCAGCAGTTGGAAAAGGCGCTGCACGCGGAGCTTTCCGCCACGCACGAGGGCGGCCGGCTGCGGATCGTCATCGCGATCACGAATCGGGGCGCCGGGCATTCCGTGCCCACGGGTTCTCCCATGCGGCAGTTAATTCTGGAAGTCCACGCCGATCCCTACGGTGGCGCGCCGATGAGCGATCGCCGCGCTTTCCGCCGCACCGTGGTGGATGCGAAGGGCGCCGCCGTCATGAGCGAGCCGCAGGGCTTCATCAAGGCGGCAAAAGAGCTTTCCGACACGCGCATTTCCCCCGGCGAGACGCGCAAGGAGACTTTCACTTTCCAAGTGCCGCAGGGCACGCGCACCCAGGTGGAGGCAAACTTCATTTATTACTACTCCCCCTTGGCCACCACGGAAGCAGAGCAGCAGGTAAAATTCCTGAGCCTGCGTCGGCTGGTGGAATAACGGCGCGTTACTTGGCTGCGGGCGCGCTGAGGGCGGGCGCGGCGACGGCCAGCGCGTCGGCAGGCGCGTCGACAGCCGGAGCGGATTGGAATTTTTCCCCCTGCGTGGAGGGCGAAGCGAATTTCGACTCGAGGTAAGTGAGCGGGATGTCGTAGAGCAGCACTTTGGGCGAATGCCGCAAGCTGTCGTGGATAAAGCAGACGTGGGTGCACCAGCACTGGTCCTGCACGATGGCCCCCAATTCTTCCTGGCGTTTCTGGGCCTGCCAAAATTTCTCAAAATCGCAATCGTAATCGCGCAGGTTGGCCAGCTTGCCGCGCAGCTCGCAGGAGCGCACCTCGCCGTTGAAGTCGATGACGATGCTGGTGTCGCCGGCGGTGCAGGGCATGGGCCAGGGATGCGGTGCGGCGATGTTTTCAAGCTGGATTTTGTTGTGCAGCGCCAGCGTGCCGTGGTAGTACACCTGGGCGATTTTCCGCGCGATACCCGTGCGGCGCCGCAGCACCTGCTCCGCGTAGTAGTCGTAGACCGCTTGGATGTCCTTGTAGAGCGCGGCCAGGCGATGCGTGGGGATTTGCTTCAGCGAGGCGTCCTTGGCCGCACCGCGAATGATGTTGAAATAGTGGCCGTCCACCGCGCAATGCGTTTTCACAAACTCCGCAATCGCCATCACCTGGTAAAAGTTCTCCGAGCAAATCACCGTGTTGATGTTGACGCGCAGGCGGGGATATTTCTGCCGGCAGGGCTGGAGCGCCTCCAGGGTCTCGAGCGTCTTGGCGAAATTCCCGGGCACGGCGCGAATGGAATCCTGCATCTCGTACAGGCCGTCCATGGCCACGTTTAAGTCGAGGTGCATCTCGGGGTTTTCTTCGCCGATGCGCGCCACCCACTCGGCCGTGCGTTCGGGCAGCAGGCCGTTGGTGGGCAGGTTCACCCAGCGCACGCCATTGTGGGTGTGAAAAAGGTGGATGATGTCGGTGAGCTCTCGCCGCAGCATGGGCTCGCCGCCGGAGAGCCACAGGTCAGTGAAAGGGGGCATGCTGAAGGCCAGCTTGCGGATTTCGTCCCAGGTCAAATCGCCGCGCTGGTTCAACTCTTCCCAGTAAAAGCACGTCCGGCACTTGGCGTTGCAAATCGACGTGACGAAGAAAATCACCGTCCCCAGGCGTTTTTCGCGCCCCAGGGAATGATAGATCTTCACCAAGTCCGATTTGTAACCTGTCGCCATGTTGTTTCGCGTGCCCTGACCAGCTTCATTGTAACAGACTCGCGCCTCGATGCATCGGGGCGGTTTAGGCTCCGCCGTGGATTCGCGGTTAACGATTCGCAGAGCTTCGCTCTGCGCAATCCGAAGGGGGGAAATCCAAAGAAAAGTTGAACCTTAGGGCGTCGGTTCTCGTAAGTGTCACCATAAGGAATGAGGAATGCGATTTTCACCCCTACTGGTTTTTCATATCTGCGCTGGGACGATGGGAATGCTGTCGGGATTTGCCGCAGTTTCCTTCCGCAAAGGTTCCCGCCGGCATGTCCTTGCGGGAACCGTATTTGTCATATCGATGCTGAGCATGTCCGCAAGTGGGATGTTCCTGGCGATCAAGAAATCCAGCCCGGGCGATGTTCTGGGAGGCGCTCTAACGTTCTATCTGGTGGCAACGGCATGGATGACCGCCCGGCGCAGGAACGCGGAAACGAGCATTTTTGATTGGGGTGCGCTTCTGGCTGTGTTGGCGGTCGCAGCGGTCACGGTGACCTACGGGTTGGAGGCAGCGAACAGCCCGACGGGGCTAGTGCATGGGTATCCCCCCGGGAATTATTTTTTCCTTGGTTCCGTGGCCTTGCTTGCCGCCATGGGCGACGTTCGCATGCTTGTGCGCCACGGAATTTCCGGCACACCCCGTCTCGCGCGGCATCTTTGGCGCATGTGCTTTGCGCTGTTCATCGCCGCCGCGTCCATATTCCTGGCACGGCAACAAGTATTCCCCGATTTGCTGCGCAAGACCGGTGTACTTCTTCTCCTGAGTTTCCTGCCCTTGGTGCTGATGATTTTCTGGCTAATCCGAGTTCGCTTCACGAATGCCTACAAGGGAAAGAGAGCGGCGGGAGGCGGCCCAGGCCCCTACCGACCAACCGCCCCGAATTTCAACAACGCAGTGTAAGGAAATGCCGGATTGCGCAGAGCGCAGCTCTGCGGTGGGGGCTTCGCCGTGGATTCGCGGTCAACGATTCGCAGATCTCGTAGCCACGGTCAGAAAACCCCTGACCGTAATCTCTTCTCGCTCATAATCCCGCAACCGGGGAAAGGACCACCGTCAGACAAACCCTGACCGTGGTTACGGGCTCGCGCTCCCGAAGGTGGGCGCCCGTCTTTGCAAATCGCAAAGTTGTTGTTGACCCTTTTCATTTTGCAAAGTATCCTGAGAAGTGCTGCGGTTCTGGTTGCGGCAGGACAAGGGAAGAAACTTCATGCATGTCGTCACCCAGAAGCACCTGAATCAAGCCATGGAGCAATATCCCGATGCCGCCAAACAAATTATGGCCTGGCGCAAAATCGCAAAGGTCGCGCGGTGGCGGAACTTCGTGGAAGTCCGGCAGGTTTTCAAGGATGCCGATGATGTGAAGGGGTATGTGATCTTTAATATCCTTCAGAACCGGTACCGTCTGGTCACCATCATTCATTACTCGCGCGTAAAGGATGGGAGGACCACCGAAGGGCACATTTATATTCGGTCCTTCTTGACGCACAAGCAGTACGACAATCCCGCCAACTGGGATAAAGGGGTTACGCGATGAGCACGGCATTGGCAAATCCAACTGAAATGATCCGGCAGGGTGCACCGCGCCTGATCCACTCGGACGAGGAGCTCGCGAAGTACACGGAAGAGCTCTTTAAGCTGACGGCAAAGTCTCGCCTCACACAGGCAGAGGAGGAAGCCATTGAGCTTCTGACGCTGCTCATTGAGCGCTACGAGACGGAGCGCTATCCGATTCCGGACGCCAACCCGGTCGACGTACTCCGTTTTCTTCTCGAGCAGAATGGACTCTCGCAAAGGGACATCGCCGCGGAATTGGGCAGCGAGAGCACGGTATCACTGGTTCTCTCCGGCAAGCGCCGATTGAACCGCGACCACATCGCGCGGCTCAGCCAGCGTTTCCATGTTTCGCCAGCGGTTTTCTTCGGCAAAACCAAAAAGCAGTGATGAGTGAAGGGCCATGAGCGAGCCCATTGAACCTTGGCGGAGTACCGAAGGCGTCGGAACCTGGCTCTATTTGCGTTTTTGGGCTATGTGCCCTGCGTGTTTGTGATGGCAATGGCGGCCGAGCACAGCTCTGCGAATCGTTGACCGCGAATCGACGGCGAAGCCACGACCACGGAGCTGCGCTCTGCGCAATCCGGCAGCAGCCCGTCTCGCGCATCGTCCCCTGTTTTCCCGGACTGTCAGTGGGCGCGGTAGATGTCACGCCATCCACCGGTCGGGAGGGGGGAATGGTTCCAGGAACCATTTCTCGCCTCATCAAAAGAGTCTTTAGCATGATTACAACTCCCCTAAGACTTAGGGGGAATGGTTCCACGAACCATTTCTCGCCCAGGAACCATTTCTCGCCTCATCAAAAGAGTCTTTAGCATGATTACAACTCCCCTAAGACTTATCGAATCGCACATTCTCGCACGGTCTGCGCCCACCGACATAGCGGGAAAGCGTGTGCGCTGATCGCGGTTTCTTCATGCTGATTATCGTGCTAAACTCTGCGTTCATAGCTGGAGATGAAACTTTCAGTTGGGTCGATGCCATGGGCCTACGCAGCTTCTTCCCTTCCGCTATCTTGTCCCCTTTCCAGATTGAGCAAAGTACTGAGTTCCTAGCTCGCCGTACCATCGTACGAATGAAACTGTCGGAGGGCGACCCTGATACTGCGCAAGGGCCCCTGGTGCTCCTGAATCCCCCGCTGGAGGACGGAAGATGAGTCGTGGCGCGCGGTGGACACTGGGGTTGTTCGCGCTATTCTTTGCAGCCATATTCGTCCTGTCGGAGGGAACCGCACCTTCGAGAGACCCCCTGGGGATGTACCTTGCTGTTGGGTTCTGCGGCCTCATCGCCGTGGCCTGCTTTAGCCACACTTGGCGGGGCCCCGCAGTCCGCATCATTGGTGGCGCGGTATTTCTCATCACTGTTTGGGTTGCGTATCTGCTGCGCACGGCCCCGCTGACGGCCGACTGCATGTCGGAAAACCGACCAAATAACGGTCCGTGCGGCCCGTTGGACGGGATTATTTGGCTAGTCTTTCTCGGCTTGCCGGGATTGTATGTCGCTGTGCGGGGGAAGCTTCCGAAATCAGTGATGGACTCGCCGCGGACCCATCCCGCGCTAAGTTTCTTATTTGGGCGATACCCCCGGCCCGGCACGCCCTGGCAAGCCAGCGAGGCCGCTTCCACCGTCGCCTCTCGGCCTGAGTGTGAGTCTCCGGGCGCCGACGTGCACAGGTCAGCAGGAGGAGAGAACTCACGCCGGAGGGCGGCTGTGCACCCCAGCAACCTCCAGGCCGCGCTTATGGTGGGGGACTTCTATTGCCGGGAGGGAAAATTTGGCGACGCTATTGTAGCCTATCGTGATGGGCTTGCAGCCGACCCCGCCAACGCCGAGCTCCGTGCCCGAATCGACCAAGTAAGGGTTAAACAGCGGAGCACCCCCCAAAGCCCTCCCGCGCAGGCGATGGCGTCTATATCGCCTGATTATGGGGAAACCAAAAGAGAACTCCCGGTTCATGCAAGAATAATTTTAATCGGAAAAGGTATATACCATGTGGCCGGGGCACGTGCGGCGATTTTGGTCCTCTTGGTGGTCGTCTCGTGGCTCGTGACTCACTCGAAATGGCCCACTGATCAAGTCCCCAAACCCTCTCTCGCCATTATCGTGAATACCCCACAAGGATATCAGAGAATCGAAGCGGAAGGCGCTACGGACCTAATATTCCTGGCCACCTGGTGCGGTTACTCCAAGCAACTCAAGTGTTTTCTCAATGACCCGCGGATACGGAGCTACGCGGCAAAACGCCATCTCGTGTTCATCTTCTCCAGTAACGAATGGGCCGATTTGAAGATACAAATCCAAGAAGGAGCCAAAGCTGGCCAAATAAAGCCGGGGGATTTACCCGCCGCCCTCGCTTACTTCAACTCACAGGAGGCCGTTTCCAACGTCGAGTTCCCATCGTTCTTCAAGGACCTGCCCGGGCCATACTTCTTGGCGAAATTGCCTCCGCAAGTAAAGGGTTTTCCGACCATCGCATCGGGGGGCCAGTGGATTGACGAAGACGCGTGGCTGCGTTCGACTTTGGATGTCCCCCCGACGCTTATGTCGGCCGTTTTGAACCAGGGCTGTCCAATTTAGCCACCTCCTGGGCGGGTTGGCGCTGACGATTGTATTTTGATTTTGCAATCTCCTGAACGGACTCTCTCTTGGCAAAGCTTTGACGCGGCTATTGCCCGGGGGAGGGAGGAATGGTGTCAGAGGGAGCCATGGCTGAGGAAAGCCGGTGCACAATTCGCATGGGAAAACACCCTGCGCGACCGCGGGCGCCCGAGAAATGGTTCCTGCACCAATTCCCCCCGAATCGATGGCCGCGAATCGACGGCGAAGCCACGACCGCGGAGCTGCGCTCTGATGCGCAATCCGGCTCGAACCCATACATGCGCCCATATGCCCTCATGCGCCCATCCCACGCCTAGGCGACTATATGTCCGAGTGGCGGGTGCCGCGGGCCTTCAAGCTGCTCTAGCGGTTCTTCCGGCATCAGTGTGAGGTATACTCCTGCGCATTGTTGAGCGCTGAAGGGGGGAAAGCCATGAATCGCAAACTTGTTGCCTTGATTCTTGGCGGTCTGGTTTTGATAGCGACAGGCTGTGAAAAAAAGAAGAGTGCTACTCCACATCTGCAGGTCTTTGGGCGGCTTGTGGGCGGCGGCGGCGGCGGGGGGGTACGGGCGTACGAACCATCACCGCAGCGTTTCATAGCGGAAAGCCATGAGCTTGAAGTCATCACAGCAGAGTCAGGCCTCCAGAAATCCTGGGAGTCGGTGGTGGCTTTTTGCGGCGAAATCCAATGCGAAATCATTTCTTCCAAGATCACCACGAGGGCGGGCGATTCCGTGCCCTCAGGTACTATTTCGTTGCGAGTGGTCCCTCAGGACCTGACTAAGTTGCTCGCTCAAGTCCAAAAGGCGGGCAGCGTCGCGCAGCACACGACGGAACGCGAGGATAAAACGGCCGCCGTCGTAGACACGGATGCCAAGTTAAAGAATCTGACAAGCTTCCGAGATAATTTAAGGGCGATGCTTGCCAAGCCTTCCGCGACGGTCAAGGATCTCATAGAAATTCAGCAACAATTAACAGAAACGCAGTCGGAACTGGATAGTGAGACAACTCAGCGAAAAATCCTGGCCAATGAAACAGAGAAGATTGCCGTCCAGATCTCCTTCCGTGTAGAGGAATCCAGAGGTTATGGCGGGGGATTTGCCGAGCTCCGAGATGCTCTGCGTGAGTCGGGCTCGGTTTTGGCGGAAAGCACGGCCTCTCTAATCACCGTAATTGTCGCGGTCATTCCGTGGTTAATCTTGATTGTGCCCGCGCTCTGGCTTTTCGTCAGGGCCTGGCGCAAGCGGCGCCGGAATCGAACCGTCCCTCCACTACCACCTCCGGCTGCCCATTGATGCAGCCCCGGCGTCGGATTTGCGCGCTACGGGCGCTCGATTGCTCATCCTCAGTGCCCCCGGGCGAATTGCGGGAACCCGTAGTAGATCTTGTTCCACGGCACGAGCTGGGTGTAATCCCGGCCATGGTGGTAATTCACGATATCCTGCATCGTCTGCTCCACCAACTCCAGCCCGGTCACCAAAAACACATTCGCCCGGTACAGCACCCCCATGTCCGAAGGATGATCAATCACCTCGGCAAACTTCTCGGTGGTCTGGCGGCCCATCCGCCGCGCTTCGCTGAATAAAACCATGCTCGCATCCAGCCGCCGGACAAATTCCGCCCGGTCAATCTTCTGCGCGTTCCACAAGCGAAACGCCTCATCGAATTCCGCATAACCCTTGCGAGCTATAACCAGGGTCTGGAGCAGCAGGCGATAGGACTCGGTCTTATTCATGAGATAGCGCAGCTCTTCCTGACCATGCGGCGCCACTTTCGGTTGCGCATCCTTCATCTGGTCGAGTGCCTGCTGCAAATTTTCCGCTGCCTGCTGGAAATAACGAATCAGCTCCTGATTATCACTGTTGAACCTGTCCCAGACGGTGGGGCCATCAAAGGGGTTGGGCTGCTGATACAGGTTGCGCGCCGCCGCCACTTCCGGAATGGGTCCGCAACAGCCAAAGTCCCCCTGTTGGCGCCAGCCCAAGTATTCCTCGTTGGCCTCCAGGGTTGCGAAGGCCTTTATCATCTGCGGAGCGGCGGCCTCGCCGAATAACTTTCGGGCATAGGTGTCGTAGAATTCTTTCGGGGTCAACTTGGGGTTGTAAGCTCCCTCCGCCAAGTACAAGTAGTTCTGCTCCGTGCCCCGGGGGCGATTGAGTTGTCCGGCAAACCCGGCCACGCCGTTCTCCACCGAGCCCGCCAGGATCCGATCTTTGTAGTACAAGCCCACGTTGAACTGCATTCCAAACATGCCGCCGTCGTCATCCACGCGGGGCACGATGGTCCGCTCCCGCTCTCCCATGCCCCCGAATAATTG
>Ga0326728_10016121_pt1 | contig 15338 bp, 15 predicted proteins | sample MB3enrmetagenome_FD_207602 | JGI IMG/M metagenome (GOLD analysis project Ga0326728, IMG submission 207602) | Lab enriched peat soil microbial communities from McLean, Ithaca, NY, United States - MB31MN | ecosystem: Environmental > Terrestrial > Soil > Wetlands > Peat | place: USA: New York...
GCCTGAAAAATGTCACTTCAAAAATCGACGCACCGCTTCTTTCCGAGACGATATTCCAGCGTAGAGCTTTCTACGCAAGAAATCCGCGAAAACTCACTCAAGAAAACTGTCTTGAGGTGCTGGAAAGAATGTGGGAAGGTAGTTGCGGAATGCTTGACAACTAATTCCCGTCAAAGACGAAGCTTTTACTGAATAACAGCGGTCCGAATCGTATCTCAGTGTACACGTTCATATCCAGAGCTCTGGTGCAAATTCTGTCCACTTCTCTGCTTTGAACGAACCGGCTAAAATTAGTGATTCCCATTTTTCTCTAAGAATGACTGCTGTTGCGTCCCGATCTAGTGCCTTTGCATTCTTTGCATGGGCGGCCTCATCTGCGAAGACGTTGATGTATAGCCATGTTTCAAATGCGTTACTCTCAGTTTTCATAATGAAGAGCCGAGATGACTTCACGGAAAATTCTTCGTGTTTTGATTTAAGATTCGAATAGATTGCACGCATTATTTCACGGTGTTTTTCGCGATTAGTTAGCGGAACACGCCAGTATCCCAAGTCATAGATCATGGATGGATCTATCTTGAAATAGAAATTAAGAGTTCCACCAACCAAAGTCTTTCGGAACCATAGAAGTCATTACTTGGTGGCCATTCGGGGTAATTAGGAGATCATCCTCGATTCTTATCCCCAAGTTATCGCGAATGTAGACTCCAGGCTCGATCGTGTGGACCATTCCTGGGTAAAGAATTTCTTTGCCGTCGGGGACAATGTACGGAGCCTCATGGATATCCAAACCTATTCCATGCCCTGTTCGCGTAAGGAAATATTCTGCCAGTTGGTCTTTTCTCAGGAGATCTCTGGCTGCTGCGTCGACGCTTCCAACTGTTACGCCGGGTTTCGAGGCGCTGATTGCTTGTTTTTGTGCTTGAAGGACGCTGTGATATTGGCGTTCAAATTTGGCTCCGCGACCAACCGCAACGGTCCTAGTTATATCCGCAAAATATCCACCATACGTTGAGGATATGTCGATAACAATGGGTTCGTTCTGTTTGATTTTTCTTGATGATGGGAGTGAATGTGGGTCGGCGGCTCTCTCACCGGCTTGGATCAGGGCGAGGACTAATTCCGCGCCATTGGAATAGATATCAGCAGTAAGGCGTTTCGCGAGTTCAATTTCCGTGATACCCGACTTCAAAAAGTTGTTCAGGTTAAGGTATGATTTTCCGAGAATTCTTGCCGATTTCCGAATGATGTCTGCCTCTGCGTCATCTTTGATGGCGCGAATACTCTGCAGGATCGGTTCTGCATCAACAAATTCTGGCTGTGCATATTTCATGTAGGGATTCAGAAACATGAATGGAACCCTACCCTCCACTCCCCAACGTCCTCCGACAGATAACTGACCAGAGACTTCTCTTAACGAAAAAGAAGGCCCGTCCTTATCATTCCATTTGTGAAGTATCATTCTCTTTTTGAGGAAATCTCCGGCTTCGAAGTCTGGAACAACCAGATGTGGTTCTCCATTATTCGGAATGAAGAGCATGAAAATTCTCTCCATCATCATTGACTGGCTGCCAGTGTAATACCTGAGATTCGAACCAGGAACCAATATCACTCCGTTCAGATTATTCGCTCTCAGTTTTTCCTGCAGTCGATCGACTCTTTTGTAGTAATTTGAGAGATCTGTCATCTTGAAACTTCCTGGGTGAGATCTCTACTCCTACGTTAAATATGAAACTCTGTGTAAGCGGTGCGTATGGGATCACGAGGCCTCCTGTATCAGGTTTCAACTTCAAGCGCCCTTGTTGAAGGCGTCTATGAAGGCGCGGTACTCATCGGTGCTCTTCGAAAACACGGCAATCTTGGTTTGGGAACATTCGAGAATCTTGATGGAGAGATGGTAATCGTTGACGGACATTTCTTTCAGGTTCGCAGCGACGGCTCAGTAACTGAAGTTGAGGATGAAGTTGCGAGCCCTTTCGCGGTTGTCACACATTTCAAACCGGATCTGAAAGTCATCATGAATGAGTGCCCTAATCTCAAAAGTCTCTCCTCGCAGTTTGATCAGCTTCGACATTCGGACAACTTCTTCTTCGCCTTGCGTGTGGACGGACACTTCGATTCTGTACGGACACGTGCTACGTGTCGGACAGAGGAAGGAGTCCCCTTGGTGCAGGCAGCCGCAGTTCAACCGGAGTTTGAATTCAGCAACCTCATGGGAACGCTCGTGGGGTTCTGGACACCGGAGTACGCGAAGGCTATGAACGTGCCTGGATACCATTTACACTTTCTATCAAGCGACCGTACAAGGGGCGGTCACTTGTTGGAATGCCGTGGCACTCAACTTCGTCTCGAAATCCAGCGAGAAGGTAATTATCGAGTTGCCTTACCTGAAACGAAGGATTTCTTCAAGGCGGACTTGCACCGTGACCCATCTCTTGATCTTGAAAGAGCAGAATCGTACCATCCTGAATCTAAAAGCTGAGGTCCTAGAATGTGCTTCGCATGAGGCCGCGTCATAAAGAAAGGATTTCCATACTAAATCATTAAGAAGAAATTCAGTTGATTCAAGCGCATCAGATTACAATTCAAGACTATTCATGATATCGCACGCGTTCGTTGAGGATGTTCATCTCGAACGTCTTGCTCGTCGGTGTCTGATCTTCGAAGTTTTCTTCGGCTCGGTTTCGGTTGGTGAACCAAGCATCCATCCGATTCCAATTGTTGCTAGAAAAATTGAGGCGATTGAAAGTCCGAGTGCAGTAGGATCTAGTTCACCTTTCTGGATCACAAACGACACGAACACACCAATCAGACCTGCCGCGGTTATTGCCATTCCAGGCTTCTGCATCTCAGGCACAGACGCCGCCTCGCATTGAGAACGCAAAAATTTCAGTCATTTCTTTCTTGCACCCTTCACACCGATTACTATGAACGCTAGACCGATAATGTCAGTGATTCCGCCACTTATAGCCCAGAACGATGAGCCAGTCATGAAGCTGCCAGGTAGAATATTGATGCCTTGCAAGAACCAGACTGACCCAAAGAACATCAAGATGATTCCGATTGGGACTAACGCAATTTTCTTGTTCATATGCAACCTTGAATTTAGCTGATCGTTGCGCGTTAATGTAGTTACTGTCAATTCGGCAGTTGGTAAGCATTCGGCTGCGCTGTGAGTTTCGTGTCGATAGTGTCGCATGGAAGGCTGAACGCAGTTGTAGTATTCGAATGATAGGCTGGATCGGTTAAGCGGCCCTGTTAGTCGGTTGCGATCATTACGTTAGACGCTTTGATTACGGCGTACACGTCTTTTCCTTTGGTTAACTTCAACTGCTCTGCTGAGGTTTTGGTTATTATTGAGACAATTTCCGTACCGCCAGTTAGTTCAACGCTGATTTCTGAATTTACGGATCCGTGTACGATTCCCTTTACCTTTCCTTTCAGAACATTTCGAGCGCTAATCTTCAAACATGCCATCTCGAACGAGACCGAGAGTTTCGCGCCTTAAAGGCATCACTGACTATAGTGATCATACTGAACTATCGAAATGGTCTGAGTCTCGAATAAGGCTTAATAGTGCAAATATGGTTCGAAAATGATTCTATTCCTTTAGCAGGGCTCCTATAATTTGCAGCAAGACGTTGCCGAACGTGCAAAGGTTCTTCTTGCCGAAGGAGAGCGAATCATCAACGAAGCAACGACGCGCGGCCTCCGTCTACGACTCTTAGGCTCAGTTTCTTTTCAATTACATTGCCAAAAGTTCAGGTACATAGCAAGGAAGTACATGGAAATCAAGGACATCGATATTGCAGGTTACGGGAAAGAGACGAACAAGGTAGTGGCTATGATGCGCGAATTTGGCTACGCTGACGAACCTATGGTAACCGCACTTTTCGGCGATAGAAGAACGATCTGGGACAATAAAACAACAGGTATCCACGTCGATATTTTCCTCGACAAACTAGAGATGAATCACACAATTCCATTCGAGAATCGTCTCAATTTTGATCCGTTCACGATCTCACTCGCTGACATGTGGCTTGAAAAAATGCAGATAGTTCAGATTAACGAGAAAGATATTGTAGAGACAATTATGCTGATGCGCGAACATGACATAGGTGACCAAACGCCCGAAACTATTGATGCCAAATATATCGCCAAGCTGCTTGGAAATGAGTGGGGGTTCTATTACACCTGCACAACAAACCTGAACCTAGTTAGGGATCGTTTACGGGAATACCGGGACCTTACCGATGAAGATCGAACCGTCGTAAACGACAGAATTGAAAGACTCCGAAAAATTATCGACGATCAACCGAAAGCAATGAGTTGGAAGCTCAGGGCCCGAGTTGGCCCTAAGACCAAATGGTACCGTGACGTTGAAGAAGTGAAGCGTTGAGAATTAGCGTATGCTTTGAATTTAGGTTACAAGGAACAAGTAACCCTCTAAGTTCACTAAGGCCGTCTGAGTTCAAGCTCTCTATTACCCCCGCCAGGCCTTTGTTGGATCGCAAATTAGGCAATTTCATGCCGTTTTGTGTACGAAATCGTTAAACCTACTGTAATACTAGGTATTTGCATGCTAAATCCAGTCAGCGAATCTCAATCGTTAGTAAGCTTCCTCGCCTCAATTGAGGACGGTATCAATCAAATTGTACAGATCTATGATCGAGTCGCGCCGGAGTGGGTTGCAGATGGGAAAGTGGCGGGTAATTGGGCGACCGCTCGTAGTGTGTTTCCAAGTGAACTGCTGATTAAGCAGCGTGTTATGAATGATCCTCAAATTCTCAGGAAGATGGAGCTCCATGGACTTGTGGGGCCTTCTCTGGAATCCAAAGCTGCGTTCTTGAAGAAGTGCGCTGAAAGATTTCGAGCGTTAAACGAAAAAGAATCGACAGCTGTTGCAGATAAGAGGAAGGCGTCGTCCTGGCTGCTGAGGGTTATCAACAGCTACCTAGTTTCTCTCGCAGGTGTCTTCCCGGCGTTGGTATCAGCCCAAGAGTTTACGCAACAAATGGAATTGGCGGTTGAAGCCCCTCTTTAAACCCATCAAAACAAAGGTTTAGGCTCTAACTCAGACCAGCGTCATGTTAGAGTACCGCGGAAACGAGGCAGATCTATACGAGGATCCGCCCGTCGTAGAGCTTGTACAGGAAATCAGTAATATTCTCGAGCGTTAAGCGCCTTGGGTTGTAGCGTGGCAGATTGTACATGAATTGTCTGTCTTTGACTAGGTACTCAGCAAATTGCGGTAGGAAATCTTGGGGTACGTTCCATTCCTTAAGGGTGAGTGGAAGCTCAACATCTTTTGATATGTCCACGACTGCTTCAACCGCTTTTTCTGCAGCGCGTCTGTCGCTGAGTTCATGCACATCTTCTCCCATCGCTTGAGCGAAGCGTTTCAGTTTGGGAATACAGTTTGGAAGATTGTACTCCATGATGTAGGGGAGGCAGAGGCCAACGGCACTGCCGTGTGGAATATTGAATTTCGGTCCCAATGCTTCGGCGACGCAATGACCGAGAATTGCTGGGCCTCCGATCCAAGGATACGAGATGACTATTCCGCCGAGCATTGCGGCCATAGCGACATTAAGTCTTGCTTCGAGATCTTCCGGTTTGTGATAGGCTCTGCGGCCGAATTGCGCTATGAGTTCAATAGCCATCACCGCCTGACCGTCTGAAATCGGGTTGGCTTCTGAACAAATGTAACCTTCTCCGTTGTGGCCTAACGCGTCCATAGCGGTTGCCGCAGTTTGTTTTGGTGGTAGACCTAGTGTCATTAATGGATCTACGATTGCAACATCTGCGAGCATCGCTGAACTTGCGATCCAAGTCTTGTACATGGTCTGTTTCTCTATGATTACAGCCATGTTGCTGGTTTCGCTCCCTGTGCCGGCTGTAGTTGGTATCAAAATTTTTGGTGCTGCACGGTACTTGAATCGGTCTTCGAGAGGTGTAGCGTATTGTTCTAATGGTCCCGGGTTTGTGAGTAGACCAGCTGCGACTTTTGCTGTATCCATGCTCGCTCCGCCTCCTATACCCACGATTAGGTTGTAGTTGCCGTCTCGCGCGAACTTGACGCAGGCGCTCATAGAATCCATCGAAGGTTCCGCGGTCAGTTCATCGTAAACTGTTACGTTTAAGCCCTCTTTGTCGAGGTAGGGCTTCACTTTGTCAATCAACCCGACTTTGCTTACTCCTTTGTCGGTAACTATCAGAACTTTTTTGCCCGAAGATCCGAGCAATCGTGTGGCTTCTCGGCCGACTTTCTCCACTGATCCGGTTCCGACTACCACACGGGCTGGGTTATCCCATCGCCAGTACTTAGCTTCGTAAAGATTCGGTTCGAATTGGCTGAAAGGAATAGAGGTTGTCATTCCATACAACCGAACAATTATGTCCCTTTCTAATGTCATATAACACTTGTCAGATCATATAGGAGGAGCCTGATTACACGCATACGAGTAAGACATTAGGTAACTCGTTCGGCATAGTAGAACAGCGGAATCAGTTTATAGAGGAAACCTGAAAACCAACATTATTGGTGCTTTGACCACTGACTTCACCTCAAGAGATTACTGGGCTTTCAAGAGAAACATGGGAGAGAGTGGTGAAGGCAATTGAGGATGCCATTCCACTTTACGATCACGTTAACGATCTAATCTCATTCGGTAAAGCGCAGGAAGCAAGACTCTATGCGATTCAGCATCTCAGGCTTTCTCAGAACGACTACGTGCTTGATGGAGGAATCGGCCCTGGAACTACGTCTAGACTCATACTCTCAAATTTCAAACCAGCTCTCTTGGTGGGGCTAGATGAGTCAGTTAAGCAACTCCAAACGGCTAAACAAAACCTGCAAACAATTGGAGGTAATTCCGTTAATGTTGTTAGAGGTTCATTTGAGTCTCTTCCATTCCGAGATCGCACGTTCCAATCAGTGATAACCTGTTACGCTTTGCGAGATAGTCTAGATATTTCGAAATCAGTAAGCGAATATTCGAGGGTATGCGACTCGAACGCTGCCTTTGCAGATGTGGATATTGGAAAACCCGATAACTTTCTTAAACGGTTATTCAGCGAGACTTATGTGAAGCACATTATGCCTCTCATTGCTCATATGGCGATTAGACGTAAGATGAAGGGAAATCCTTGGCGAATGATAGGACCAACCTATGCGTCTCTGCCAACTAATCGCGTGTTGCTTGATCTTTTCAAGCAAGTTTTTCATGAAGCCCAACTCAAGGAATTTCTCGATGGCGGTGTCATCGTCATAACAGGGCGGACGGAGCTTAGTAACTAGATTTACGATACCAGATTAATCACAAGGTTGCATAAACATAATTCATCTGATCAATTAAGCATGGTGAGAGAATTCTTAGGGAGAGGTACGCTGTGGAAGTCAAAGCGTTAGGTACGACCGGAGTGCAAATTCCAGTCTTGGGATTGGGAACGTGGGGGATCGGGGGTTTCACCACCGGTAATTCGGAGAAGGATGAGATCGGAATTCAGGCGATACGTTTGGGTTTGGACTTGGGGATGCGTTTTGTTGATACCGCCGAGATGTATGGGGGAGGGCATTCTGAAGAGGTGGTCGCGGAAGCGACGAAAGATCAAAGGGAATCAATTTTTCTGGCAACTAAAGTCTCGGGGGGACATCTAGCGTACGAGGATGTTTTAAGATCGTGCGAGGCAAGTCTCAAACGACTGCGAACTCGATATCTGGACTTGTACCAGATTCATTGGCCGAATTCTCGGATACCATTATCGGAAACGATGAAAGCAATGGGACGACTCGTGGATGATGGAAAAGTCAGGCATATCGGCGTGAGCAATTTCTCAGTACGCCAACTTACTGAAGCTCAGGAAGCGTTGTCCAAGACCCGGGTTGTTTCAAACCAAGTTGAATACAGCTTAACTGAACGGTCTATCGAAGGAGATCTTCTTCCATTTGCTGAAAAGGAGAAGATCACCATAATAGCGTATAGTCCACTAGCGAGGGGACAAATTTCCGGACAAGCTCACGGGGATCGTTGGAAAGTTCTCGATCAGATAGCAAAAATTACTCACAAGACACGTAGCCAGGTGGCGCTTAATTGGCTCGTTCTGAAATCCCAAGTCGTGGCGATTCCTAAAGCTTCGAACCTTGATCATGTCAGAGAGAACTCTGGTTCTGTTGGTTGGAGCTTATCTAATGAACAGGTCGAGAGACTTGACGAGGCATTCAAGTAATCGTTAAGTTGGAAAGCAGTTGGCTTCCACGTATGTTGTCAACGTAACTAGACGAATAGTCAGAATGTTCGAACGGTATGCTGAAAACATAGACCCAAGCGATGAGAAATTTCTAGCCTTTGTCTCTAATTTCTTAGTAGAAAACGGTGTAAAGAACGCCGAGGATGTACCCTATGCTGAGCTTTACCTCTTAATACAAAAAGCAATTCGCAATTACCTCACGAAATGAAAAGAGTGGATTATCTCGCCCAAATCTATTCGAACACTAATCGTCGTCACGGGGACACCCGGAACAGGGAAAACAAAATTTTCAATCCGACTAGCGAAGAAAATCGATGCTCAATACGTTCCTTTCGGTAGACTAGCGGAAACGAAGAAGTTATACTCGAAGCTTGATCGAAGCCGAAATTCTAAGATTGTAGACACCACCAAGGCTCGTTCATATCTGTCCAAACTTGCTTCAGAAACAAAGCGCACGATCATCGTAGATTCACACGTTTCAGGAATATGCCCAGAGAAGTTTACGAAACAGGCCTTCGTGCTTCGGTGTGACCCCAGAATTTTAGAGAAACGCCTTCGTAATCGTGGCTGGAACGAAAAGAAAATTCAGGAGAACGTGTTAGCTGAGGTTCTTGACATATGTCTAAGTGAAGCCATCGACGAATATGGAACACACAGGGTAGAGCAATTAGTTACATCACGTTTCGATATTGAGCGTTGCGTACGCTTTGCCAGACGAATTCTATCCCATCAGAAAACGAAAAAAGTCACCGTGGACTGGCTTTCTGAAGCTGCCCTCGATACATCCTCGATGTACCTAAGGAGATAATGTGCGTATTTGACGAAGACATATCTCGTACTTCAATGCGAAAAATGTGGCCGTTACCTTCTGGCTGTGTCAAATAATAAGACTCGCGCATGTCCATATTGCGGTAAGAGAGTAGTCGTCGAGAAAGCGAAGATTCTCGCAAGTTCCAACGATCCAAAAGAAGCTAGGGTAAACCTACAGAAGTTGAAGCTGCGAGAAGAATTCCATAAGCCGTCTTCGGCTACAGTGCTCCGATAACGTTACTAAGCTCTCGCGCTATGGAGGAAACGAAATTAGATGTCTTCACTAGCAGATCGCAGATTTATGGAGGAGATAGCTGGTCTCCTGCAAAAAGCCGTAACCGTCTCGACGTCAAATGGCAAGAGTTATACAGGAACTTTGTCTGGGGTCGATTCTCACTCGCTCAACATTTGCCTAAGCGCAGCCAAAGATGAGACTGGAAAAATTTACCATAAACTCTTCCTGAGCGGCACCACCGTGACTCAAGTATTCAGTTCCGAAAAACCGTTCGATTTGCAAGCTCTAGCTGACAGACTTGACAGAGTGTTCCCGAGAATGGTAAAGATCAGCGAGAGCGCTGGAATAATCGTTGTTATGGATCGGATCAGAGTATCCGAAAAGGGCATAGTTGAAGGTAGCGGCCCGGCAGCTGAAAGAGTTCAAAAGGTGTACGAAGAGTTTACTCGCGGCTAGCCCTAGTCTTAGGTTAAAGATCGAAGCTTGACTTTGAATTGTCTTTCGAAATTCGGAGTAAGGACCTACTCGGCAGAATAGGTCTACTACATACCAAGACAGGAACCGTCGAGACACCGCTGCTTCTTCCAGTAGTTAACCCTAACCATCAACTCATACCTGCACAGGAGCTGCGCAGCTCATTTGGGTTTGACGCAGTTATAACAAACTCCTATCTAGTGTGGCGCCGTTACCGAGGAGAACCGAGTCCGCCGAAGATACATGACCTGCTGAACTTCGACGGAATAATCGCGACCGACTCAGGCGCCTACCAGATTCTTCGTTACGGCGATGTTGAAGTTCAAGCCAACGACATAATACACTTCCAAGAACAACTCGAAAGTGATATTGCAGTTATTCTCGATATTCCAACAGATCAAGCGGCATCGAAGACGCGAGCGAAATGGACTGTTGATGAAACTTTACGTCGAGCTGACGAAGCTCTTCGCATTATCAAAAGGAAAGATATCCTCTGGGTTGGACCAGTTCAGGGGGGCGTATACCACGACTTAGTAGCGGTTTCAGCCAAGGAAATGGCAAAACGCAGTTTCCCAATCCATGCTTTGGGGAGCCCCACGACGGTGATGCAGCAATACCAATACGATGTACTGGTAGACATGATCCTAGCAGCTAAATTGAATCTGCCTCCTGACAGACCACTGCATCTCTTCGGAGCTGGACATCCGATGATGTTCGCATTAGCGATAGCATTAGGATGCGACATGTTTGATTCAGCGTCCTACGCGATTTTCGCTAGAAATGGCCGATACCTGACAGCACACGGAACAGCCAAAATCGCGGATCTTGAGTATTTTCCTTGCAACTGTCCATCATGCCATGGTCGAAAACCAGGAGAGATTAAGAGAATGCTTCTGCTAGAACGCGAACGGTTTCTTGCAGCACACAATCTTCACATGTGTTTGAGCGAACTTCAAACCGTGAAACAAGCTTTAGTTGAAGGTAGGCTGTGGGAACTCGTTGAATCAAGATCACATAATCATCCTTCACTTCAACGCGCTTTTCGAAAAATGCTCAAGTACGCAGAAGCCATCGAACATGAAACCCCGGTCAGGAAAACTAAGGGTCCATTCATCATATCGCATGATTCACTAAAGCGACCGGAAATATTACGGCATCAGAAAAGGTTGATTGCGAACTACACTCCCCCCTCCAAAGTCAAAACAGTCATTCTCTTTCCGGAAAGGTACCTTGAGCCTTTCCGTGAAGACTCGGAACGAGACCCGATTCTAGAAAAGATAGGCAACAGGGGGCATGTGCATCTTTGCACTTACGGGCTGGCCTACGGGATTATCCCAGAGGAACTATTGGATGTCTACCCATTATCTCAAAGCGAACATTCGCTCGTTCCTGAAACTGACATAATTCGTTCTGCGGTAGATCGTATAGTCGAATTTCTTGAAAGAGCCAATTATAAGTCCTGTCTCATCATCACAGAGGAAAAGTGGCAAGAGAAATTAGCGAAATCTACTCAACGAAGATTGAGCAAAAAAATGAAAGTGAAAATAATTGAGAGCGAAAACCTGAATAGCTCAGTTATAGCGCAAATCGTTAAGCCAAAAACCCGTAAGCGAATGAGATAAATTCAAACAAATCTAACAAGCAAGTGTGATCTTGAAAGCATGAATCTTCTCCACGTCAAAAACGAAATATCTGAACTAGGCAAGACCCCCGCTGCAGAAAAGATGTATCCAATTACTTCCGATTGGGTTCCAATTACCGATGTCCTCGCGATTATCCAACGGTTCGAAAAACATTGGGAAAAACGTAAGAGCGAAATGAACATGGAAACTGAGGCTAATTTAATTTCAGAAATCCTTGGGCGCGCCTAAAATCAATTGGCATGACAGTTTTCGCAGATTTTATTTGAATTGAGTTACCATGAGTAGGTCGAGAGATTTGAGACGAGAACAGGTATTGAAGCGCCCTACGCGGCCATTTGAAGTTGACCCTGAAAAAACCATAAGCGAACTAGTTCGAGACATGTCGGTTACTGGCTTCCAGGGTCGGAAACTGGGTGAAGCGGCAGAAGCTTGGACCGAGATGCTGAAGAAACGTGAAATGGTTATTTGGCTTGGGCTGGCCGGAGCGATGGTCCCTGCGGGCATGCGCCAACTCATCACGTATCTTGTTAGACGTAGAATGGTAGACGTGCTAGTTACCACTGGCGCGACCTTGTATCATGACGCATACGAAACCATCGGCGGGAAGCATTTTCTCGGCACTGATCAGATTGACAACGTCATGTTGCGTAAGCACCGGATTGATCGAGTTTACGATGTTTACGCGGATGAGAACAAATTCTATCAGTTGGATGTTCTGATTGAGAAAGAATTTTCTTCTCGACTACAATCGGGACGACCGTACTCGTCACGTGAAGTTCTTCACGAATTTGGCAAGTGGCTTTCGGAAATGTCACGGGATAGGGATGGCATTTGTGTTGCTGCATATGAATCGGGTGTGCCAATTTTCATTCCAACCTTCTGCGATAGCGGCATGGGTTTCTCTCTAATGTTCGCAAACAGACGTCGAAAGCGTCACATAATTGTAGATCACATGCGCGATGTTGACGAGAGCTCAAGAATTACGGAACGATCGAGGCATACATCAGTTATTGTCGTCGGCGGAGGAGTTCCTAAGAACTTCATCCAGCAGACCGCCGTGATCGCCAGTTATCAGACACGTCATGACCGGACGCATGATTTCGCGATTCAATTTACAACAGATGTACCGCAGTGGGGAGGACTTAGTGGTTCAACGTTCGAAGAAGCTCAAAGCTGGGGTAAATACAATGCACGGTCCAGAATGGTGCAATGCTTCACAGATGCAACTATAGCATTACCTGTCGTTGCCGAAGCGCTTAGTCAACGATTCAAACGATTTAGACGCCGCGTACCTCGATTCAATTGGACAGCCCACAATAACGCGCTGGATATCACGTACCAATCCGTTAAACTATAGAGTAATGTTTCAAAGATGGATCTTTAGCCGTACTTATATGATATTCCAAATCCGCCTTTAGGATTCTTCCATCCCACATTATAGCATGCGATACGGCATGCGCCGCATTCGACACAGGCATCGTACGTTATGTTGACTTTCTCTTCCTGCCATTTGTATACGTCAGTCGGGCAGACACGGATGCATCGGAAATTGAATGGGCATTTCACACACATGTTTTGATCTTTGATCCAGAGGTGTGAATCTTCGTCTACCTTGTAGCGGTCTCGGTACAACTTATCAGTAATGGTCATAGTTCGTTTGGTGCTCATGAGAACATTCTCCACATATGATATGCGTCTTTGAGGAGTCCGAGTCTCGATCTACGTTTGAAGAGCATTGACTTGGCCTCCTTGATTCTTTCCTGTTTTGTTTCGTCACCAACTAAATGCCACGAATAGATAAGCTCGTTAGCTAATTCCGGGTACAAAGTGAAAAAGTGAGGATTCGAAGCAAAGAATTTGGGTAATTCCCGGTATTGGCGGAGATCTTTCAATACGAAACTTTGTTCAAGTTTCTCACGGTACTTGGCAAGATTCCTTGAGGAGAAGTCATTATGTTTCTTGGCGTCAGCCACGCTTTGTCCAGCAATTATGCCCGATGTCATTGCGAGGTTGGTTCCTTCCCAGTTCACAGCGTTTACTAGCATCGCAGCGTCACCGACTACTAGCATCCCATCTGTGTATATCCGACCCACCTGATCATATCCTCCTTCAGGTATCAAGTGCGCTGAGTATTCTTTCAATTCCCCTTCCTGAAGGAGAGGAGCGATTGATGGGTGGCTCTTGAATTCCTCGAAGAGATCATTTGGTCTCTTACCACTCGTATCCAAGTCGTGTAGGTTGACACCTATGCCTACTGACAAGGTGTCCCTGTTTGTGTACATGAAACCTGCATGCATCCCCGGTCCCCAGCCGATAAACATCGCAGCAACGCCTTCTTCTGGCCCTAAATTGAATCGATCTTCAATTTTTTGTCGCGGGAAAGCGATCACTTCCTTAACGGCTAAGACAACTGAGTCTTGTTTGAGCTCCTCTCGGATACCTGCTTGTTTTGCAAGCATTGAGTTTACTCCATCAGCGGCGATGACCACATCTGCGAATACATCGCCCCGATCGGTCTTCACGCCAATAATTTTCCCATTTTCTTTGATTACATCTTCCGCGGTCGTTCGGTTGATTAAGGTTGCACCGGCATCTTCAGCTAATTTAGCAAGCCACGGATCAAATTTTGCTCTGTGTACCGTGAAGGCATTGTACTGTTTGTTGAAGCGCTGATTTCTGTGACTCAACAGAACATGAGAATCTTTCGTCATGAACCAGTATTGGTATTCGACTACATGTCTTTCGATCGGCGCAGTTTTCCAGAATTCAGGTGCGAGTTGTTCGGTGTGATGTCTGAATATGACACCGCCGAACATGTTCTTAGCGCCAGGTTTCTCGCCTTTTTCAATTACTAGTACGTTCATGCCGGCTTTTGCCATTGTATATGCTGCTGCCGATCCGGCTGGTCCTGCGCCTACGACTACTGAGTCGAACTTTTCTGTCATACCGTTTCAGCTGACTTTTGGAGTTTCAGTTCATCGATAATTGCTGGAACAAGCTTGAAGAGATCTCCGACAATTCCGAAATCCGCCATTTTGAAGATTGGCGCATCGGGATCAGAGTTGATCGCCACGATGTAATCTACGTTCATGATACCGACGATGTGTTGGATTGCGCCGCTGATTCCTATCGCAAAGTATAGCCGTGGTCTTACGGTTAGTCCCGTTTGCCCGACTTGATGTTCGTATCCAATCCAGCCTGCTCTTACGGCTGCTCTCGAGGCTCCAACTTGAGCGCGCAATGCGTCGGCGAGTTCTTGTATTAGGCTGAAGTTTTTGGCTTGACCTAGACCCCGCCCACCTGATACGATGATTTGTGCGTCTTCTAATCGAACTCCGACCTTCTCAATTGGCACGAACTCTACGACCTCAGTGTTCACGTCGGTTTTGCTGAGGTTCACGTCGACTTGAATGATTTCTCCTTGCCTGCCTTGAGAGGGGGGAAGGCCTTTCATGACTCGGGGACGGACGCTTGCCATTGTGGGCCGTGTTTTTGGGCAGATGATCGTTGACATGAGGTTGCCTCCATAGTCAGGGCGTGTACCGAGGAACGTGCCAGATTGTATATCGACATCCAGACCTGTGCAGTCGGCGATCAAGCCGGTTTCGAGAAGTGTTGCGGCTGATCCGGCTAGGTCTCGACCTCTAATCGTGCCGCCAAGGAGGAGGGCTTCTGGTCTGAATTTCTTCGCGGTTTGTTCTAGGGCACGGGCGTATGGTTGGGTTCTGTAGTCTTCTAATTCCGATTTTTCAATCAGATAGACTTTGTCCGCTCCATGCACGAATGCTTCGTTTGCGAGATGCGATACGTTGTTACCGATAATTACACCGGCGAGTTTGGTTCCATACATGTTGGCAAGCCGTTTTCCTTCTCCTAGAAGTTCCCATGATACTGAAGCAGGTTTGCCGTGTAAGTGTTCGATCCAG
>Ga0326728_10016126_pt1 | contig 15334 bp, 14 predicted proteins | sample MB3enrmetagenome_FD_207602 | JGI IMG/M metagenome (GOLD analysis project Ga0326728, IMG submission 207602) | Lab enriched peat soil microbial communities from McLean, Ithaca, NY, United States - MB31MN | ecosystem: Environmental > Terrestrial > Soil > Wetlands > Peat | place: USA: New York...
GCGGAAACGGCCTGCGGCGGCTTTCTCTCGGGGACGAACAACAGCTCGCGAAGTCGAAAGCGTGGAGCCTCTGTGGCTGGCGGTTCCTTGAGGAACAGGCTCGTCGTCCATCCCTTGTCTCTCACAGCCGTAAGGATTGACGCAAGCCCAGGAGAACCGGGCGTCGAAAACACTGCCGCGTGAAGGCGCGGCACGATGGGAAGAGTCGGCTGCCACGGCGCAGCGGTCCACCACTGGTCGGCAAGCTCGGCAAGAAGCTCAGCGCGTTTCTCTCTCTCGTACACCTTGCACTCTTTTGCCCCCGATCGACAGAGGAACACCGCAGTGCGGTCGCTTAGAAGCGCATCCACTGCGGAGGCGCAGGATTCGACCAAAGAGTCGAGATAGCGTTCGCCGAGCTGCCGGGGAATCAGGAGGTTCTCTGTAGTATCGAGAACGAACAGGATACGGGATTCCGGAGGCGGCACCTCCTCCCCAACGCGAAGGAAAAGCTCGCGCGAATGAGCAAAGACCTTCCAGTTCACACGCCTCGCGTCGTCGCCGGGGTAGTACTTGCGGACCTCCAGGAGTTCCTCGCTGCGCCGGCGCCTCGTGGCGGTGGCTGACGGAGCCTCCCCCTCGGCCAGGATGCGCCATGACTGCTCGCGCGTCACGGTTGGATGCACGGTGAGCGCACCCGCCATAGGAATCCTCAGGTGATTCGACGTAAACCCGAGTACGTCGCGCACTTCGAGCACAGCTGCGTCAGTGCGGTAGGCTCCACGCGCGGGAACGCTGAAGAGAACGGTGCGTTCGGTGGTCCCCGCGCCCAGGCGACAGGCGACCGAGTCGACTGATCTATCGTGCCACGAGAGAGGAAGAGAGAACAGGACAATGAAGCCAGGAGCCACGGCTCGCGGAAGCCGCGCAAAGACGTGCGCCTCACCCTCGTCACCCGGGCTCATGTCGGACTGCGGAAGGATGGCGGTCAGGAAATCGGGCTGCATGCTTTTCCTTCGCGTGAGAAAAAGCACTGTGGCGTGGCTCGCCAGGAGGGAATAGAGGGCGTAAAGGAGAAAGCTCGCGCCCCAGTACAGGGACGCCAGGTCGGAGCGGACCAGGCCTGCCGCAAGGAGGATTGCAGCAAGCAGGAACAGGATCAGCCCACGAAGGGAGAAGGGAAAGACCGCGGCCGCCGTTCGTAGCAGCGCGGCCGCAAGGTTTGTCCTCTGTGCGGACCTCATGAGCGTGGCGTCAATACGGCGTGTGGGTGAGCTGGGACAAAGTGATCTCCCGAGTCAGAGCTTCGGGGTCCATCCGCGCGTCCTTCAGGCGCAGACGATGGGAAATGACGATCGGAGCAAGGTCTATGAGATCCTGGTCAATAACGTATTCACGGTCTCTCACTAGCGCCAGGGCCCGGGCGGCCCGCACCAACATCAGGCTCCCCCGCGGCGAGGAGCCGAGTGAGATGCCGGGATGGCTGCGGGTGGCCACGGATACTCCCACCGCCGCGCGAATCAGCTTCTCGTCACAGAAGACCTGCCCTACGGCCTCACGTGCGCCCAGGATATCGTCCCTGCCGCATACTGCCTGGACCTCCGGCATCACCGTGCGGGAAGGATCATCCCGAACGATTTCGACCTCCACGTTCGCCTCGGGGTACCCTACGCGCAGTTTCATGAGAAAACGGTCGATCTGCGCAAGAGGCAGCGGATAGACGCCTTCCACCTCCACAGGGTTCTGCGTTGCGATCACGAAGAAGAAAGGATCCATGCGGTGGGTCTTGTTCCCGATGGTCACCTGCGCTTCCGCCATGACCTCCAAAAGCGCTGATTGTACCTTCGGAGTGGTGCGATTGATCTCATCCGCCAGGAGGACGTTCGTGAAAACAGGGCCGGGGGAAAACACGAACGTGCCTGTTGAAGGGTCGAACACGTCCACGCCAGTGATGTCGTAGGGCAGCAGATCAGGGGTAAACTGGATGCGGCGGAAGATTACGTGGCTTCCCTTGCGGGAGCGGGAAACAAGCCGCGCCACGGTTTTAGCCAGGGTCGTTTTGCCGAGGCCCGGCACATCCTCGATCAGGATGTGACCCCCGGCAAGGATGCAGGTCACGAGGTATTCCAGTACCTGTCTCTTGCCGCGGATCACCGTCTCCAGTCCCTCGATAAGCCGTTCGGAAAGAGCGTGGGATGCTGCGAAATCCAGCGTAGGCCTCGGGGGAGAGGCGGGGTCACCCATCAAGGGGAATGTACCACAGTCAGGACAAGGACGGATAGTACGCGAGGAGCTTCGCTTTCAGTTTCAGCGTGAGACGGCGCAAGTGCTCTAGGTTGTAGGGGAAAGTGAATGCAACGAATTTTCGAAGGATGTACTGGTGTGGGTCTCTGACCCTTTTCTGCGGCAGAAGCCAGGAAATCCCGAGCCGCTCCTTGAGGACGGGCAGGAGGAAGCGCTTCACCGTGGCGTGAAAGGCTTCCAGCTCCTGGACCCCCCTCATGATCTGCCACTCTTCCCCCGGGTAGATCGCCGTCAGGGAAACCAGCTCGCGGATGTTGCGCACGGTGCGTAGGTCCACAGGGATCCCATCGAGGATCAGGCTGAACCACGTGCGGTCGAAGTTGTTTTCGAACACGTCTCGAAGCTCGCCGATGAGCCTGAGGATCTCGAAGTTTCTCGAAAAATCTGCGTCGAAGGGAGGCAGCGCAATTTCAGACACGTTTCCTGTGCTCCGTCACCATTTCTATTGTCGGACGGAACACAGGCGCGCTGAAGGTCGAACGCTGTGTGGAAGGCGTCAGTCTCTCAGCCGTTCATGGCCTGGGCCGATCTACGCCCGCTGTGGCTATGCCTACTGCGCGTCCACGGTCTGGATGAAATCCGAGACGTCCTTCGTCTGCGCGGTCTCCTGGTCGCGCAGCGTCGTGATCTGATCCGCGAGCGTTGCCAGCTCGTCTTCCTCGTTGCTCAAGATCTTGACGTATCGCTTGTAAAGGTCAGAGGTCTCCGATAGCCGCTCCATGTTCGCCCGAATGCGCTCCTGGTCCTGAGCGATCTCGCTTACGCGCGCTTCCTTGCGCGTACGCAGCGAGGTGGTGTCTGAAAGCTTCTGCGTGAGGGCGGAAAGCTTCTGCAATGCCGCCTTCACCGCTGGATTGACCACTGAACTTCTCAGGTAAAACGCGACCTGGTCGCCCGAGAGGCTCGAAAGCGATACGCTCTGGTCAACGGTCCGCGTCTGGATCACGGACAGCGTGCCCGTCTTGCCCGCGGCGACCGCAAGGGAGAATCGGTAAACCTCCCGGGTGCGCTCAGTCGCCTCCCTGGGGCTGACCAGTGTCCAGTCTGGCAGGAATGGGTGCTCAATAAGCACGGTGCGGTCCTTTGAGCCGCGATTTTTCACGTTGTAGATCCGTTCGGTCTGCTGTTTGTTCGTGAAGAAGAAAACGCCCTTGGAGATCCTGACCGAAACGAGGCTTTCCGGAGCCAGCCCGGGAACCGCCTCAACCTCGGTGTCAAGATCCAGCGCGTAAGTGATGATCTGGCTTGCGCCCGGCGGGAGGTCTGTGATCTGCGCATCGCCGGCGTAGCTTCCGCCATCGAACACCGTGATGGGTCCCTGCATAAGGTGAAGGCTGCTTGTGTTTTTCAACCTGACAGCGTTCAAGGGATATTTCGGCTGCGTCGTCTCGTTGTACAGAGATACCCTCTCACCGCTTACCTGCTGGTTCACGATGGGCAGCATTGCCGACTCCTGTCGGGGAAGCGTCACGGGTTTCTCGATCGAGTACTGGAAAAGTTCGCCCACCTGCCCGCCCTGGGCCGAGGCGGATACGCCCTGGGAAATGGAGAACTCCGAACCAGGTGCTCCCGAAGTCTCCTCCGCAGCGGCCGCTTTCGCCATGGGGGCCACAGAGCGTCTATTCGAAAGCTCGGACGCCGCATCAGCCGAGGCTTCCTCACCTTGTGGCTGTTTCTCGTCCATGGACATGTCGTTGGTTCTGGGAGTCAGGGATTGGTACAGCTCCAGCTGGACCTCGGGGCGTTGGATGTACAGGGGTTGGTAAAGGTCCATGGTGAACGTGATAGGCCGGCCGGAGACGAGGCTCAAACCAACGTTTTTCCAGTCCCCGTCCGTCGTGTTTTCTACCAGGGCCCAACCCTGGAGGAGGTGGGATGCTACGTCGCCTAGCACGAGCCGGTAGCTCGTTTTCCACACGGGAGACTCCAGGATGTAACCTACGCTGACCCGGCGTCTGCCGTTTCCGCTGAAGTGGAGGACGAGCTTCTTCTTTTCAACCCCGTGGGACGACGACAGCACCTGGAGCGCCTGCGCCAGGTCGTCCTGCAGCTCCTTGCGCAGGAAGCGGATTCCCGCGACATCTGAAAGAGCAAGCGTGGTTAGTCCTGTGGGGCCATTGATCGTGAGGAAGTCCGCCGGCACGGGTTCCTTCCCATTCGTGGCCACTTGGCGTGTCTCCACTCCAACGATGGCTCCCGTCAGCTTCGTTCCGCCTATGAGCGTTGCCTCCATCTGTTCACCGCGAGCCTGGGCTAGGAGCGCCGTGAGGGATGGATTGGTTGTGAGATCCAGAGAGAAGCCCTTGAGCGTGCGCGTAATAGGGTCACGGGAGGAATAGGTGACGCTCGAGATCGATCCGCCGTCCAGGTCGCGCAGGACGAGGCTTTTGAGCAGGTCGTTGATCTGAGCGGCAGAGAAAGTCAACTCCATGCGGGCATTCCCGTCCACGGTGCCGTCATGCTGGAAATAACTGACCCCGCTCGTGAACATGACGAGCCGTGTGAGCGGGACGGCGGCGTCATTCTCCTCTTGCGCCCCCAGGACCACCGGGACGGCGCACGAGGCGAGAAGTGCAAGGGATGCGATCTGCCATGGAGGGGCGAGCATGCGCTACTCCTTCCTGTCGATTGTGCGGCCGTTGGCCGCGCGGCCGCCAGTCGTACCCCCGTTAGCGAGCGCCGGAGTCCTTTCGGAACGCGAGATGATGAATCCGAACATCCCGCCGATGATGCCGCCCACGATGTGGGCCAGTTCGGACACCGTGCTGGGCGTAAAAGCGTTCACGAACTCTTTCACGAGGTACAGTGCGACGATCAGGATGAATGTGAGGGGGATCTCCCCCTGTCGAATGTTCGTGAACGAGCTGAGCAGGATCAGCATAAAGACGATCCCACTCGCCCCCAGGAGGCCCGTCCTGACGATCAGGATGTTCAAGATGGCGGTGGCCACCGCGGTGACGAGCATCATCAGGAAGAGCGGCAGGGAGCCGTACTTCTCCTCGAGAACGGGGCCAATAAGAAGGATGAAGGAGAAGTTGCCGATGAGGTGGGTCCAGTTCGCGTGGCCGATCACGTAGCTCACTATGCGCAGCCACGAAAGCACCGAGGACGCATTGAAATCAGGGTAGAGAACGAAGAAGGTCTTGATGAAGGGGCCGGGTTCATTCGAGCGGACCCCGCCCGAGATCTTGTCAATGAGGAGGACGAGCGCCGCGACGATCGCAAAGGACAAGATGACCGGGGAGTTGTAGCGTATTCGAAGTTTCACTGCGGACCCCCGAAGGCGCGCGCAAGCGCTCCCTCAACCGCAGTTCCGAAGGCCTCCGCGTTCCCCGCGGAGTGCCCCGCGCCCTGCATCCAGGCGCCGCGGCCACCGCCCCTCGCGTTCAGCGATCCCAGGAGTGGGGATATGATCCCCGGCAGCTGGATGCCGTCTCCTATCGAATGCGCGACAATCCACTGAAAAGCCTGTGGAGAGCGGTCGATCGCAATGACGGCGCGGCCGGGGACTGCGACTATTCGCTCCGCGAAGGCCTTGAGATATGCCGGACCCTGACCGTCGAACACTCGTGCGGTCAGAAGCACGTTTCCCACGTTCCTTGCCTGCTGGACGGCGGCGTCAGCGTCAGTCGCGGCGCGCTCGACCTTCACCTTCCCAAGCTCCCGTTCGCTTTCTCGCGCGTTTCGCGCCAGCTCTTCCACCCGGGCCGGAATGTCTGTCTCTGCGCAGGTGAGGAGACGCATGAGCGTCTGCACGGTCGAGACCTTCCTTCGATAATCCTCCATTGCCCTGCCACCGATCAAAACGTGAAGCCGCGTGCGGCCTCTGATCTTTTCTTGTGCAACGATCTTGATGAGGCCGATCCGTCCCGTTGCGGCGACGTGCAGGCCGCTGCAGGCCGCCCAGTCGTAGGAATCCACCTCGACAATGCGCAGCCGCCCGACCTCGGGGGGTGTCCTTCGCAGCGGAAAGCGCCCGGCCTCCTTGGGGTCCACTTCGTGTATCCGGACTTGGCGGTTCTCCCCGACAATTGAGTTGGCCAACTCTTCCGCGGCCCGAAGAACCGTGTCCTCCACGGACGTCGCTTCTAGCTCGATGGTGGCCGTCTCATCGCCAAAATGCACGGACACTGTGGGAAGATTCCCTGCCGTCAGCAGGGCCTGGGAAAGAATATGCTGGCCAGTATGCTGCGCCATGAAGTCATAGCGCCGGGCGGCGTCCACTATGCCGCGAACCCGGTTTCCCACGGCGCCCGGCGGCGCATCCACCACGTGGACGATCTCGTCATGACGGTCTTTCACCTCCACGACGTGCGCGTTGCCGAGATTCCCCTTGTCCGCCGGCTGCCCTCCGCCGCCCGGGAAAAAGCACGTGCGGTCGAGCACCACCTCATGCACCGAGCCGTTTGCAGTGTACTCCCTGATAGAGGCGTCGAACTCCAGGAGGGAAGGGTCACGATAGTACAGCTTCTCCGTCACACTACGGAGTATCCGCTTTCCGTTCGCCTTGACAAGTCTCCGGAGCGACCTCTATCTTAATTCCGATTGTGGAGGTAAAGACGCTCGATTTCCCGAAAAGGTTCTCGGAATCCTTCGGCTCGTTTCGTTTCGAAGCGGAGCCGCTGCAGGTGGTCAAACAATACGCTCAGCCCTTTGCCGACGAGATTAAGAAAGGCCGCCTGGGCTCCCTCCGCGGTTCGGTGGGACCCGTGGTCATCCTGCCCGGGCACGTGCACGAGGTGGAGTTCATCGTTTCTGGGATTAATCCCTTGGAGTTTCTCACTTTCGACGCCAACCCTGTCATCAAAGGCCTTGCCGCAGACCAAGGTGGTCTGGCCGATGTTCTTCTCCTCTGGGTGCACCATGGTGGTTCTCGGGGGCCCCACTTGGCACATTCGTTCCCACGCCGGGATCTTGAGCCCAGAAGACATCGACGACGCGGTCGGCCTCGTCACGGAGATCGTGCGGCGGTTAGAGGAAAAAAGAGTGGAGTTTTTCACGGCAGTATGAAGGAATACGGAGGAGATCATGGCGGCGCTTGCTTCCTTGGATGATCTTCGGGAAGTGCTTGCCCGCCTGGAGAAGCTCAAGGGTGAGCAGCCCCAGGCGTATGAGCAATTCGCGGACATCCTGCGTACGTGGCGGAAGGTCGGATACAAGAACATCTGCAAACTCCTTCTAGGAGAGGCCACCCCGGAGAAGCTGAAGGGGGAGGCATGAGACCCCAGGCCTGGCAGGCTGCCGCGATCTTCACCCTCCTTGCGGCGTCGGCTTTTGCGCAGGACTTCCGAAAGGTCACCTGGGGGATGTCGGTGGATGGTGTGGTTTCCGCGGAGAGCGAGCTCACGTTCTCCCAGATGGATGGGACCTCGAACACGATGCTGACCGCCCACGTAGGCGTGATGGGCCACAGCGGGATCCTCAACTACATCTTCGAGAACGACAAGCTCGTCATCGCCCAGTACAGGTTCGATGACGAGGATGACATGAAGACCTACACCGAGATACTGAACATCCTGAAGAAGAAATACGGGCAGCCAGCAGATTCGGGGGACTCGTATTCGCATTGGAAGCTGCCTCGGACGTACATCGGCATTTCGTACAAGGACAACCTCTGCAAAGTGGATTATGCTGATCAAAGCTGGGTCGCGGAGACGAAGGAAAAGCATAAAACCGAGTACGATTCCATGTTCTAGACGTTGCAGAGAGCTGGAAGAAGGAATGTCCATCGATTACGTCGCTTTCGATGTCGAGACAACGGGCCTCATTCCCGGCGTGGACCAAATCCTGGAGCTGGCCGCGGTCATATTCGAGGGCGGCCGCGTCCTGGATTGCTTCCAGCGCCTGGTCGACCCGGGCATCCCTATCCCGCGGGCCGCTTCCCGGGTCAACGGGATAACCGACTCGATGGTGAGTGGTGCGCCTCCTGTCGAGGAGGCGCTGCCGGGTTTTCTCGGGTTCTTGGGCAAGGGCACGCCCGTGGCTCACAACGCTACGTTTGACGTCGAGTTCATAACGGCGGACACCCGTCGCATCGGCGAGGTTCCCCCTGCCGGCCCCGTCCTGGACACACGCGGACTGGCACGGCGCGCGTTCCCCGCGCGCTCGAGCTACAGCCTGCAAAACCTCGCCCGGGATCTCCACTTCGAAAAAGGCACGCACAGGGCTCTGACGGATGCCCACGCCTGCCGGGAGCTTTTCCTCCGCTGCCGGCAAACAATCGGGGAGGATGCGTCTCCGTCAGCACTGGCCTCAGCGAGCGGCGCGCCTTTGGACTTCATTTGTCACGCTCCGCGGCATGCCGAACTTGCCTTCCGCCTGGCCGAGGCCATGCGCTCCCGAGTTGATGTCCGCATCGTGTACCGAAGCGCGGCCGGGGAGACTACAGAAAGAGACGTGCGCCCCCTGGCGTTCGTCATCGTGGGTGGGTCGATCTGCTTGCGGGCTTTTTGCCGTCTTCGCCGGGAGGAACGGACTTTTCGCCTGGACGCCGTGCTCCGGCTGATACGATAGGCCCATTTCCAGGAAATCCGTCGACCGAAAAACCTGTCGCGAGATCGGCATTCGTGGTACTCTGGCGGCAAGCACACATCACGGGGGACCAACCATGGACGGACTGTCATCGACGGCAAAAGCAAAGATCGACGGGATCCTCGAGTGCGCCGGGCGGGAGCGCAGGAAATCGCTTTTCGAGCACGAGGTGTATGGGGTTCTTTCCGCGCTGGACCTCAGCGTTCCGAAGTTCCTTTTCGTGAGGGACCCGGCGGAGGTGACGGAGCAGGAGCTGCGCGGTTTTGGCCACTCCCTCATTGTAAAGATCGTCTCCCCCGACATCCCCCACAAGCAAAAGCTCGGCGGCGTGAAGAAGGTGTCCGCCACTGATCCCCTGTACGTCCAGTTCGTCCTGTCCCGCATGAAGGAAGAGGTGCTCTCGCATTTCGCCTCCGAGGAAGCTCCCCGAATCAGTGGCTTTCTCCTCGTGGAATATATCCCTCACACCCAGGCAATCGGCTACGAAGTGCTCATAGGCTTTCGCGAGGATCCCGCGTTCGGGCCCGTGCTCACCGTAAGCAAGGGCGGGGATGACGCGGAGTTTTTTGCCGCTCATTACGACCCGGCGAATCTGTTCCTTCCCCCCATGGAGTACCCCGAGGCCCTCGCTTTCACCCGCAGTATGCATATCCGTCACAAGTTCGAGCAGATCGGGCATACGGAATACCTCGACCTGATGGCTCGCGCTATGGCGGGATTCAGCCGCCTGGCTCTGGGATACTCGCCCATGGCGTCGAACCCCCGGTTCGCCTTCACCGCGTTCGAAGTGAATCCGTTCGCCGTTTCATCGGACGGCAGGTTCGTGGCTATCGACGGCTTGGCGGAGTTCGTTTCCGGGACGGACCTCCGTGACTGGAACACCCGCGTAAACGTGTCGAACCTGGACGCCTTCTTCCGGCCGAAGGGGATTGCAGTGATCGGGGTTTCCTCGGACCTTTCCAAGTACAACCTCGCGCGGGACATCGCGGAGTTGCTCCACGAGTTACGCCACGGGGACCTGTTCCTCGTCAACCCGCGGGGCGGCTCCCTCAGCTTCGGGGACACAGAGTACAAGCTGCACAAGGACCTGAGGGAGTTGCCCGGCCTGGTCGAGCTAGCAGTGTACGCGGCCCCGGCGCAGGCTGCCCCGGAGTTCCTGCGCACTCTCTCGGGAAGCAGCGTTCGCGCCGTGGTCCTCATCCCCGGAGTCCCGGCGTCCACTCCGTACGCGGACTATGCGCGGGAGCTTCTAGGCGCGTTGCCGTCAGGGATAAGGATCATGGGACCCAACTGCATGGGGGTGTATCACGCGGCTGCCTCTAAAGCTCCGGGGCTCAACACGCTGTTCATCAACGAGAAGAGGCTGGAAGTCCGTTCGTCGAACATGGCCAACGCGGTGCTCCTGACTCAAAGCGGCGCCTTGGCGGTCACGGTGATCGACAAGCTTCGCAACTGCCGGCCGCTGCGTTCGGTGGTGAGCTTCGGGAACAAGTTCGATGTCCGCGTGGGAGATCTTCTCGCCTACTTCGAGAGAGACCCGGCAGTCGATGTGATGGCCGTGTACCTGGAGGGGCTTGATTCCGGCGAGGGTCGCGCGTTTTTCGACCGCGCGCGGGAATCCAGCAAGCCCATCGTTGCCTACAAGGGGGGACGCACGGAGGCTGGTGCCCGTTCCGCCGCCTCCCATACTGCCTCACTGTCGGGAAACTACAGCGTCTTCCGCGCCGCCTGCCAGCAGGCTGGCGTTATTCTTTCCGGGACCATTGAGGAGTATTACGACCTCATCAAGACTTTCTCTCTCCTTGCCTCCCGGCCTCCCGGGGGCAACCGGGTGGCGGGAGTTGTGAACGCGGGTTTCGAATCCACTATTGGCGCCGACGAGCTGCAGGGGCTGACGCAGGCCAGGCTCGGTGAGAAGACTGTAGAGAAGCTTGCCCGGATCAACAGGCACGGCCTAGTGGACGTCTCCTCCCCGTTTCTCGACATCACCCCTATGGCGGACGACGCTATGTACGCAGAGTTCGCGGAGGCGGTGATCGAGGACGATGCGGTGGACTGCGTTTTCGTGGCCATCGTCCCCCATGCGGTCTCCCTCAAGACGGTGCCCGAGACCTGCCGGGATCCTGATGGCCTGGCCTACCGCCTGGTCCAGATCGCCTCACGGCACGCCAAGCCCATGGTCGTTTCGGTCAACGCCGGCCGCTATTACCAGGATTTCGTAGCGGTCCTGGAGGAGGGCGGGTTGCCGGTGTACTCCGACATCCGTTCGGCCATCACTTCGTTGGATACGTTCGTGTCGTACAATCTGAGGAAACAGGGTGGCCGCTGAGTTGTTTCAGCTCGTGGACAGGGAGGGCCGCCCCGCCGGCCAAGCAACACGTGAGGAGTGCCACGGGAATCCGCTCCTAATCCATCTCGTCGTCCACCTTCACGTGATGGATTCAGAAGGAAGGCTCCTCCTGCAGAAACGGTCCATGACAAAAGACACACACCCGGGCCGCTGGGACACGTCCGTCGGCGGTCACGTGAGGGCTGGGGAAGAGGTGATGGACGCACTGCGCCGGGAGGCGCGGGAGGAACTGGGGATCGATGCCGCGGAGGCCCTCTTCCTCTACGGCTACCTTTACGGCAGCGCATTCGAGACGGAGTTTGCCCGGTGCTTCCTGTTGAGGTATTCGGGCAACCTTGTGGCTGATCCGGAGGAGATCGACGAAGTCCGGTTTTTCTCTCTGCAGGAAATCCAGGCGATGGTCGGGACAGCCTCGCTCACGCCCATGTTCGAGCACGAGCTGCCCATGCTCATGCAGCGCCTGGAAAGCCCTCGGTGACCTTTTTCCCTTTCGCGTCCCCGCACTTGCTCTTCAGGTAGGGAAGCAACTCGTCCACGGAAAGAGGTTTGCTGAAGTAATTGCCCTGAAAGAAGTCGCACCCGTGGCTGCGAAGGAGGATCGCCTGCGATTCCGTTTGAACGCCCTCCGCCACGACGGCAAGACTGAGGCTGCGCCCCATCCCGATGATGGCTTCGGCAATTTCAACGCTGTGGGGGTCCTGGGGGATGTCCTTGATGAAAGACCTGTCGATCTTAAGCCGGTCGATCGGGAATCTCCGCAACAACGAAAGCGAGGACGACCTGGTGCCGAAGTCGTCCAACGCGATGGTCGCCCCGAGCGATTTGAGCCGCTCGAGCTTGCGGCGGACCTCCGGGAAGTCCTCCTGCAGCGTCCCCTCTGTGAGCTCGAACTCCAGGCTCGCGAACGGGAATCCGCTCTGCGCCACGACCTGTTCCACGCGGTTCAAAAAATCCGAACGCCGTAGCTGATGTGCTGAAATGTTGATCGCAATTCGCAGCTCGGGCTCGCAAAGCCCGTGCCAGCTTTTGCCCTGCTCGCAGGCTAGGCGCAGGAGGAACGCTCCGAGGTCATGGATGAGGCCGGTTTCCTCGGCAAGGGGAATGAAAACCTCGGGGGAAACGACGTCGTCTATCCTACTCCGCCAACGTGCGAGCGCTTCCAACCCTACGACACCGCTCGTGGAAGCGCTCACCATCGGCTGGTAGCTGAGGAAAAACTCACTTGCCTCGACGCCCTGGCGCAGCTTCATTTGGAGCCGGAGCCGTTCCACGGCAGCCTTGTTCATGTCCCGGGAGAAGAACTGGTAGCCGTTCTTGCCGCGTTCTTTGGCCCGGTACAAGGCTGTGTCGGCACTGTGCAGGAGCCCCTCGACGTCGCTTGCATCCTGAGGGAAAACGGCAATGCCGATGCTCGAGCTCGTGAAAACTTCCCTCTGTTCCAGGGCGACGGGTTCCGCGACCCTGGCGAGGATCTTCTGCGCCAGGCCCACGACGTGCTGCGAGTTGTGCAGGTGGGGGACCACGACGGTAAACTCGTCCCCGCCCATGCGCGCCACGGTGTCGCTGTCGCGCACGTTCTCCCGTATGCGGTCCGCAACGGTGCGAAGCACGGCGTCCCCCCCCCGGTGGCCCATGTTGTCGTTGATCAGCTTGAACCCGTCCAGGTCGAGGAACATCAGCGCTACCATCTCCCCCGAGCGCCGCGCATCCTGGAGGCTCTGCTCCAGCCTGTCATGAAAAAACCTGCGGTTGGCCAGCCCTGTGAGACTGTCGTAATTGGCCATGTGATAGAGCTGCTCCTGGGTCTGTTTCACCGCAGTGTTGTCGGAGAACAGTCCGATGTATCGGATTACCTGTCCGTGCTCGTCGGGCACGGCGCTGACGGAGAGCCACTTCGGATAGATTTCCCCGTTTTTCCTCTTGTCCCAGATCTCCCCCTGCCAGCTTCCCCTCTCGCGGACGCTATTCCAGAGCACCCGATAGAAGTCTTCGTCGTGCCGGCCCGACTGCAGGATGTTGGCGTTCTCTCCGAGTATCTCTTCGCGGGAATAGCCCGTGATGGTCGTGAATGCGCGGTTGACATCCAGGATCCTCTGCTCGGCGTCCGTGATCATCACACCTTCGGTGGCGTTCTCGAAGACCTGAGCGTCCAGCTGGAGCTTCCTTTCCGCCTGCTTGCGGTTGGTCGCGTCAAGGCCGAAGACGTCGACATACCCCATCTCGGGCACGGGGACGAGGTTCAGCAGCAGCGTCTTGAATCCGATTTGCGCCTCCACCTCGCGGCTCTCCTCGCGCCCAAGAACCTCCTGGATGGTCGTTTTCCATTCTGCGGGAACTGCTTTTTGCTCCGCCGCGTTCCAGTGCATGAGGAGGAGCCAGCTCCCGGGGTTGGCGTACAGGATGGTTCCGTCATCAGCGATCCGCAAGACGGGAAACGGATTCTCGTCCGAGAACCGTGCAACGCTTCGGGTGTGTTGCTCCTGTTCGTTTTCCAGGCGTCCGTCGGCGGCGTCGAGGACAAGAACATCCGTTCCGCCAAGGCTGAGACGCGAGGCTCGGTATGCGACAGCTATGAAGCTGCCCTTCGCGTGCCGCAGCCTGGTTCGTCCCCTGAGGGCAGCGCCTTCTTTCGCGGCAGCGATGATCCTTCTCATGAACTCTGTAGCCATGTCCGTCCGCGGAAAGAGAACGGACACGTTCTCCAGACTAAGACCGCCGTCGGCATATCCGAGCATCTCAGCTGCGTAGCGATTGCTTTGAAGGATCGTCCCGTCCTCTGCAAGGAGCAGGATAGCGGAATCTATCGCGTCCAGCAGACCGCTGGAAAGCGCCGGGAGGCCCGCTGCCAAGCGGCGTTTCGAAGCTTCGGAAGGGACGTTCATTTAAGCGCCAGATTGATTGTGACCGAGGGCCGGTCAGGCCCGCACGGGAGCGGCGCTGTCCTGTTCCCGATAGTCCAGCGCCGCCTGGCGGGCAAGCGCTTCGTACGCCCGTCCGTTCTCTCGAATCCTTTCCAGGGTCGCATCATCCACGTTGCGTACCACTTTTGCCGGGCTGCCCAGGATGACCGACCGGGGGGGAAACGACTTGCCCTCGGTCACGAGCGCCCCCGCCCCGACAATGCTTTGCGCTCCGATGACCGCACCGCTCAGGACCACCGCGCCCATGCCGATGAGACAGTCATTCCCCACGGTACAACCGTGGAGTACCGCGTTGTGTCCAATCGTGACCCTTTCCCCGATTGTGAGCGGCAGGCCGGTGTCCACGTGTAACGTTGCCCCGTCCTGCACGTTCGACCCCGTCCCCACTTTGATGCCGGCCAGGTCGGCCCGCAGCGTGGCGCTGAACCACACGCTCGTTGCCGCTCCCAGCTGCACCTCCCCGGCCACTTCCGCGTTCCATGCCACGAACACAGAAGGCTCGATGATCGGCGCCTTGTCTCCGATCTTGTGCACCATATCAGGTAAATATACGCTGCGGCCTTACGCCCGAAAAGCAGGAAAGTTTGACGATACCCGGCGAGTGCCATACCTTTTCTCACCATAGGAGGCGTATCATGGAGCATAAACTCGCCGAGGGCGCCAAGGCCCCAGATTTTTCCCTTCGTGACCAGGATTCGAAGGCCGTGAAACTGTCAGACTTTCGGGGCCGAAAAGTGCTTCTCTACTTCTACCCGAAGGCGGATACTCCGGGATGCACGACGCAATCGTGCGCCGTGCGTGATGCTCGGCAGGACTTCCGCAAGCTTTCCGTGGTAACACTGGGCATCAGCCCCGACACTCCTGAGGACCAGAAAAAGTTCGACATGAAGTTCTCGCTCGGATTCCCGCTTCTTGCGGATACGGACCATGCGATTGCCGAGGCGTACGGCGTGTGGGGAGAGAAGAACTCTTATGGAAAAAAATCGATCGGCATCATTCGCTCGTCTTTTCTCATCGATGAAGGAGGCGTCGTGCTGCGCGCCTGGTATGGCGTGAAGCCCGAGGAAACCGTGCCAAAGGCCAAGGAGGCGCTTTCGCAGGCGGCCTAGACACCTGTTTCAGGGACGTTTTCGTCGTCGGGATGTCCTAGCGGTGCTCGCTACCGGGTTAGTCCTATTTGACCACGGCCTTCCGTGACGTACGCCTGACGACGTGAATTACGGGCGATTATTCTCGCGACCCTTTGTAG
>Ga0326728_10016128_pt1 | contig 15332 bp, 11 predicted proteins | sample MB3enrmetagenome_FD_207602 | JGI IMG/M metagenome (GOLD analysis project Ga0326728, IMG submission 207602) | Lab enriched peat soil microbial communities from McLean, Ithaca, NY, United States - MB31MN | ecosystem: Environmental > Terrestrial > Soil > Wetlands > Peat | place: USA: New York...
GCGCCATCACTTCTTTCGACCTCAATTACCGGCAGAAGTTGTGGGACATCTGGGGCGGCCAGGCGAAGGCGCTCGATATTTTGGGCAGGATTGTCCAGCACGTGGACGTTCTCGTGGGCAACGAGGAGGATTTGCAGAAGGGCCTGGGCATCGAGGGCCAGGACGTGGAGAGCAAATCAAAACTTGACCCGTCGGCCTTTTACGCCGTTATTGACCAAGCCGTGAAAAAGTTCCCGAACGTGAAGGCCGTCGCCACCACCTTGCGCGAGGTGCATTCCACCAACCGCCATACCTGGGGCGCGGTGGCCTGGATCAACGGACGGACGTTTCAATCGCCCATGTGCGAACTGGATGTGGTGGATCGCGTCGGCGGCGGCGACGGGTATGCGGCCGGTTTTTTTTACGGCCTGCTCTCCGGCGCGTCGGAACAGGAGTCGGTGAACCTCGGCTGGGCGCATGGCGCGCTGCTGACCACCTTCCCCGGCGACACCACCATGGCCACGGTCGAGCAGGTCAAGGCCTTTGCCAAAGGCGGCTCGGCCCGGATTCAACGCTGATTTTGAGACGCTCGAACAGGCGGGACGCCCGTGCCACTAAGTTATCATGTTATACTTTGCCCGAGGTTCCGTGACGGACGATTTGTCTGACGCCGATTTGCGCGCCGGGCTTTTTGCCGCGCTGGAAAAAATCGGCCCCCGCGGGCGCGTGCTGGCGGTGCCGCCGGATTTCACGCGTTTCCATTCCCAGGCAGGCCGGCTGACCCGGCTCGCGTACGAATACTTTGGCGACAAGCTCACGGACGTCCTGCCCGCGCTGGGCACGCATACGGCCATGACCGGCGGACAGATCGCGGAAATGTATGCCGGCGTGCCTGAAACGCTTTTCCGCGTCCACAACTGGCGCACAGGCATTACCACGCTGGGCGAGGTGCCCGCGACATTTGTGCGCGAGGTTTCTGAGGGCGCGGTGGATTTCGCATGGCCGGCGCAGGTGGCCAATCTCATCGCCGGCGGCAGACACGATTTGATTTTGTCCATCGGCCAGGTCGTACCGCATGAGGTCGTTGGCATGGCCAATTACAACAAAAACATTTTTGTGGGCACGGGCGGGCAGGAAGGCATCAACAAAAGCCATTTCATCGGCGCGGCGTTCGGCATGGAACGCATGATGGGCCGCGCGGACACTCCGGTGCGGCGCATTTTGAATTACGCTTCGACGCATCTGGCCGGACATCTGCCCATCGTCTATGTCCATACCGTGGTGGGCCGCGGCGAAGATGACCGGCTGGTTGTGCGCGGCTTGTATGTGAGCGACGACTCGTCGGGATTTGAAAAAGCCTCCGAGCTGTCGTTGGAAGTGAACTTTGAAATGCTGGCCAAGCCATTGACCAAGGTGGTGGTTTATCTCGACCCGGCGGAATTCAAGAGCACCTGGCTGGGCAACAAGGCCATTTACCGCACGCGCATGGCCATGGCCGATGGCGGCGAACTAATCATCCTCGCGCCGGGCCTCCGCGAGTTTGGCGAGGACCAGGAAATTGACCGGCTGATCCGCAAATATGGCTATCGCGGCACCCCGGCAACGCTCGCGGTCACGAAGGCCAACCCGGAACTGCAAAACAATCTCAGCGCCGCGGCGCACCTGATTCACGGCTCCAGCGAAGGCCGCTTCGGCATCACCTATTGTCCCGGCCACTTGACGCGGCAGGAAATCGAGAGCGTGAATTTCAAATACGCGGACTTGACGACCATGATGCACAGGTACAATCAGCTTCAGTTGAAGGACGGCTGGAATAACGTCGGCGGCGAAAAGATTTTTTATGTCTCGAACCCTGCCCTGGGCCTCTGGGCCTGCCGGAGCCGGTTTGATCGGTAGGCGCCATCCTCCATCCTCTATTCTCAATATTCTGCCCCCCGCCCGTCGCTATCCTCTTCCGTCCGCGCGGACAGGCTGCTAGACTTTCCCCGCGCGAATATGTCCGCCACGCTGAAATCACTCCGGGCGCTGTCCGATGCCACGCGGCTGCGAATCGTCGCCCTGCTGGAGCGCGAGGAATTGTCCGTGGCCGAGTTGCAGGAAATCACCCGGCTCGGCCAGTCCCGCATTTCCACGCACCTGGGGCTGCTCGCGGACTGCGAACTGGTGGTCTCCCGGCGCGAGGGCAAGCGAACCTTTTACAAATTGAACCCGCAGGCCGATGCCGTGACCAACGAGTTCATCCAGCTTGCCATCCGCGGAGCAAAAGAGCTGCCCGAACACGGCCACGATCACATCAATCTCAAGCGCATTTTGGCGCGGCGCAAGGAACAGGCGCAGGTCTATTTCAACCAGATTGCCGGACGGTTCGACCGCGTCTATGGGCCGGGCCGCTCGTGGCAGGCGTTTGGGCATCTGCTGTTGCGCATTCTGCCGCCGCTAGTCGTGGCAGACCTGGGCGCTGGCGAAGGCCTGTTGAGCGAACTGCTGGCGCGCCGTTGCAAAAAGGTCATTGCCGTGGACAACTCGGAAAAGATCGTCGAATTCGGCGCGGCCAAGGCCCGGAAAAACGGCCTGAAAAACCTCGAATTTCGCCAGGGCGATTTGCAGAACCCGCCCATCGAGCCCAACAGCATGGACCTGGTGGTTTTGAGCCAGGCGTTGCATCATGCGGAGAACCCCGCCGCCGCGCTCAGGAGCGCGTACAAAATCCTGAAGCCGGGCGGGCAGATTTTGCTGCTCGACCTGCTCAAACACAGTTTCGAGAAGGCGCACGAACTTTACGGCGACCGCTGGCCGGGCTTTGCGGAGGGGGACCTGCACCGCTGGCTGGAAGACGCCGGTTTCAAGAGGATTGAAATCAGCATCGTGGCCGCCGAAGAGGAACCGCCCTATTTTCAGACCATTTTGGCGGGCGGGGAAAAGTAGTGTGCCGTGACGTTTCGGATTTTGCAAAACCATCGCCCTTGCTAAACTCACGCCGATGAATGCGCAACCGTTGTTCGATTCCATCGTCAATGCGCTGGCCATAGTCCGGCTTGACGCGATTTTGATCGGCAATGCGGCGGCAGCCATTCAGGGATCGCCCGTGACAACTGTGGATTTCGATTTCATGTTTCGCGCCACTCCGGCCAATCTCGCCAAACTGAAAAAGTTCGCCGCCAGGGTGGACGCCATGATTTTACGGCCTTATTATCCCGTGTCGGCGCTGTATCGCGTGGTGAACGACGACTCCGGCATGCAGGTGGATTTCATGCCCGTCGTCCATGGGGTCAAGTCGTTCAACAGCCTGCGTTCGCGCGCACTGAAGATGAAATTCGGGGTGTCCGAAGTTTGGATAGCCAGTCTGGCGGACATCATCGCCAGCAAACGCGCCGCAGGGCGTCCGCGTGACCGCGCGGTGCTGGACATTTTGGAAAAAACGTTGCGTGAAAAAGAAGCGTCAGCAAAAACGTGAAGCGGCCTTGGCTGCCTTGCGCGCGGAAAGCGAACGCGCGGAGCTGGATCTAATCCGCCGCCGGCTGGCATTGCCAGTGTCCAAGCGGATGAATTTTCTGCGCGTGCGATTGCCCGGCGGCGGTTCGCGTTTGTGAACCGCGCGAAAAGTTCTTGGCCACAGATGGGCACAGATGAAACACAGATAGAGGCACTAAATTCTTATCTGTGTTTCATCTGTGTTCATCTGTGGCTAAAAATTATTTTCAGCCCACGATCAAATTCACCATCTTCTTCGGCACAATGATGACTTTCTTGATGTTCTTCCCGGCAAGGAAGGGTTGAGCTTTTTCGGACGCCTTGGCGGCGGCTTCAAGTGTCGCGTTGTCGGCGTCCAAGGCCACTTTGATCACGTCGCGGAGTTTGCCGTTGACCTGCACGGGAATCTCAATCTCGCTTTCCACCAGCAGGGCGGGATCAAACTTCGGCCAGGGCTCGTAGGTCAGAGACGGCGCGGCCTGGCCGAAGGTGGAATGCAACCGCGCCCACAATTCTTCCGCCAGATGCGGCGCGAAAGGCGCCAGCAATTGCAGGAACGGGCGCAGCACCGCCAACGGTTTGGCCTGCCATGTCATGGCTTCGTTGACAAAGACCATCATGGCGGAAATGGCGGTATTGAAGCGCAGGCCGTCCAGGTCTTCGGTGACCTTTTTGATGCAGGCGTGCAGCGCCTTGAGTTGCGCCGGCGTGGGGTCCGCATCCGTGATGGCGCTGTCCAGCAGGATGACATCCAGCAAATCCGCGCGGGGTTCGGCGGCGGTGGTTTCGGCTTGTTCAAATGCGGTCTCGGCCCGCTCGTCCACGAACAGCCGCCAGACGCGGCCCAGAAATTTGTACACGCCGGCCACACCGTGCGTGTTCCACGGCTTCACGTCCTGCAATGGTCCCATGAACATCTCGTACAGACGGAAGGCGTCCGCGCCGTACTCCTTGAGGATATCGTCCGGGTTCACCACATTGCCGCGCGACTTGGACATTTTCTGTCCGTCTTCGCCCAGGATAAGGCCCTGATTGACGAGCTTGAAAAACGGTTCCGGTGTGGAAACGTGGCCGAGGTCGAATAATACCTTGTGCCAGAAACGGGCGTAGAGCAGGTGGAGCACGGCGTGTTCGGTGCCGCCCACATAGAGGTCAACGCCGGGGGTGACGCGTGAACCGGCATCCGCCCCCATCCAATACTGTTCCGCGTTCTTGCCAACGAAGGCGTCGGCATTCTTGGCATCGAGATAGCGGAGATAATACCAGCAAGAGCCGGCCCATTGGGGCATGGTGTTCGTTTCGCGTACGGAACCGTCCGGGAGCGTCAGCCAGTCCTTGGCGCGCGCCAAAGGCGGCTCGCCGCCGGGGGTGGGCTTGTAATCTTCCAACGTGGGCGGCAACAACGGCAATGCCGATTCCGGCAACGCTTCGTGGTAGAGGTTCCCGGCGGCGTCCTTTTTCCAAATTATCGGGAACGGCTCGCCCCAGTACCGCTGACGGCTGAAGAGCCAGTCGCGCAGCTTGAAGTTGACCGTCTTTTTGCCAAGGCCCTTCTCTTCCAGCCAGGCGGTGATTTTCTTCTTTGCCTCGGGCGTGGGCAGGCCGGAAATGAAGCCGGAATTGACCGCCGTGCCGTCGCCGACAAACCCTTGCCAGTCCGTTTTTGCGTCCGGCGGCTGGACGACTTGAATGACCGGCAGATTGAATTTTTTGGCAAACTCAAAGTCACGCTCATCGTGGGCCGGCACGGCCATGATGGCGCCGGTGCCGTAGGTGGCCAATACATAGTCGGCTATCCAGATGGGGAGCTTCCCGCCGTTGACCGGATTGATGGCGTACGCGCCGGTGAAGACGCCGGTCTTTTCCTTGGCCAGTTCCGTGCGTTCCAAATCAGATTTGCCTGAAGCAAAAGCCTGGTAGTCTTCGACCGCCCGGGCTTGTTCTTTCGTGGTGATTTGCGGAACCAGCTTGTGCTCCGGCGAGAGCACCATGTAAGTCGCGCCGAACAATGTGTCGGGCCGCGTGGTGAATACCCTAATTTTCTCCGTGCTGCCGGCGATTTGAAAGTCCACTTCCGCGCCTTCGCTGCGGCCAATCCAGTTTCGCTGCATTTCCTTGAGCGAATCGCTCCAGTCAATCGTGTCCAGGTCGGCGAGCAATCTTTCCGCGTAAGCGGTAATGCGGAGCATCCATTGCCGCATGGGCCTGCGGATGACGGGGAAGCCGCCCACTTCGCTCTTCCCGTCAATGACCTCCTCATTGGCCAGGACGGTGCCCAGTTCCGGGCACCAGTTGACCGGAGCCTCGGAAACATAAGCCAGCCGCCGTGAATCAACATAAGCCCGCAGGTCCGCTTCCGATTCATTTGGGCTTTGCGCTTTGCGCCTGGCAATCAGTTCGGAAACCGGGCGCGCGCAATTTTTCTCCGCGTCAAAGCAGCTGTGGTAAAGCTTCAAAAAAATCCACTGCGTCCACTTGAAATAATCCGCGTCGGTCGTGGCGAGTTCGCGGGTCCAATCGTAGCTGAAGCCGAGGCTTTTGATCTGGCGCGTGAAGTTGGCGATGTTTTCCTCGGTGGTTTTGCGGGGATGCTGGCCGGTCTTGACGGCGTATTGTTCGGCGGGCAGGCCGAAGGAATCCCAGCCCATGGGATGCAGCACGTTGAAACCCAGGGCGCGGCGGTAGCGCGCGAGAATATCCGTGGCGGTGTAGCCCTCGGGATGCCCCACATGCAGGCCCGCTCCGCTCGGATAGGGAAACATGTCCAGGATGTAAAACTTCGCGGGGGCCCTGCCGCCAGCACGCATGGAGTCCCGCCCATGCCGCGCGGCGAACGGATGCCCCTCCGGCACGGGCTCGCCCGGGTTCCAGGCGCGAAAGGTCTGCTGCGTCTCCCAAGCCTTCTGCCACTTGGGTTCAATCAGGTGAAACGGATATTGTCTGCGACTGCTGGCCATAGAGCCACAAATGCTACGCGAAGAAACGCCAGACTCAATACGCGTTTTCGACCGGGGGCACAGGTGGCTTCCACAGATGATGTTCGAGTTTAGCAAATGTTTGCCCGCAACTTCAGGCTGGTTTATCTTTACGGTCTGGAATGCAGGACAAAATCAATGTCAGCGCCATTGGCAATCCGCCGGCCCCCGCGCGGCCAGGGTGGCTGCAAACTTTTGTCATTGGCCGGCGGCCCAAGGCCACTTTGATCCGCATCCTCGTCGTCATCTTTGCCTGCTTTGTCACCTTCAACTTTGTGCTCCTGCCCATCCGCGTCACGGGCATTTCCATGGAGCCGACCTACCGCGACCACCAGATTGACTGCGTGAACAAGCTGGCTTACCTCCGGCATGAACCGCGGCGCGGCGACGTGGTGGCCATCCGCCTCTCGGACCTGGGAATCTTCGGGCGCCCGGCTGACATGTTGATGAAACGAATCATCGGGCTGCCCGGCGAGAGCGTCTCGTTTCATGCGGGACGGGTTTATATTAACGGACGCCTGCTGGACGAACCCTATCTGAAGACGTTCTGTGACTGGGAGCATCCGCCGGTGCAATGCGGGCCGGACCAGTATTATGTGGTGGGCGACAATCGTGATATGTCCTTCGAGAATCATGTGAAAGGCCTGTTCCGGCGCAACGACATTGTGGGGAAAGTACTGCTGTGAGGACCGCCTTGCGTTTGGGAATGCTCGCGCTCCTGGGCGCGCTGGGGTTCTGGCTGTGGACCGTCCTGTTTCCCAGCCCGGAAAAGGTCGTGTTCAGGATGATTTCCAAGCTGGGCGCCACCGCAAACATCCAGGCAGGCGAAGGCGCCATCAGCCGCGCCAGCAAGGCCGCAACGGTCAGCAGCCTGTTCGCGAATGACGCGGAAATTGCCTTCGACGTCAATGAGGCGGGGACCAGGACCCTGTCGGGACGCGATGAAATTCACGAGGCCGTCATGGGCGGCTTTGCGAATGTGCCGTCGCTGACGGTGCAGTTTTATGACATAACGGTGCAGGTCGGCCCGGATAAACAAAGCGCCGAGGCGGACTGCAACGCGCGGGCCAGCACCGACAGCAACCGGGATTTCGGCATCCGGGAATTGCGCTTTCAGTTGAAAAAGCGGGACGGCGACTGGAAAATCACGCGGGCCGAAACCGTAAAGACCTTGCAGTGAATCAAAACGGGCGTTTGCTGAAAATGGGCTTCTACTTGCCTTCGATGCCCTTCAAGTAGGCGAAGATCAGTTCCGGCAAGTCCTTGCTGTAGCCGCCTTCGAGCAGGCTGACCACGGGCACGCCGAGCCCGCGCAAACTCTGGCCGAGCCAGTGAAAGTCCTCGTGCAACAGCGTGCTTTCCCCCAATGGATCGCGGAGATAGGCGTCGAACCCGGCGGACACGGCCACCAGGTCGGGCCGGAAACTTCGGAGATCGTCAAGCGCGTTGGCAAGCTTGGCGCGATAGGTCAGGCGCGGCGTGCCGGGAAGGACCGGGTAATTGAAACAGTTGCGTCCGCGGTTTTCCGCGCCGGTGCCGGGATAAGCGGGATGCTCATGCACGGAAAAAAACTCGATGTCCGGGCGGTTCAACAGGATGTCCTCGGTGCCGTTGCCGTGATGCACGTCGAAGTCAAAAACGGCCACACGCCGGGCACCTGTGGCCTGCGCTTCCAGGACGGCAATGGCGGCGTTGTTCAGGTAGCAAAAGCCCATGGCCTTGTCGCGCATGGCGTGATGGCCGGGCGGACGCATGAGGCTGAAAACCGTCTCTCCCGCGCGGGCCAGTTTCAGGGCGTCCAGCGCTGCGGCCGCCGAGGCGCGCGCGTAATCCTGGATGCCTTCAAAATACGGCGTGTCTTCATCGAAATCTTCAGCGCGGCCGAGACGGGCGAGCATTTCGGGGGAATGTGCGCGAAGAATTTGCTCGTCGGTCACGCTCGTTGGCGCGGCCCAGGCCAGGGGAATTTCCTGCTGGGCTTTGAGCAGGGCCGCCGTGCCGGTGATGCGTTGCGGACGTTCCGGATGCCCGGCGCGGGAATAGCCGGTGCAGGTGTCATTCGAGATGATTGTCACGCGAAATTGTAACCGCGAACGGCGGAAAATGAACATGATTTTTATAGATTTCCCTATTCGCGTATTTTGCGTATTTCGCGGTTAAAATTTTGTTGGGGGACGAAGCTTTTTAACCGCGGATGGACGCCGATAAACGCAGATAAAAAACATTTCTCTTCAAATTGCCCAATGTCGGTCTGTTCTCGAAAAAACTTTCCAACCGCGAAATACGCGAAATACGCGAACGAAAAAAGATGGTCAAAACGGAAACCTTGACAAAATTAGGCAAGACGACACGATGGCTGCATGAACTCTGGAGCGCCAACCAGCGGAACCAGCCAGAAATCCAGTTCCGCCCGCTTCTGCTTAACCTCCTGTCAGGCCACATTCAGTTTATGAGTATTACTCGATTCACTTTTGGGATGTGCCTGGCCTCATTTGCCTTTGTGACCGGTTGCGCCACGTCGAAGCCTGATTCAGCACAGCTTGACCAGTTGATGCGCCGAACCAGTGCCTTGGAACAGCGAGTTCACGATTTGGAAGATTCCAATGCGGCATTGCAGAAACAAGTGCGAGAGCTTGAAAACCGGCGGATATACATTCCTGGTGCGCCGCCTTTGATTCCACCGCAGAGTCCACGAGTTCCACCCCGGAGTCCGCCATCGTCGAATGAGCCGCCGCCTCTTACGCCTATAGAATCAAAATGATTATGTGGCCTGACCGCGCCGAAGCCACCTCCAAGTACACTATGCCAGTCCTTCGACCAACTTTCGGCGTCGTTTTGGCAATCGGCTTATTCGGCTGCTCAAAGTATGAAGGCATAGTACTGGTTCATCCGCCGACAGTTGAAGTTTCTCCTGGATTGCCCGCGACCGCTACCAATGCGGTTCTCAGTCTTTCCATTTTTGAGCCGGCGGACGCTTCGCCTACCAATTATCGTAGCGCGACTTATGGAATCCGGAGTTTGCAATATCCGGGTTGGTCCAGCTCGACGATAGATGGCACTAATGTATGGTCTCAAGAGGCACGATTGGCCGCCATAATTCCCGATGGCTTTGAGATACGCTTCACACGCTGCGACAATGGCGTCACACAGACGAATACCGTTTTGTTTCGCTTTGGAGAGACAACACAAACAAGCACGATAGGATTTAGGATTGTTGGAAGGTATGAATAGCCTATACCGCGCTGAATCCAACGCCGACTGCCCTGCGGAAAATTTCTCTTTTGCCGCGTGTGTCCCCAGTCTAGTCTCCCCGCTCAATGAAAATGACCACCAAGGCGCTCACGCTCGCGGCCGCACTGGCCACCCTCGCTTTTTCCGCCCGCGCATGGGATTACGAAGGCCACCACGCCATCAATGAACTGGCGCTGGCCTCGCTGCCGCCGAATTTTCCCGCCTTCGCGCTCACGCCGGAAACGCGTGTGCGCATCGCCTACCTGGCGGGCGAGCCCGACCGCTGGCGCAACGAGACCAGCCTCCGCAACGGCACCGGCCTGGCGCTGGGCCACGTCAACGGGCCGGACCATTACTTCGACCTCGAGGACATTTATCAATATGGCCTCACACCGGAGACGCTCCCGCCGCTGCGCTATGATTTTCTGGCCGCCATTGTGAAGGCGCGGAAGGCCCACCCGGAAAGATTTCCGGCGATTGATCCCGCGCGGGACAGCGACCATACCCGCGAGTTGAGCGGTTTTTTGCCGTGGGCCATCACCGAGAATTACGAGAAATTGCAATCGGGTTTCAGCACGCTGGCGGCGCTGGAAAAGGCCGGCGGCACGTCCGAAGAAATTGCCAACGCCCAGCAGAACATCGTTTATGTCATGGGCGTGATGGGGCACTTTGTGGGCGACGCCAGCCAGCCGCTGCACACCACGAAACATTTCAACGGCTGGGTGGGCGACAACCCGAACGGTTACACGACCGAACACACCTTTCACGCGTGGATTGACGGCGGGTTCTTTCGCAAGACCGGCGGCATTGACGTTCACAAGCTGACGGCCCAAATCCACACTGCGGAAAAAATTCCCGCCGCGGCGGACCCGAATGGAATTTTCAAGACAGCCGTGCATTTCATCACGGCCAACAATCAACTGGTCGAGCCGCTCTACAAGCTGGAGAAAGCGGGGAAATTGTCCGGCGAGGGCGACACCAGCGAAGGCCGGGCCTTCCTGGAAACCCAACTGGTCAAGAGCGGTCAACTGCTCGGCGAACTGTGGCTGACGGCCTGGCAGACCGCGCCGGAAGACACTTACCTGGAGCATGAATTGCGGCAGCGCCAAGGCGCTTCCACGGATGCCAAATAGATTCGACATGAACGCCAGCACGGCATCGCGCATCGCGGCGGCAGCGGGTTTGCTGGCCGTGGCGCTGGGCGCATTCGGCGCACATGGACTGAAAGGGCTGCTGGCGCAAAACGGCACGACCGGGATTTGGGAGAAGGCCGTGCTGTATCACTTCGTTCACGCATTGATGCTGTTTATTTTGGCGGAGCGGAAACCGTTGCGGATTTTCGCATGGTGGTGTTTTCTGGCGGGTATCATCGTTTTTTCCGGCTCCTTGTATTTACTGGCGGCGACGAATTGGTTGTGGCTGGGCATGGTGACTCCGTTCGGCGGCGTCAGTTTTCTGGCCGGATGGATTTGCCTGATGTTAAAGCCCGGCACAACCGTCCAATGACCCGCCGCGCAGGGCGCGCATGATGGTGTTGAATCCCTTTCCCGTTTCTGCTTAAATGTACAAACTATGGGACGCCAATGGCTTCATGCCAAACGATTGGTCGCCGGCCTGAAAAAAGGCCGGACGACGGGCAAACTGGTGCGCGAAATTTCCGTGGCCGCCAAAATGGGCGGGGCCGACCCCGGCATGAACCCGCGCCTGTTCGCCGCCGTGGAAAAGGCCAAAAAGGAAAGTGTGACCAAGGACGCCATCCAGCGCGCCATCAACAAGGGCGCGGGCATCGGCGACGAAAAACTGGTCATGGAACACGTGGTCTATGAGGGCCGCGCGCCGCACAACGTGCCGGTCATTGTGGAAGTTTATACGGACAACGTGAACCGCACCGCGCCGGAAATTCGCGTGTTGTTCAAAAAAGGGCAGCTCGCCACGACCGGCAGCAACAAGTTTTTGTTTGACCATGTGGGCCTGGTGGAAGCGTATCATCAAAACGCCAATGTTGACCGCGAGGCGGCGGCGATTGAAGCCGGAGCCAATGAAGTGGAAGCGCTGACGCGCGAACAAAACGATGACATTCCCGAAGGCGCGACCGCGGCGAAGTTTATCTGCGACCGCACCGCGGTGGCGGAAGTTTCCAAATGGTTGTCCGCAAACGGCTGGACGGTGGTCACGAGCGAAATCGGCTATGTGCCCAAACAATTCCCGGAACTCACCGAGGCGCAGCAAAACGAAGTCGGCGAATTTCTGCATGAACTCGACGAGCACGATGATGTGCATCGCGTCTGGGCGGCGGTGAAGTAAACCCCGGACCGTTTTTGGACAGGATCAACAGGATTTACCGGATGTTAACTCCAGCGTTCGCCATCATGGGCAGGCATCTCATCCTGTAAATCCTGTTCATCCTGTCTAAAGAGGCCTTATCCATGTTCTATTCGCCGCCGCCGTTGGACGCGCCGTTTTTCTTTTCCCAAACCCGCCGCTGTTTTTCGGGCAGGTTCTTGTCCACGACGGCGTAATAGGCCTTGTCGCCAAACTGGCGGTTCACTTCATGTTCGAGTTCCAGGGAAGGATTGACCGCAAAGCGGTCGTGGGTCTGCACAAACACCGAGCCGCCCCCGGGTTGCAGGAAGCACAGAAACAACGGGCATTTGCCGGCATGCGCGGCCACCAGTGACTGCGCCTTGAGGACGTCGTCCGGTTTCAGGTGCGCCGCCGGCAGGCGGAAGTGGACCTGCTTGGTGTATTTTTTGGCGGCCTCCTCCAGCGGCATGATTTCCTGCGGAAAAATCTTCGGCCGGTCCTCCCCGGTGCTGACTTCGCCGACCACCAGAATAGCCTTGTTCACTTCCAGCAGCGGACGGAACTTCTCGTAATCGTTCATTACCAGCACCTGCACCGAGCCTTCCAAATCCTCCAGCGTGACCATGGAATAAGGTTTGCCAGATTTTTTTGAGACGCCGTGGCTGACGGCCCCGATCATGCCGCCAATGCGCGTCATGCTGCGGTTGGCCGCACCGGCAAGCTGGGCGGTGGTGTGCAGCGAATACTTTTGCAGCAGCGGCGCCAGCGGCGTGAGCGGATGCCCGGTGACATAGAAGCCCAGCAGCTCCTTTTCATGCGCGAGCAGTTCGTGCTGCGGCCATTCGGGGAGCTGGCTGACCGATTCAGGCATCGGCGGCGTTTTTTCTTCCAGCGCTCCAAAGAGCGAGCTTTGGCCCTTCTGGCGGTCGGACAACAGGCTGGCGGCGCGCGCCAGCGTGCGGTCTATCTGCGCAAAAAGCGTGGCGCGGGTCTGGCCGAAAGTGTCGCAGGCCCCCGTCTTGATCAAGGCTTCCAAGGTCCTGCGGTTGACCGTGCGCCCGTCCACGCGCTCGCAAAGTTCGGCCAGCGAATGGAACCTGCCATGCTCGTTCCGGGCCTTGAGGATAGACTCGACGGCGATCTCGCCCACGCCCTTGATGGCAGCCAGGCCGAAGCGGATGCATTGCAGCGACGCGGGGGTGCCGCCCTTTTCCGGGCGGGACTCACGCGCTGCCGGCGCGAAGTACACGCCGCTTTCATTGACATCCGGGCCCAGCACTTCGATGCCCGTCTCGCGCGACTCGGCGATGTATTCGCTCAGCTTGTCGGTGGCCGCCATGTCGTTGGTCATCATCGCGCAGTAGAATTCCACGGGATAATTGGCCTTCAGATACGCGGTCTGGTACGCGACGATGGCGTAGGCGGCGGCGTGGGACTTGTTGAAGCCGTAGCCGGCGAATTTCTCCAGCAAATCAAATATCTGGTTGGCTTTCGTCGCCGGAATGTCGTTGACCTCCTTGCAGCCCTTGACGAAGGATTCGCGCTGCTTCTGCATTTCCTCGACCTTTTTCTTGCCCATGGCGCGCCGCAGCAGATCGGCGCGGCCCAGCGAATAGCCGGCCAGCAACTGGGTGGCCTGCATGACCTGTTCCTGATAAATCAAAATGCCGTAGGTTTCCTTGGAAATGGATTCGAGCAACGGATGCTCGTATTCGATTTTTACCTCGCCGTGGCGGCGCTTGACGAATTCGGGAATCAGGTCCATCGGCCCGGGCCGGTAGAGCGCCACCAGCGCGGTGATATGTTCAATGGACGTGATCTGAAACTTTTTGCACAGGTCGCGCATGCCGCTGGATTCCAACTGGAACACGCCCAGCGTTTCCGCCCGGTTCAGGAGGTCGTATGTCTTCTGGTCGTCGAGCGGAAGATGATCAATGTCAATCGTCACACCGTGCGTTTGCCGGACCATCTCACAGGTGTTGCGAATGACGGTGAGCGTCTTCAGCCCCAGAAAATCCATTTTCAAAAGGCCCAGGTCGCCGACGGGACCCATGGCGTATTGCGTGACCAGCGTGCCGCTGTCGTCCAGCTTGAGCGGAAGAAGATTGACCAGCGGCTCGGGCCCGATCACCACGCCCGCCGCGTGAACGCTGGAATTGCGCGCCAGGTCTTCCAGCACGAACGCGGTGTCCATCAGCTCGCGCGTGACTTCCTCGGTTTCGTAGGCTTCCTTGAGTTCGGGCACCTGCTTGAGCGCCTTCTCCAGCGTCATTTTGAGTTCGGCGGGAATGAGCTTGGCCAGCCGGTCGCATTCGCCGTAGCTCAGGCCCATGACGCGGCCAACGTCACGCACCACAGATTTCGCGCCCATGGTGCCGAAGGTGATGATTTGCGCCACGGCGTCGCGCCCGTACTTTTCGCGGACATATTCGATGACGTCGGCGCGGCGGTCGTCGGCAAAATCAATGTCAATATCCGGCGGATTGACGCGCTCGGGATTCAGAAAACGCTCGAACAGCAGTCCGTAGCGGATGGGGTCCACGTTGGCGATTTCCAGCAAATAGGTCACGATGGAGCCGGCGGCGCTTCCGCGCGCCACGCACGAAATGCCCCGGTTTCGTCCGTGCCGGATGAAGTCCACCACGATGAGGAAATAGGAAATGAACCCGGTTTTCTCGATGACTCCCAGTTCGAGTTGCAGGCGGTCAATGACCACCTTGACGGCGGCGGCTATGGCAGGGTCCTTTATATCGTAGCAGCCGACGTGAGGAGGCTCTGACTTTCCTTCCGAATTTGATTTGGGCCCCGTTGCCTCGGCTGTAGCAGGTTGATACGTCGGCAGCCGCCCCGGATCGTCAATGCCCGTGACGATGAACTCCGTGCCTTCCGCCTTCGCGTGAATCGTGTAGCGGCGAAACAGCCCCTCCGCCAGTTGTTGCCGCAAATACCCTTCCCGCGTGAAATGTTCCGGCGGATCAAACACCGGATAATGCAAGCCTCCCAGCTTGATTTCCAAGTTGCACTTTTCCGCGACTTCCAGCGTGTTCTTGACCGCGTCCGGCACCTCGGCAAAGCGGGCCTTCATTTCCTCGGCGCTCCGCAGATAAAATTGCTCCGGTACATAACCCGCGCCCATTCGCTTGGGATTGCTCAACAAATCCTGGGTGCCGATGCACACCAGGCAGTCGTGGGCGTGAGAGTGGCTCTTCTCGATGTAGTGGACATCGTTCGTGGCGACGAGCTTCAGCCCGAAATCCCGGGCGAATTCGATCAACTGCCGGTTGACCTTGGCCTGTTCGGGAATGCCGTGGTTTTGCAGTTCGAGAAAATAATTTTCCGCGCCCAGCGTCTGCTTGAACCAGTCCACGGTCT
>Ga0326728_10016130_pt1 | contig 15329 bp, 12 predicted proteins | sample MB3enrmetagenome_FD_207602 | JGI IMG/M metagenome (GOLD analysis project Ga0326728, IMG submission 207602) | Lab enriched peat soil microbial communities from McLean, Ithaca, NY, United States - MB31MN | ecosystem: Environmental > Terrestrial > Soil > Wetlands > Peat | place: USA: New York...
GCTCCAGCAGGTCGGCCAAGAATTGTTCCAAGCGCTTTCGACATTTCACGATTTCGCTCTCGGTCATGGACCGAAGCTTAGCACCCCTCCTGTGGGAGGTCAATAACTTAACGTAGTAGTACTAGGGACTGAGAACTGACAACTGACAACTGTATTTATGAAACTCCATCACATCGGTATCGTAGTGGGCTCGCTTGCGGCGGCGCGTCCTGTTTTCGAAAGACTGCTGGGGAAGCCACCCGACTCAGAAGAAATTGTCGAGGGGCAGAAGGTGCGCGTGGCGATGTTTCAGGTGGGCGAAAGCCGCCTGGAGTTGCTCGAGGCTACCAGCGAGGATTCTCCCATCGCGCGCTCCCTTTCCAAGCGCGGGCAGGGCCTCCACCATGTCGCAGTTGCGGTTGAGGACCTTGCTGAGACGCTACGGAAGCTGGAAAGCGCCGGGGTCCGCTTGATCGACCGTGAGCCTCGTCGCGGGGCAGGGAACCAGCAAGTGGCTTTTCTGCACCCCGCAAGCACCGCTGGGGTGCTCATCGAACTGGTCGAAGAGACATCATGAAGTTAGGGAATTTTGAACTGCACACGATCAGCGATGGAACTTTTGCGCTGGATGGCGGACAGATGTTCGGCGTCGTGCCGAAGCCCCTGTGGGAACGCAAAGCCCCATCGGACGAACGCAACCGCATCCGGCTTTCCTTGACCTGCCTGCTGATTCGTACCGGCCGGCAGAATATTCTCGTGGAGACAGGCATTGGGGACAAGTTCGACGCGAAGTTCAAGGACATCTATGATGTCCAACATCCCCCGACGCTTCTGGCGGGACTCGATGAATTGGGGCTCAAGCCGGAGGACATCCACATTGTAATCAACACGCACCTTCACTTCGACCATTGCGGCTGGAACACCCGGCATCTGGACGGGAAAACGGTCCCCACTTTTCCGCGCGCTCATTATTTCATTCAGCGCGGTGAGTGGCAGTGCGCGCTGAATCCCACGGAACGAGAACGGGCCAGTTACATTGAGGAGTTTTTCAAGGCCGCCGAGCCGCAGACGGAGTTTCTCGATGGCGACGCGGAAATAATCCCAGGCATTCGGCTCGAGGTCGTACCGGGCCACACGCGCAACTTGCAGTGCGTGCGCATTGAATCCGGGAACGAGTGTGCATACTTCATTTCCGATACCGTTCCCACCGCCGCGCATCTGCCTTATCCCTGGATCATGAGCTTCGATCTGTATCCGATGGAGACTCTCGCCAGCAGAAAGCGCCTGCTGCCGGAGTTGGCTCAAAAGCAAGCTATCGTGATCTTTCCTCATGACCCGAAGGTGCCCTGGTTGCGTTTGGTGGAAACGGACGGCAAGATTGCAACACAGTCAGTGGAGTAGGGGCACCCCTTGTGGGTGCCCGGCACTTGGAGGTCATGAATTCACAAGGAAAGGGAGAACCTTTGCCACAAGCGGAGATTGGAATCATCGGAGGAAGCGGCCTTTACAACCTGCCGGGTATCGAGCGAGTCAGGGAAGTTCGCATCGCTACGCCCTTTGGCAAACCATCAGACGCCTACATTCTTGGCAACCTGGAAGGACGCAAGGTGGCTTTTCTATCCCGGCACGGGCGTGGCCACATCCTTTTGCCGACGGAGTTGAATTCTCGCGCCAACATCTACGGGTTCAGGAAACTGGGGGTGGAGCGAATCATCTCAGTCAGCGCCGTGGGGTCTCTTCAGGAGGATTACCGCCCCATGGACATGGCCTTGCCGGCCCAGTTCTTTGATCGCACCCGTCAGCGCGCTTCCACATTCTTTGGCGATGGCGTCGTTGCCCACATTAGTTTTGACGCGCCCGTTTGTCCTACTGTCGTGGACGTACTTGCCGGGGCGTGCAAGGATGTGGGCGTCCGCTGCCATACCGGGGGCACTTACGTGTGCATGGAGGGCCCGGCGTTTTCCACCAAAGCCGAGTCAAACGTTTACCGCTCGTGGGGAATGGACCTCATTGGGATGACCAGCCTGCCTGAAGCCAAGCTCGCGCGGGAGGCAGAGATCTGTTACGCCACTCTCGCCATGGTCACCGACTACGACTGCTGGCATCCCGAGCACGACGCCGTGACTGTGAACCTGGTATTGGAGTACCTTACGCACAATGTCGAGAACTGTCAGAAGATTCTCCTGAAAGCAATTCGCTCCATGCCTCAACAACGCAACTGCAATTGTCCTTCGGCGCTTGCCCACGCGATCCTGACGGACCGCCGGAGAATCTCACCGCGAGCTAAGAAAAAGCTCTCGTTGCTGCTAAGAAAGTATCTAAAGTAATGCATTAGGTTTAGTTGGCAATTGTCTATGAATAAAAGGACTTTCTATGGCCTTATTGGTTGTTGCCGCGGTTGCTTTTGATTCCATCCGAACCCCCCACGGGGAGGCTGAGAACATTCTGGGTGGAGCGGCGACCTATTTCGCGGTTGCGGCCAGTTGGTTTGCTCCTGTTCGGGTCGTGGCCGTGGTCGGTGACGACTTCGGAGAGGAGCACCTGCGAGTATTTCAAGACCGCGGCGTCGACACTGCGGGCCTGGTGCGGGCTCCCGGAAAGACGTTCCACTGGTCGGGTGAATACATCGGCGATATGAATGAGGCGCATACGCTCGAAACGCACCTCAACGTTTTCGAGCAGTTTTCCCCGACACTGCCGGGCTCGTATCTCGATAGCGAGTTTGTGTTCCTAGGCAATATCGATCCGGTGTTGCAGCTCCATGTCCGCCGGCAACTTCCCAAGGCCCGCTTGGCGGCCCTGGATTCCATGAACTATTGGATTAGGGGAAAGCCGGAGGAGTTGAAGAAAGCTCTGGCTGAAGTTGATATCCTGGTGATCAATGAAACCGAAGCGCGAATGCTTTCCGGCATTTCCAACCTCATGAAGGCAGCAGAAGTTATCGGGAAGATGGGACCGCGCACCCTGGTCATTAAGCGTGGAGAGCACGGCGCCATGCTTTTCTCAGACGGAGGTATCTTCTCTGCGCCTGCTTTCCCCCTCGACCAGGTCCACGATCCCACCGGCGCCGGAGACAGCTTTGCGGGTGGCTTCATGGGGCATCTGGCCAAGGCTGGCGAATTTTCAGATGTCCAGCTTCGCCGCGCGGTGATATACGGTTCCGTGATGGCCAGCTACGCCGTCGAAGAGTTCGGACTCTCGAGGCTACTCCGGCTCACCTCCAAAGAGATTGAAGCCCGCTACCGCGAGTTCAAAAAGCTTACCCATTTTGATGCTTGAACCAGCCCTCCAACCAACCGAATCCGGCCGATGCCCGTCCCGTTTGTCTTTCAGGTCCGACGGCGTGGTGGCCGCTTGCATCGCTGCGGTCACCCTGGCGGTCCTTTACTTCTTCTACTCCCGTGGGCTGACGAACATTTATGGCGACGCCATCGCCCACACGGAGGGCGCGCGGCGCATCTTCGATTCACTGACCTCCGGTTATGAGGAGATTGGCAGTGTTTGGCTGCCCCTGTTTCACCTCCTTGCCGCCCCATTGGCACTGAGTGACTTCCTGTGGAGGACGGGGCTGGCGGGAAGCATCGTTTCATGCGCAGCTTTTGCGGGCACCGCCTGGCTCCTGTATCGGCTTGGGACGGGAGTCAATGGCGGCCGAGCCGCAGGCATTCTTGCGCTTGCCGGGATTCTGCTCAGCCCCAACCTTCTCTATCTCGCGGGCACCCCACTGACGGAACCCTTGGCCATCTTTTGGGCGGTTCTGGTGGTTTACGAACTCTTCTGCTACAGGGAAGCCGGCAGGTTTGGGGCTCTGTTGGGCGCGGCGGGGGCAGCGTTTCTTGGGACGCTCACCCGCTACGAAGAATGGTACGTCCTGCCCTTCGCGGCCTTGTTTGTGCTGCTCGCACGGCGTCAGCCCTGGGAATCGCGCCTCCGACACGCGTTGGTTTTCTCGGTCATCTCCGGGGCCGGCCCTGTGCTGTGGTTACTTCACAACGCCTACCGCTTCGGGAATCCCCTGGAGTTTTACAATGGGCCATTTTCGGCGCAGGCTATATATGCCCATCAGATTGCTACGACGGCGTTTCCCTATCCGACCGACGGCAAGCTTCTCCTTTCTGCGCGCTATTATATTGAGGACCTCAAACTGATTTTCGGAATATGGCCACTCGAGCTGGCGGTCCTTGGGCTGGTTGCATGGGTAACGAACCGGCGAGTTTGGGGGAGGGGAGCCGTGGCATTTCTGTTCTTGGTCCCCTTGCCGTTCTATATCCACGCCCTTGCTTATGCCGCCCTTCCGCTCTATGTGCCAACCCTGTTCCCTTTCACCTATTACAATTTGCGGTATGGAGCGGAAATGATCCCCGCGCTGGCGCTTTTCCCGTCCTTTCTTCTCCCCGCAGGTTTGCCCCGGCGTCTGCGTTACGGCTTGCTGACGTTCTTTGTGGTCGTGCTTGCCTGGCAGAGTTACTCGCTTTTTGCCGGAGGAGCCGAAGGATTGGCGGTCGTCAAGGAGGGCATCCTGAATACTCCTTGCCGATCAAGACGCCAGCAAGCTATTATCCGCTTCCTCCGCGACCACTATGATGGACAGCGGGTGCTGCTGGCGGCGGGCAAGTGGCCGTGCGTTATGCCGGAAGTCGGGATTCACTATCGTAATACCATTACCGAAACGAACCGCAGGTATTGGCGCCGGCTCCGGCCGGATGCGGGGAAACTGGTGGAATGGATTATTCGCGGCGATGGTGACGCGGTGGATGAGCTGATGCGTGCCTACCCTCAGGCGTTTGCGGAATTTGAGCTTCTCGAAAGGGACTCGTTCCCCAACGAAGGCAGCGTGGCAATTTACCGGAAGAGGAATTCTGATAGTGAATGGTAAATAGTAAATTATAAATTGTGAATTCTGAATTGAACGAAACGCAAAACGCAAGCCTGCGGGAGCGACACGCGAAGCAGATGGGTGCCCGGAAACACAATTTACTATTTACAATTTATAATTAAGAATCTCCTTCAGGGCGACCATTTCGCCTAAACTTCGAGCGCCGATGGCAAAGAGCATGAGCATCCCTTTTGCGAAGTTTCACGGCCTTGGAAACGATTTCATTGTCGTGGGAGCGGAAGGCCTTCCGCACTCTTTATCCAAATTCGTGCCAGCGATCTTGGAACGCCATACAGGCATCGGAGCCGATGGACTCTTGGTGATGATGCCGGCCCGCAATCAGAAGCACGATGCGCACCTCCGGTTCTTCAACCCGGATGGCAGCGAAGCGGAGATGTCCGGCAACGGCATCCGCTGTGCCGGCGCCTTCCTGGCGGAACTCTCCCCCGCCAGGCGAACGTTCCTCATCGAGACACAAGCAGGTCTGAAGTCCCTCGAGAAGGCAAAAGAAGAGAAGGGTAAGTGGCTGTTTCGCGTTGGCATGGGCGCTCCGGTCCTGGATCCTGCCAAGATCCCGTTCAAGGCCGGGGACATCCGTGCGCCCATCAAAGGTTTCGCCCTTTCCACCCAGCAAGGCGTGCTGCAAGCCACAGTGACCTCGATGGGCAATCCGCACTGCTCCATCTTTGTGAAGGACTTCGCCGGCGTTGACTGGGAAACCCTGGGGCGCGAGATTGAGACGAATTCCCTCTTCCCCAACCGCACCAACGTGGAGTTTGTGAAGGTGCTCTCGAGAAATGAGATCGAAGTGCGCTTCTGGGAGCGCGGCGTGGGGCATACCATGTCCTCTGGAACAGGCTCCTGCGCCGCTGCCGTGGCGAGCATCCTGAACGGTTTGACGGAACGGCAGGTTCGAGTTCGAACCGAAGCGGGCTCTCTCCAGGTGGATTGGCCGGAGAATGGAGAAGTAATTCTGACCGGCTCGGTTGAAAGAATCGCCGAGGGTACTTACAATTACCGTTGAAGTGGCGTGTCCAAGTAGGAGACGGAGTTCACGCTCCGGTCGACTGTTGAAACCTAGCCTTTTGGAGTGCTTACTATGACCTCTCGAGAAAGAGTTCTTACTGCCTGCAATCATCGCCAGCCCGACCGTGTGCCGGTTGATCTTTCAGGCCACCCTTCCTCTGGGATTGCCGCCATCGCCTACGCCAAACTGCGCGATTATCTCGGACTCCCCAAGAGGACCATCCGCGTTTGCGACCCTATTCAGCAATTGGCCATCGTGGATGAAGACGTCCTGGAGAAATTCGGGGTTGATGTCCTCGATCTCGGGCGCGCTTTCGCGCTCGACGAAGAATCCTGGGCGGACTGGACATTGCCGGACGGTACCCCGTGCAAGATGCCGGCGTGGGCATTGCCTGAAAAGGCAGACGGAAGGTGGGTCTTCCGCTCCAAGAGCGGACGCGTGATTGCTCAAATGCCGGAGGGCGCGCTTTATTTCGAACAAACTTATTTCCCATTCACGGATGAAAGTGGGCCCAAGACCATCCCCGAGGCCATGCAAGAATCCATGTGGTACGCCGTCGCTGGTCCTCCCGGCCCATGGGTCAATCATGCGCAGTTGAGAGAAGGTGCAAGACGGTTGCGGCAGAAGACCGACAGGGCCATTCTGGGTGGGTTCGGCGGCAATTTGCTTGAGAGCGGGCAGTTCTTCTATCGCAACGACAACTTCTTTATGCTCCTGGCAGCCGAACCCGAGAAGGCGCACAAGTTCCTCGACGACCTGGTCGAGATTCACTTGGCGAACTTGGAGAAATACCTGGCGGCGGTTGGAGACTGCATCGACCTCATCAAGTTTGGCGACGATCTGGGAATGCAGAGTGGGCCGCAAGTTTCGCCCAAGATGTACCGGGAATTTTTCAAGCCTCGACACAAACTCATGTGGGGCCGAGCCAAACAACTGGCCAACGTGAAAGTCATGCTCCATTGTTGTGGCGGGGTGCGGGAACTGTTGCCGGATTTGATTGACGCGGGACTCGAGGCCATCAACCCGGTCCAGATTTCTTGCGCCGGTATGAACGCCGGGGAGCTCAAGGCTGAATTCGGGAAGGACATGGTATTCTGGGGCGGAGGTTGCGACACGCAGACCATCCTGCCCAACGCCACGCCGGACGAAGTGCGCCGACACGTCAAACAACAAGTGCAAATCCTCAGCCCCGGTGGCGGCTTCGTTTTCCAACAGGTCCACAATATCCTGGCCAATGTTCCCCCGGAGAACGTTGTGGCCATGTACGAAGCCGTGGGGGAAGATCGGGAGATCGCGTGATCTGGGGATCGGGCGAACCGGGGATCGGGTGATCGGGAGATCGGGTGATCGGGTGAACGGATCGGGTCATCGGGTGATTGATTGTTGGCACGAGCACAAGAGACTTTGCAGGGTGGTGTTTTTTTGTTCGCCCGATCACCCGATCCCCAGATCACGCGATCTCCCGATCCTCCCTCACGGCCGAACATAAAGGAAGATCTTGGAAGGAACGCCAGCCTTGGAAGTGACTTCCACCGTCTGCGCGGGCTGCCAGCCGGGGACCTGGAAATCGTGCGAGACGATGCGCGCCCCGGAGCGGAGCTGGCTCTCGAGCATGGGGCGCAAACGCTCATTTACAGCAGTTAAGAGGTAAAGCGTTACCACGGTGGCGTGACGGACATTGACCTCGAACATGTTTTCGTGGAGGATCTGGGCGCGGCCTTGCAAGCCCAATTTTCGAATGCGTTCCGAGGACTGCACGTAAAGGTCGGAATTGAGTTCCACCCCCACGGCGTGAGCCCCGAATTTCTGTGCCGCTAGGATCACAATGCGCCCGTCCCCCGATCCTAGGTCGTAGACCACGTCGTCGGGCTGGACCTTGGCAAGTTCCAACATCTTCTGCGCCACATCGAGGGGCGTGGGGACAAAGGGAACAATGTGCTCCAGATACTTGCCGGAATCGCTCGAGGCGGGGGAAAGAGGCGTATTTTGGGGCGTAGCCGCCCGGCAGAAAAGCAGCACGCCGAGAATAACGGTGAAAACCGCAAACCTGCCACAGGCTTTCGTACTGTCAATGACGCGCGCAACTCGTCGCATAAGACAATTCTATGGGTTGCGAGGAATATTGTCGAGGGAGTCGAGAGTCGACAGTTAAAGGCTAACTCTCTAACGGCATGATGAAGAACGTCCGTAGCGTGTCATTCCGAGCGAAGCGAGGAATCTCGCTCTGGAAGTAAAGGACTTGCGAGATTCTTCGTCGCCTGCGGCCCCTCGGAATGACACGCTACGGACGTTTTCCAGCATCCTGCAAAAGTGCTTTCGCTCTTTACTGTCAACTATGGACTGTCAACTGTCGACTGTTCTGTTATGAAACAATCCTCCAAATTGCTCCGTACTGTTAACTGTCAACTTTCGACTGTTGACCGCCCTTCTCTTCGCCGCGAACTGACGCTCACCAATGGCACGGCCATTGTGGTGGCGAACATGATTGGGGCGGGAATCTTTGGCATCACCGGCTTCCTGGCAGGGGATCTTGGCAAGCCTTCCTTGGTACTCGGAATCTGGTTGGCGGGCGCGCTGGTCGCCTTGGCCGGGTGCCTGTGTTATGCGGAGCTGGCAATCAATTTGCCGCGATCTGGGGGAGAATACGTCTACTTGCGTGAGGCTTGGGGGCCCGTCTGGGGATTTCTGAGTGGTTGGATTTCATTCTTTGCAGGATTTGCCGCGCCCATCGCTGCCTCGGCGTTGCTTTTTTCCGAGTATCTGGCGCACTTTTATCCCGCGCTCTCACCCGGATCGTCGGCGGGAATGCTGTCCACTTCCTCGAGGTGGGTCCACACGGGCAACGGGCACCTGCTGGCGATAGGGGTGGTTGCGGTGTTTGCCGTTACTAACATCCTTGGGGTGCGTTTCGCCGGCAAAATCCAAAACGTTCTTACCGGATTGAAAGTCGGAATCCTGGGAGCCTTTCTGGCGCTGGCGTTCCTGATGGGGAAGGGAAGTGTCTCCCATTTCTCGGCAGAGGCAGTCCGAACCTCTCACCACAGCCTGGGCGGGCAATGCGCGGTTTCCCTGATCTTCGTGATGTTCGCCTATAGCGGTTGGAACGCCGCGACTTACGTGGCCGAGGAGATGAAGTCGCCGGAGCGTACCCTGCCCGCCTCCCTTGTGGCAGGGACCTTGATTGTGGCGGCTTTCTATCTGGCATTGAACGCTGCTTTCATCTATGCCATGCCTTTGGAAGCCATGAAGGGCATCGAACGCATCGGCGGAGCAGCGGCGGGGGCACTCTTTGGAGGGAAAGGTGGAGACTTCTTCAGCGCGGTGATGTCGGTCGGGTTACTCTCCACGGTGAGCGCCATGGTGATTGTGGGGCCGCGCGTTTATTACGCCATGGCCCAGGATGGCTGCTTCTTTCAGGGCGCCGCGCGCGTGCATGCGCGCTGGGGGACACCGGTCCAGGCCATTCTCTGGCAGTCGCTGGCAGCCGCCCTGATGATCCTCACGGGAACATTCGAAAGCCTGCTCTATTACATCGGCTTCGCGTTAGTCCTGTTTGCCGCCCTGGCGGTGGCAGGTATGGTACGCTTGCGCAGGCGGCCCGCTTGGAAGCGGCTCGGCGCTGTAAGTTGCGGATATCCCTTGGCTCCCGTAGTTTTTGTCGGCGCCAGCGTGTGGATGCTCTGCTACACGATGGCCCTCCGGCCGAAGGAGTCCTTCTTCGGCTTGCTGACGATGGCGGCTGGAATGCTGGTCTATCGCTGTTTTTTCCACCCCCGCAAAGCGTAGGGGCACCCCTTGTGGGTGCTCAAGGGTGCCCACGGTCCGGAAGGAAGCCAGCGCCACGCGAAAGCGTAGGTCATCTACGAGATTCTCTGTGTCCTCCGTGCCTCGCGAGCTTTAACACGGAGAGCACGGAGGATCTCAGTGACCTCCGTGTTGAGGCTCTTCTGACCACGGAGTACACGGAGGCGTTAATGACACAAGGAGGCAAGTCATGGCTGATGTGAATCTACATGAAATACTTGGCAAGCAATATCGCGCCTCGATGGCTATGTTGAGGGAAGCAGTCACCAAGTGCCCGGAATCACTGTGGGTCGCTCCCGATTATCCAAACAAGTTCTGGCACATTGCTTACCACGTGCTTTTCTGCACCCATATGTATCTGCGGAATTCCTACGAAGAAATCGCCCCATGGAAAAAGCACCGGGAGAACTATCAGTTTCTTGGTCCGCTTCCCTGGCCGCCGCACGACCGGGTCAGGATCGAAACGCCATACAGTAAAGAGGAGATTCTCGAATACCTCGAGATTTGCTGCCAGGAAATTGAAGCCAAAGTGCCATCCCTGGATTTTAACTCCCCCTCAGGCTTCCACTGGCTTCCGTTCAGCAAATTGGAGCTGCAACTCTACAACATTCGGCACGTTCAACATCACACGGGACAACTGATCGATCGGCTGAGAACGGTGGCCCAGATCGGCGTCGCCTGGGTTGGGGCCGTTTGAAGCGCTTTGGAGTGCGGCAGCGAAGCGGAGCGGAGCTGCCGCCTTCCACCCTGTAAGAAGCTGTACCTTGAATACCGAGGTGCTCGGGTGTACATTAGCGGTCGGGTGAAAGCTGAAAAGGGAAATTCTGGATAAAGACTTGAAGCAGGGCGGCGATATCGCCTCTCGGTGACACAACGGAGGCCATAATGAAACGCATCTGGCTGGCCGCAGGGATTGTTTTGATTCTTCTCGGACTCGCGCGCTTTTGTTCGGCGCAAGATAAACCTCTTAACAAAGACGAAGTCCTGAATCTCGTCATGAATCGGCTTAGTAATGAAACTGGAGCTAAGGCGGTCAAGCAGAGGGGGATCGATTTCGAGCCGACGGAGCAGTTCCTTCAGAGCTTGAAAGACATGGGCGCCGAGGAGGTTTTTATCGCTGCCTTGCGTTCGGCCCGGCGATCGGTTCCGAGCTCCCCAACCTCAGCGAAGCCTCTTAACAGATTCCAGATTCTGGAGCTTCTGGCTAACGGCGTGGCGAGCCAGCGTATAGCCACGCTTGTGGAACAGCGCGGCATCGATTTCAAGCCTTCGTATAAATACCTCGAGGACCTGCGACTGATCGGGGCTGAGGATGTCCTGCTCAAGGGGATACAGTCGGGTGCGCCGACGGTGGGAACCGTGCAGCTAGGAAACCTGCAAGCCCAGGCAGCGCAAGCCCGGCAAGCAGAGGAGGAGTTTCGTGGAGCGCTCCAAAGCGACCCCGGGAACGCTGGCCTGCATTTCGCTCTGGCTGAGTGCCTGGACGAGCAAAGGAAAAGCGACGAAGCCATCGCGGAATATCGTCAGGTGATACAGCTAAAACCCGGCTTTGCGGGAGGGCATGAAAGCTTGGGCTCCGTCCTTAGACAGAGGAAGGGAGACTTGGATGGGGCTATTGCGGAATTTCGCGAGTCAGTGCGCCTCGACCCCATGAATTCGTGGACGCGCATCATGCTAGCTAACACCCTTGAGCAAAAAGGCCATGTAGATGAGGCCGCTGCGGAATACCGCGAGGCGTTGCGCCGGGACCCGAACAATGCGATTGCGCGCGTCTCCCTCGGCAATATTCAGATCAACAAAGGGGACTTAGAGGGAGGCATTGCGCAGTACAGCGAAGCGCTAAGGCTGAACCCGCACAATGACCTTGCCCGCATACAACTTGGTGCGATGCTCGAACAAAAAGGAGATACAGAAGGGGCGATGGCAGTGTATAGAACGGGGATCGAACAAAATCCCCGATACTACCTGCTATACAACAACCTAGGCGTTCTGCTTGCCAGGAAGGGTGACTTGGACGGGGCAATTACTGAATTTCGGGAAGCAGTTCGCCTAGTCCCAACCTTTGCCCCCGCGCGCTACGGCCTGGGCTTGGCACTCGCCGGTAAGGGTGACGTGGACGGAGCCGCGAATGAATTTCGTGAATGCATCAGGATGAACCCGGGTGATGAGAATGCACACTTCAACCTAGGATTAGTGCTCGAAATGAAACATGATTCGGACGGAGCCGCGAATGAGTATCGTGAGGCCGTGAAGATCGACCCAAGAAGTGCCGCTGCGCACACGGCCCTCGGTAACAGCCTATGGCGTAGGGGCGATTCAGACGGAGCCGCGGATGAATTTCGTGAATGCATCAAGATCAACCCGAATGATGCCAACGCACACTACAGCCTCGGCGCCAACCTGTACGCCAAAGGTGACCGCCGGGGCGCACTTGAGGAGTTCCGCGCGGCGGTCACCCTGAGTCCGAATGCCCCCAGATACCGTCAAGCGTACGAAAATGATTTGAAAGAGGTTGGTAGCCCCAACCTCTCTCCTCAGCCGCATTCTGAGTAGCCAGATGACCGCGTGTTTCCCCGAGGGCCACGGTGAGCGCGACCTGGGGAGTTCGGAGCGGAACGGCTACGGCTACTTGAAGAAGGCACTCTTGGACAGATGCGTTCAAAAGGTGTACATTGCGATGCGCCCCACGAGGCGCACTACACCGTCTACGATAAAAGGACAGCCATGAGACGAACACTCTTAGCCTTGGCAATTGTGTTTCTTCCAGTGATGATTTTGGCCCAGCAGCCCAGCGCTCCCTCGGAGCCTACACAGACTCCGCCGCGGCGATCCTCCGAGCAGACTCCAGCCGAACGTCCTCAACGTGAGGAACGCACAACCACGACACAAACTCAACCTTCCACTCCGCCGTCGCAGCCCGAGGCGGCCCAGCCTGGCGGCGCTCCCGGAGAAGGGATCCGGCCCATGCATTTCGATATGGCCGAAGTTCCTCCCGTGGTGACGCACCATGAAATTCGCGTGGACGGGAAAATTTTGAAATACACCGCCACCGTCGGCCGCCTGCCCATCAAGGACGCCGAGGGCAAGATTGAGGCGGAGATGTTCTTCGAGGCCTACACCCTGGACGGCGCGGATCCCGCCGCACGTCCCGTGACCTTTGCCTACAATGGCGGTCCCGGTTCCGCCACCATCTGGCTACACATGGGCGCGCTCGGCCCGCGCAAGGTTGTGCTCGAGCCGGAGGGATGGCTGCCGCAGTCACCCTACCGCCTCGAGGACAATCCGAATACACCACTGGACAAGACCGACCTGGTGCTGGTCGACGCCATCGGCACTGGCTACAGCCGGCCGGCGGACCAGAATGCGGCGCGCAAGTTCTGGAACATGAGCGGCGATATCGAAGCTTTTGGTGAGTTCATCCGCGTTTACATCTCACGCTACGAGCGCTGGTCGTCACCGCTCTACCTTTTCGGGGAGAGCTACGGGACCACTCGTTCCGCGGGACTCGCCGGATACCTCAACGATCGCGGCATCAATTTTAACGGAATCGTGCTGCTCTCCACCGTGCTGAATTTTGAGACATTGTCCACCTCGTTTACCAATGATGTGCCTTACCCCATGCTCCTCCCGTCGTTCACATCCATAGCCTGGTACCACAAGAAGCTGCCGCCCGACCTGATGCAGAGCCCCAATCGCGCGCGGCAGGAATCGATGCAATTCGCCCTCGGTGAATACACCAAAGCCCTGGCTTCCGGCGACGCGCTGACCCCGCAGGAGCGGCAGAACATCGTCGACAAGCTGAATCGGTACACCGGCATCTCCAAGCAGGTGATCGAGTGGGCGAACCTGCGTATCGACGTTGGCACCTTCACTCACTTCCTGCTCGCCGATCAGAGGCTACGTGTTGGCCGCCTGGACGGCCGCTTCAAGGGTCCGGATCCTGACGGCTTCATGGGTACACAGTTCTTTGATCCCTCCAGCGCGGAAACCGGGCCGCCATTCACCAGCGTCTTCCACGACTATGTGCGCCGTGAGCTGAACTACAAGGTGGACATGCCCTACTACGTCTCTGGGGAGCAGTCGGGAATGTTCCAGTGGAGTATGAATCCTCCCTCTCCATCCGGCCGAGGCGGGGGCCGCCGCGGTGCGATGGAGACTGCCACCCCGCTGCGGGAAGCCATCGTGAAGGACCGCTATCTGAAAATCCTGAATATGGAAGGTTTCTACGACCTCGCCACGCCCTATCTCGCAGCCTGGTATACCTTCGACCACCTTGATCTGCCACAGGAGTTCCGACAAAACATCTCGCACGCCCAGTACGAATCGGGACACATGGTGTATCTGGATTCGAAGTCCCACGCGAAGATGAAGCAGGATTTTGCCAACTTCATAGAGGCGACGACCAAGAGATAGAATAAACCTGAGGGACAATCCGAGGTTCTGGGCGAGCGACGGCGCACGCAGAAGCAACCTTGCCGCTGTCCGTCCAGCCACGCACAACTTCATGGTCGAACGCACGTACCGAGAGATGTGCAACTCCCCGAGATCTGATCTCCACCTGCGTCGGCCCCTCTTCAGGCTGGAGCGTTAAGCCGTAAGTCATCCTCAACAATCGGGCGGCCTGGCGCAGCTCTGGGGCCCGCAGGCAAAGGTGTAATCACGCCGGCCGATCACTCTCAAGAAGCTTGGCGCGGCGATAGGTACTGCTGCCCAGGAGTTGCGGTCCGCGCGGAAAATGGCGTTTGTGGGTGGGCATGACCAGCGCTAATACAGCACGCTGAAGCGCAGAGCTACGCTCTGCGCCAGCCAGCGGAATTGCGGTTGCGCACGAGCCGGTGGGTGTATACTGCTGGGGTTCAGGATGCCAAAATGGAAATCCTGATAAACAGCGATCGATAGAGACCAAAGAAATATTTCAATAGGAGGGAGTTTACCATGTCAGGTACCACTATTCTTATCATAGTCGTTGCTGTAACCCTTGTTATCTGGCTGCTAGGAAAATCCATTCGTACCGTCAGGCCGACCAGTCGAGGTTTGATCGAACGGTTTGGCAAATACAACCGTTTTGCTAACCCGGGTATTATCTTTCTGGTCCCGTTTATCGAGCACCTGGTTCGCGTAAATATTACAGAAAATATGATAGATGCCGGACTGCAAGAGATTATCACCAGCGATAGTCTGAATGCCCAGGTTGATGCCCAGGTTTACTTTAAAGTGCGTTCTGATGAAGAGGATGTTAAAGCATCCCAGTATAATGTGTTCAACTATATGCTGCAGATCGTGGCTCTGGCGCGAACAACACTAAGAAACATCATCGGTACTATGACATTAAAAGATGCCAACAGCGAGCGCGGTAAAATCAATAGCGCACTGTATAATAACCTTTCCACGGAGACCAAGAGCTGGGGGCTTGAGATTGTTCGTACCGAACTTAAGGAAATCAATCCTCCTACGGACGTGCAAGAGACAATGAACAAAGTGGTTAAAGCCAGTAACGAAAAGATTGCTGCGATTGACTTTGCGACGGCTCGTGAAACTCAGGCAGACGGCGAAAGACGGGCTGCTATCAAGGTGGCTGAGGGACAAAGGCAGGCCGCAATCCTGCAAGCTGAAGGTCAGAAGCAGGCCAAGGTACTGGTGGCT
>Ga0326728_10016131_pt1 | contig 15329 bp, 4 predicted proteins | sample MB3enrmetagenome_FD_207602 | JGI IMG/M metagenome (GOLD analysis project Ga0326728, IMG submission 207602) | Lab enriched peat soil microbial communities from McLean, Ithaca, NY, United States - MB31MN | ecosystem: Environmental > Terrestrial > Soil > Wetlands > Peat | place: USA: New York...
CCGCGGCCCGCCAGATCGCGGCGCCGCCCGGGTCGTCGCAGCCGAGCGCGGCCGCGGCGCCGGCGGGAGCGACCTTTCCGGCGGGGCTCAGCCCGGCGACGCGCTGGCCGGCCTTCAGGCCGCCCCAGTCCTGCCGCAGCACGAGCCCGGGCCTTTCGGCCGGAGCGGCCTGCCGCTCGGCCGACAGCTTGAAGAGGTCGTCCAGCCGGCCGGTCTTCAGGGTGCGGCAGTGCTCGTCCATCCAGCCTGCGCTATTGTCGGCGATCACCACGCCGCCGGCCTCGGCGAAGGCGCGGATCTGGGCCGCCTCTTGCTCCGCTAGCGCCAGGCATTCCGGCAAGATCAGGACCTGGTATTGCTGTTGCGCAAGGAAGCCGGGCGTCCGCAGTTGGGCGTAGGCGACGAAGTCGAATTGCAGGCCGCTGTCGTGCAGCAGGGCGACCCAGGCGTCGCGGACCTTCTGGCAGCGCTCGGCGCGGCCGAGGATGTAGTTGGCCTGGATGCTGGGCTGAGAATAAAGGACCGCGATGCGGGCCGGATCGCGGCGGACGGACCGCAGCAGCGGCCAGATCCCGCCGCGGGCCTCGGCGAGAAAATTCTTCGCCTCCGCGCCGGTTTCCGAGAGCGTCAAGTCGGGGAGGAAGTAATTGGGCAGGCCGAGCGAGGTCGGGCCGAAGCATTCGTACAACAGGCCCCACCACAGCGAGGCCTCCACCGCCGGCCCGGCGTTCCTCCCGCAGGCATTGTTCAAGTACGGCGCGACCAGCATCCCGCTCGCGCGGCTGAATGCCTGGTGGAGGTATTCGGTGTTCTCCGCGCGGTAGCTGTGCAGCACTTTCAGGCTGTGGCAGAGCTTCCACCAGTCCATGCCGTTCCCGGCCACGGCGTCCTGGCTGCCGGAGATGCTGATTTTGGCCTGCGGGTCCACTTCTTCCAGGCAGCCCTGCAAGTAGGCGAAGAAATCGGCCAGCGAATCGTCCATGAACGTGCGGAAGTCGGCCCAGGGGGCGTAATTGCCGTCCGCGCGGCGGCGGGCCTCGTCGGCGGTCATGGGCTCGATCTCGACCCAGTCGCGGTAGGCCGTGGCCCATTGGCGGTTCAGCGCATCCAGCGTGCCGTAATGCTTCTCAAGCCAGCGGCGGTAGGCCGCGATGCTGTCGGGGGCGAAATCGAAATCGTAGTAGGTGTTGTAAGAGGTCAGCGTCATTTCGTCGCCCAGGCAATACGCGTATCCGCCGCCGTAGACCAGGGCCGCTTCCGCCGCCCGGCGCATGGCCTCCCTCCCCTGTCCGCGATAGACCGGGTCCCAAAGACACGGCTGCCGGACCAGGTGCCGCCGATCGTTGGTTTTGACGTAAGCCGCCTGCTTTTCCCTGAACTTCTCGTCCTCGATGGACCAGATGCACAGCGGCGAAGTGAAACTGTTGCCTTCCATGTCCTGCCGCGCGCAGAGCGGGTTGTCCATCATGCTGGTGACGCCGATCGAGGCCGCCAGCCGCCTCTCCAGATCGTACAGGTAGGGCAGCGACCAACCTTGAATGGGCGAGTTGTACCATTCGTACGCGCAGCACCGCGCCGGGTCCCAGGTGCGCGGCTTGAGCAGCAGCAACGTCTCGCTCCGCTTGTCAAGCGTGCGGCGGCCGGCGGTCAACCGCACTTCAACCGTCATGGGAACCGAGAGCACGTCCAGCGGGCGGGCTTCCAGGGCAACGACCCTTTCCTTGGCCGGAAATGCCTGTCGGAAAACGAGCCGCTGGTAGATGTCCGAAATCGAGACCACGATCGCGTGCTCCGGGCCGGGCTCCGCGGAGAGTCGCACGCGCCCCCGCACGACCGGCGCGGCCCCCGGCGGCAGGACCTGCCGCTGGAGCTCCAAGGCCGCAATCTCCACCTGCGGCGCGGTCTGGTAGCAGCCCGAGGCCCAGGTGACGACCTTTCCCTCGGGCGTCAACACGCGGAGGTCCGCCAAGACCACGGCCGAGGTTGGGCCGGCCGGCGGGGCAAAGCGGAAGGCGCCGGCGCCCCCGGCAAGATTCGCGCTCTGCCTCCGGCTCTCGATAACTTCGCAGAACTTGTCCCGATAGGTCATTTCCAGGACGACCGGCCGCTTGCCGCCTTGACACTCGATCGCGGCGAGCACGTTGCCCTGCCCGTCGCGGCCGGTGATTTCGGCGAGCACGTCGGGCTCGCGGCCCGCGGCCCAGAGCAGTCCCCGGCCCGCCAGCGAAAAGAAATACTCCCAGCACCGCCAGGTGATCTTGCGTCCGCCGCGGTCGGTCATGAGGCCGGGCCTGCGGGTGCGACTGTCGATCTCGTCCTGGGCAATCGGCGTGATGCGGCTGAAGCCCCCGGCAGCCGTCAGCGGGCCGTCGCACGAGTCCCAGGCCAGCGAGACCCAGCGGCCCTTGCCGGCGCGGCCGATGGTGAGCAGGGGGATCGGTTCCTTGCTCGCGCCGCCGGCGTGTGTCAACAGCACTTGCCCCGCGGGGACGCCGCCTTCGTAGGCGATGCCGCCGATCCGCGGCAGGAGGTCGTAGGGCACGCCCACACTGAGAAAATGCCGTTGCGCAGGCTCGATCCAGCCGAAGCCGTTCCGTTTCTCCCCGACCGCGAAGGGCATGAGCTTCCTCAACTCCCCGTCTGTGCCCAGCGGCGCCCCGTAGACCAGGCCGGTGCCCGCTTTCACCTTCTCCAGGATCGCCTTTCTGCTCTCGCCGTCGAAGTTCCTGGTCCAGTGCAGGCCGGCGATCATGATCACGTCGAGCGGTTGCTCCAGTTTCTTTCTGAGCCTGGCCTGCGCCTGCTGGGGGCTGCGGACCGAACGTTCCCCGATCTCGTTGAAGTAGCCGCTGGACTGATCGAACAGGATTTTTTCGGTCTCCACCTCCAGATCGAATCGCTCCATCAACTCGACGATTTCTCGTTGGTGGTTGCAATCGGCCAGGATCAGGGCCTTGAGCGGTCCACGGGCGTAGGGCCTCGCCCAGGGGACGTGCGGCGAGACGACCTCCAGCGAGAGCTTCTGCTCGGGGAGGATCGGCCCCGCGGCCACGGCGGGCAGCTCCTTGGAGCCGATCTGCGGGCACTCGCGGGCGAGCGTGTAAATGCCGCTGGGGGCGCCGGCCACCACGGGCCGCTCCAGCCACCCGATCGGCCGGCCGTCTTCCAGCACCTCGCAGCCGACTACAGTCGTGCCGGCGGCAATCGCGATCTGGCGCGGGCAGGCGACGGTCTGCGCCACGCCGTCCTGCAGCTCCACCGTCCGCGTGCCCAGGTCGGTCCACGCCGTCGCCGGCAGGAGCCGCCAGCGGAAGCTGAGCGTCAGGCGCCGCTGGCCGGCGGCAACCAGCCCGACCGCCGGCAGCACCTTGGCCGCCGGCGCTACAGGAGCCGGCAGCACGATCGAGCCGACCACGCCGCCGAAGAATCCGTCCACGCGGTCCAGCCCGCTAAACGGCAACAACGTGACTTCCGTCTTCCAGCTCCGGCCGCAGGGCACGTTGATGCGGTTGTATTGCCATTCGCAGGTCGGCAAGGCCAATCCCAGGAACTGGTAGAACGCGTTGAGATAGCGATAGTCGACGCTCCAGGCCAGGCCGTGCCGGCCCTCGCCCACGGCAGCCATCCAACCGCGGGCGGGATGGCGCGTCCACGACTCGGCATTCTGTGGCCGTTGATCGGGATCGTTGCAGACTTCGACGACTCCCCGGGTGGTCGGAATGAAGTAGCGATTCTTGCCCCCCAGGACGCCGAGAAAATTGTGTACCCCGAAGCCGTAATCGGCGTCGGTCATGGAATCGACGGTGTTCTTGATCTCGTACTCCGCCCGGATCAGGCCGCTGCCGCGGGTGAGCGTAACGGTCTTGTGGATTTCCGTGAAACTGTAGATGCCGCCCGCTCCGCGGCCCGACAGGTGAATGGACGTGCCGCCCGGCGTCTGCGTCACTTCCTGCTGGTAGGCGACGTCGGCGTAGTCGCGCTGGCTGGGCGACCAGAAGCGGTCGCGGAACAGGCCGTAGCCCGCGTCCGCATAGGCGTAGACGAGTTCCTTGCCGGCGGGCTTGTAGAGCATCCGCTTGCAGACCCCGCCTTCCGCCGGGCAGAATTCCATGCGCACGTACGGGTTCTCGACCACCACGGGCTTCTCGGCGGCCGGCGCCGCAGCCGCAGCCAGCACGAACCAGCCCGCCAACGCGCCGCCGGCGCAAGTCTGCATGGCGTCTCCTTGCTGCTCCCGGGCTTCCACCACCATGATCTCGTAGGGAATGAGGTAGCCGCGGCCGAAAAGCCGCAGCTCGATCGCCTCGGTCTTCTGCCGCACCGGCGCCTCGACGATCCACAGCCGCTGATCGAACTGCTCGGTGAGATAGCCGGGCCCCTCGGCGACCTTGAGGCTCCGGCCGTACTTGCGGCAGAACACCTCGATCCTCTCCAGCGTGTGCCCGCAATTCGGCCGCACCAACGCCAGCACGAGCCGCTCGACCGTGGTCACGCGCGGCAGCGAGAGCGAGATGCTGATGCCTTGCTCCAGGCCGCGATATCCCCGGCCGATCTTGTTGTTGTCCGCGCCCTGATTCCAACAGAAGATGCCGTCGGTGAGGTAGCCGTCGGGGGCGTCGCCGCAGTTGGGCAGGGGCAGGGCGTCGCGGATCTGGTAGCCGACGTTCTTCAGGACGGGCACGCGGGTCAGGCGGACGTCACTGATCCACAAGGCCCCCGTCGTCGGCACGGAGAAACGCACCACCGCTGAATCCGTCGCGTTGAATGCCCGCAGGTACAAGCGGAACGGCTGCCAATCGAAGCTGCCGCCCGGCAGGCAGCCGCCCGGGCCGGGCCCGCAGGATTGGCCGGTCCCGACGCTGCAATCCCCGCGCTTAACCAGATCGTAAGGCGCGTCCGGCGCGCTTGACGAGAAGAAACGCACCGTCAACAGGACTTCTCGGGCCGAGGGGAGGCCCTCTCCTTTGACGTTGCACTCCAGGAGGTAGATCTCTCCCGGCTTGACTGCCGCCGGTTGCGACTCCAAGCCGCCGGACAGCTTGGCCTCGGGCTTGTGGCGCCGCAGGACCACGGCGTTCTTGGCGGCGCATTTCAACGTCGGGTCGATCCGCACGCTACACGTCCCGCCGCCGTCGGCGATCGTCCAACCAGCCAGCCCGGCCGTCAGCCCGCCGTTGGTCAGGAGATTTGCCTCGTCGCCCCGGCCGGCATGCGGCCAGGCAAGAATCGCAAGGGCAAGAACAACGATTCTTGTCGTTCTCACGAGCGTTCTCCGGAGCGCGGGTGCCATGCGCACGCTTGCGTGGGCATGTTCGAGTCTCGGCCGATTTCCCGGCATGCCCACGCAAGCGTGGGCATGGCACCCGACTTTCCGCAACAGAAACTCATTATCGGCACTGCCCACTCCGACGCCGCTCGCATACGTTCCATCAGCTATCGCTGGAACCTACTTCGGCGGATGGACCTGGTCGTAAAGCATGGCCGCGGGCGGCGCCACCGGCGGGCGATACACGCGCAGCGCCCCCAGCCGCACTCTCGCCGGATCGTCTGCCGTCAGCACGAGCCTGTGCTTGCCGTTGGCGATCCCCTGGACCAGCGTCACGGACGACTCCAGCGACGGGTCCTGCGACGCCGCTGCGGCGTAGCGATCGGCGTGCAGCGCATAGCACTGGAATTTGACCTCCGCGCCCGGCTGCACTTGTTTGATGTCGCACGACCAATCCGATTCGAAGCCCATCGCGGGCTTTTCCACCTTGGTCTCGATGACGATCCGCCCGGAGTTGGAGACGAAACGCTTGGCGCTGGTGCCCGTCCCGTCGCGGCCGGTCTTGGATCCGATCGCCTCGAATGAGAACGACCTGGCGGCCTGGTCCATGTCCGTCACGCGCAGCGTCCAGTCCTCGACCAGGGGCGTCTTCTCGGAAAAGACGCAGAGCACTTTCATTCCCGGGCCGTACGCTCGCGTGAAGGCATAGCACTCGCGGAACTCGGAAGGCTGCTTGCCGTCGATCAGCACTGCCGCGGCGGCCGCGCCCGGCCGGCCCGGGCCGGCAATCGCGTCGATGCGATTGCCCTCGAACTCCAGCGCGAGCCGGCCGTCTTTCCATTGGATGTCCCGGCCCACGGTGTACGTGCGAACGGCATCCGCCGCGACCGCGCGGTCCGGCCGGTAGATCAACTGCCGGTTAATGAGCGCGGCGTAGAGCAAATTGCCCTGCTCGCCCAGATGGATGCCGTCCAGCAGCAGGTCCTTGGCCCGGATCTTGTTGTCCACGACGTAGCGTTTCCACGGCTCGCGGACGTCGACCAGCTCGCAGCCGTAGCGGCGGGCCACTTGCGGGATGAACGACGCCATGAACCGGGTCCAGCGGTCTTCGTGGAATTCCCCGCGGTCGTCGGGCACCTCCGCCGCGGCCAGGTGATCCGTGGTGATCAGCACCTCGGCCGCCGTGCGGCTGCGGATGCGCGAGATGATCTGTTCGTAGCAGGTGTGGGCGCCGTAGACGTGGAAGATCACCAGGTCCGGGTAGAACGGGTAAACGTCGGTTTCGGCCTCGCGCACCAGAAAGTTCGAGGCGTGGCCGCCCAGGGCGCGGTTGACCATTTCCAGCTCGGCGCTGGGGAATCGCCGGCGGAGGTCGCGCTCGACGTGCCGCCACCAGACGCCTTCCGAGATCGACTGCCCGTAGACCAGGATCCGCACGTGGTTGCGGTGCTGGGGCGTGCTGGTGGCCAGCAAGCGCATGGTGCGTTGCACGTTGTCGCCGAACCGGCTGGCCGGCGGTCCCGCTTCCGGGACGGCATACCGCAAGCTCGGTATCGGCGGCTCCGCCCCTGCCGCGCCGCGGACGCCGCACAGACCCAGCCCAATCACGATGAGCAGGCATTTATTCATGGTGGTCCTCCCCACGGCCCCTTCTCTCTTTGGGAGAGGGGACCTCAAGATGTCAGGTTTGCGAAAGTCCAGTCACGATATCATTGTGTGGCGTCGAACACGTAGAGATAGATCGAGCCGGGCGGCACGCCGTGCGGGCCGCCGCCGCTCCGCTCGCTCACCGAGAAGGTGCCTTCTTCAAGGACGCGGGGCGGCACCTCTTGGCTGCGGATCGCGACGTTCATCTTCTCCCGGTTGCTCGCGCGCGGATCGCCGGCCAGCTTGTGGAGCGTGATCTTGGCGGCCCGCTGGAACGGCAGGTGCAGCGTCACCGGCGTGTAACCGTCGCCCAGCTCCTGGCCATCGTACTTGGCGTCGAGTTTCCGCGACAGGACGAAAACCGACCACCGCCGGCCGTCGCGCATCGCGGCGCACTTGATGAGCGGATACGTGTCCTTCCCGCGCCGGATCGAAGGCATGGAGCGCGTGCGGATGGCCATCATGTCGCCCGAGGCGAAGCGGTTGCGAAGGCTCATGGCAAGCCAGCCTGGACAGGGGCGGAAGCCGTCGAAGAACAAGGTATGGCTCGACCACCACACGCCTTCGCTATACGCCAGATAATTCTGGAACGTCCAGCCCTTTTCGTAGCTTCCCAGCCAGGAATCCAGGGCGGCCACCGCCATGGCCAGCGACTTGCCATATTTCTCCTGGGCTTCGGCCTCGTCCGGGCTGGCGCCGAAGGTATAGCCGCTCGGCCCGCCTTCATAGGCGCACAAATCGTAGTCGTGGCCGGCTTTGCCCAACACGATGCGGGCCTTCTCCATGCCGAGCTGGATCTTTTCCATGTCGGTCACATAGCCCAGCAGCGTTTCCTGCACGCCGCGGTCGTTGAAGGTCTTTTGGGCCACGTCGCCCGTTTCCCATTTGGGGCCGACATAGTTCGCGTGACCCAGCAAGCTGGCGTCGGGGCAGGCCCGCATGGCCAGCTCGCCGTAGCCGGTCACCTTGCCGCCGGCGTCCACGTTGGCGTCGCCGTAGCCGCCCCCCAGGCAAAAGCGGATCTTCCGCTCGAGGTTTTGCGACTTCCAGTAGGGACTGCTCTTCATGTTCTCGATCAGATACGTGCTGAACAGGCCGTACTCCTTTCCGCCCGCCCAAATCGCGCCGCGGGTATGGAACCCCAGCCAGTCCTCGAAATGGCCGTTGTGCCAGGTCTCGTTTCCGAATTCAATGATGATCGAAGCGAACTCGTCCGTCCACGGCGTGCCGATGCCGCGCTGCTGACACCGCCGATAGGCCCAGGGCTTGGACTGGGGCGTGTCCAGCTTGGGATCGTAGGGCGCGGCCAGGTACTCGATCAAATCCAGCCAGTCCCGCTCCGAGTGCAGCACGTGCTGCAGCACCAGCCACGGCTTCATGCGCGACTGCGGGTCCTTGCCCGTGGCCAGATCGAACATCAGGCCCTGCGGCAGGGTCATGTCCATCGTGCCCCGCACCGACGTGCTCCAGTCGGGCCGGGCCATGGAGTTGGCGTGCCAACTCAGGATCGACGACATGGTGGCGTCGCGGCTCAAGAACCAGATGCGGTGCGAGCCCTTCGCACCGGTCGCCGGCTGGGTCTTCAGCAGCTCCTCGAGCACCCCGGCGTGGGGCACATATTGTTTCTCGGCGTCCTCCGGCCGGTCGCAGCGCGAGATGCGGCAGTTGTCCATCCAGAGCGTGCCCGGGCCCGTGAAAGTGAATTGGTGCCCGAAATGCCACACGTCCTTGGGCCGCTCCGAGCCGGCGAAGTCGTAAGTGCATTTCTTCCACGTGCCGTCCACCGCGAACGTCTGGGCGACCTGGGGATACACATTGCCATAGGAGAACTTGATCTTCCCCTGGTTGCCCAAGCCCTCCTGCCGCAGCCAGACCTCCAGGTGATAGTTCTTGCCGGGTTCGAGCTGGCCATACCAGAGCGACTCCTTGGGGATCTTCGTGCCGATGAACACGATCTGGCGGATCGACTGTTCTCCGGCCGTGGCCTTTACCTGCATGCAGGTCTCGCCCGGATCGACCATTTCGGCCGGCACCGGCTGCGGGTGGGGGACGAGCGAGAACGAGAGCTTTTTCAGATCGCCATCCCAGTACCAGGCGGGATGGTCCATGGGGTTGCCGATGCCGCGGACTCGTGGGTGGACGTAGCGCATGTCGAAGTTGCCGAAGCGGCGCTGGAGCACCACGTAGTCGAACCGCTCCAGCGGCGCGGTGTCCTTGGTCACGTAGACCCGCTGCTCCTGGCGGGCGGCCGGGGCCGTGGACCGCTTGAGCCTGTAGCTCACGACGCCCGGCGACGGACTGGGCTTCCAGTAGAGCGTCACCAGGCCGTTGGCGGCGACCGCCTGCAAATCGGTCGGCGGCAGCAGCTTGTCTTTCGAGGCGGGCTTCGCGGCCGGCGGCTTGGGGTTCACCCCCCAGGCCCTCACGTCGCTGCGCGAGTCGGCATCGGTCACCTTCAGCCGCAGCGTCATGGGCCCCACCGCGGCCTTGGGGCTGCCGCTGATCGCGCCGTTGGCCGGATCGAACGTCAGCCCGTCGGGCAACCTGGCCGGCTCCACCACTTCCCACCTCAGCGGCAACTTGCCGCCAACCACCCTGGGAGTGAATTCGAAGCGCTGCCCCGCTTTCATTTCCAGCGGCTTGTCCTCGGGAAGCTGCATCAGGTGGGGCCGGTTGGCGATGCCGGCGTCCGGGGTGGCGCTGACTTCGTTGGAAAAAGGCGTCTCCTGGCCGTCGGCCGTGACTCCCACCACCACGTACCAATAGGTCTTGCCATTTTGCGGCTCTTGGGTGTCCGTCGCCCGCAAGTTGCCGTGACGAATCCAGGCGTTGGGAAACACGTCGCCGTAGACGGTGCACACCCAGCCGCCGTCGGGCAGATCGTCCTGACCCTCAGGAACGATCCGGCCCTTGCCCACCAACACCACGTGGTCGGCCGCGGAGACATCCAGGTAATTGCCCTCTTTGTTGAGCGGCAAGCTTTTTCCCGCTTTGTCGACAAGGCGATAGATGCGCAAATCGGCGCCGCTCAGGAAACCGTTGGCGCGGAGGTCCCACCAGGAGGTTCCCGGGCCGTCGATCTCGAACCAGTTGGGCCCGCACTTCATGACCCGGTGCAAGTCTCTCCAGTAGACGGGTTCGTTGCCCGAATCATGCACGAAGTTGTTGGCGGCCCATTGGACGGCGCCGCAGCCGCCCCAGTCGTTGGCGCCCAGCGGCGGCAGCTTTTCGCGCGGCCGCAGAACCTTGTCGGTGACCGTGATCTCCGCCGGGGCGTTGGGACCGGCCGCGCTGTTGGACGCGGAAAGGGCCGCCACCCCGCCGCTGACCCCCACGGAGTGGGCTGCGAAGTCCTGCGGGCCGGCAGCGGCCGTCAAGGAGCACAGCAGCAGGGCCGCCGATATCGCCAGCAGCCACCGCACACGGTTGGGTGGATTCCCGCTCATTGATTGTTCCCCTTCACATCTGCTGATGGTTGCAAGCCGAACGCCCTGCCCGTCCCGTTGCGCATCGTCTGCTCCTTTATCTTAGGGGACACCTCGTCTTGACGGTAGCACGCTGCCGGGCAGGTCACAATCATACTCTCGTGTAGGTGCGGCGGGCGGAGCCAGCCCGGATTACTCACGAACATGTAGGGTGGGACAAGCAAACCGCGAGGGTGGTGGGACTTCGGTCGCGGTGCCGTATTCACCCCGCAAGCCTTGAGTTTCGCGGTTTGCGTAGTCCCACCAACACCCTCTGCGACCTTGTCCCATCCTACTTGAATAAGCCGGGTTAGTGTCGCACGGATCAGGTTCGATTACAATAGACCGCACCGTGACGCATCGGTTCCGCAACCCGTCAAGTCTCCCCCTTCCAGAAAAGGACCCTCGCATGAAGCCGGCCCTGGTTGCTTTTGGCGTGATGATCGCGGCGCTGGGTACGGCGGCGGATGGGCAGGACAAGCCGCGCGCGGCAGTCGAACATCGCACGCCCTACTACCGCATCGTGCTCGCGGAGCGGGGACTGCTGGTCGAAGCGCTGGATGTCGATTCGCTGGGCCAAGGCCGCGTCGGCGGCAACCTGCTGGGCGGAGCCGCCCCGCAGCAGGCGCGGCTGGAAAGCCGAGCAGGCCGCGCCCTCTACCGCCTGGCGCAAGCCGTGGACCCGCCGGCTTGGGAGTTCCTTTTTGCCGAGAAGACCATCACGCTCGTCTCGCGGCACGTAGCCGGGCAGCAGTCGCCGCCGGTAACGCTGCGTTTCGACCAAACGCAGTCCCACGCGACGGTCCTCGGGCGGATGAAGCCCGCCACGCTCCAGGTGGCTACGCCTTGCCTGGTGCACGTGCCCGATCACGGGACGCTGCGGGTTACCTGCGACGTGCCGGGCCAGGCGTTGCACTACGATGCGCGGCGTTACGCCGGCCGCTGGGTGCAGGCCGGCTTTCCCCCCGCGGATGGCCGCCATCCCACCGTCACCTACACCCTGGAGGTCGCGGCGTTCTATCCGCAGGCGGCCGGGATCGCGGGCGACGCGCGCTACGACGGCTTCCGCCGCAACTACTTGACCATTTTCCAGGTGAATCCGCGACTCGGGGTGCTGGCCAACAATTCCTCGTCCGACGTGGCGGCGCTGTGCTATCACCAGTATTCCGAGGTGGCGCGATTCGCGCCCCCGTTGGCCGATGGGCTGACCTGCCAGGACCTCGTGCGGATGAGCCTCGATCGCTTTCTCGCCGGCATGAAGACCTACGGCCAGGTGGGTTACACCGCGAGCTACCAGGGCGCCGACACGGTCTTCGGCAATTACCCGTGCAACTCGTCCGACAGTCTGCCGGCCCTGCTCATCGCCGCCGGGAACTACATCCTGGCGACCGGCGACTGGGACTGGGCCAAGGCCAACTACGCCGGGTTGAAGGCCTGGGCCGAAGACATGCTCAAGACCGACCGCGACGGCAACGGCCTGATCGAGTACGGCCTGAGCGGCAATTCCGGGTCCTGGAAGGCCAACTGGGACCGGGCACAGGCGCAGAAGACCAGCCCCCTCCGCCCGGCCAACTGGTGGGATACCATCGGCTTTGGCCACGAGGACGCCTACTCGAACGCCCTGGCCTACCGCGCCTTGGTGCTGCTGGCCCAGGTGGCCGAGCGGACGGGCCACGCGGAAGATGCCCAGCGGTTCCGCGCCGCCGCCAGGAAGCTCAAGGCCGCCTACCTGCCCGCCTTTCTCAATCCGAAAACCGGCTGGCTGGCAGGCTGGCGCAGCGCCGACGGCAAGCTGCACGACTACGCCTTCCTGTTCGTCAACGGGGCGGCGATCACCTACGGCGTGGTGGACCGCCAGCAGGGCTGCCCGATCATGACGCGGCTGATGAACCAACTCGACCGCGCCGGCTACACGCGTTTCGACCTGGGCCTGCCCGGCAATCTTCTTCCCGTGCGGCGGGAAGATTACGTCGACTTGAACACGGATGTCGGCGGAGGGAAGACAACGCCGACGGATTCCAGATCTACGAGAACGGCGGGGCCACGCCGGCCCACGCCTTCTGGACCATCGAAGCGCTCTACAAGGTGGGCTTGCAGGACCAGGCCGAGCGGATCCTCCTGCCCCTGCTCAAGGGCTTCGCCGCCGGCGACTTCCAGGGCTTCGGCCCCAACGGCAAGAGCAAGGACTGGAAAGACTGGAAGGGCAACTGCTGGGGCTACGAAGGGCTGCTCACCGACGGCTACCTGGCGCTGCTGGCGGTCGTCACCCGCGGAGAACTGACGCGCGGCATGGACTGGGAACCTTAGGGCCGGCATGTCAGCTACCGGCTGCTGCCCGCTTCCCCCAGTGCTGTAATCATCCTCTCGATCATCTCCTGCGTATGGCCCGCGGTGAGGCTGATGCGGAGGCAGGCCCGGCCGGCGGGCACGGTCGGCGGGCGGATGGCCGGCACGAAGAGCCCGCGCTCTGCGAGGCGGGCGGAGAGGTCCAGGGCGCGGGCAGGCTCGCCCACCAGCACCGGCAGGATCTGCGCGCTGGAGCGGCCGAGGTTCCAGCCTTTTTCGCCCAGGGCGCGGCGGAGGGCGCCGGCCCGCTCTTGCAGCTCGTGGCGGCGATGGGGCTCGGCGGCGACGATTTCCAGGGCCGCCAGGGCCGCGGCCGCCATCGCCGGGGGCAGGGCCGTCGAGTAGATGTAGGGCCGGGCGCGATTCAGCAACCACTCGACCAGCAGCCGGCTTCCGGCGGCGAATCCGCCGGCCGCCCCCAGGGCCTTGCTCAAGGTCCCGATGCGGACGCTCGTGCGCTGCTCGATGCCCGCCAGCTCGGCCGCGCCCCGGCCGCGCGGTCCCAGCACGCCGGTGGCGTGGGCCTCGTCCACCAACAGCATGGCGGCGTGGGACTCGCACACCTCGGCCAGTTCAGCCAGCGGGGCCAGGTCGCCGTCCATGCTGAACAGGCCGTCCGTGACCACGAGCTTGCGGCGCCACCCGGCTGCGCCGGGTGCCTGGCCAGCGGCTGTCAGCAGGCGATCCAGGGCCCGGCAGTCGGCGTGCGGGTAGACGCGGACGTCGGCCCGGCTCAGCCGGCAGCCGTCCCACAGGCTGGCGTGGTTGGCCGCGTCGCAAAAGACGACGTCGCCAGGCCCGACCAACGCGGCGATCGTGCCCGTGTTGGCGGCGAAACCGGAGGGGAAGAGCAGGACAGCCTCAACGCCCTCGAACTCGGCCAGGCGGGTCTCCAGGCGGTGGTGGGCGGCGGCATGCCCCGTCACCAGTGGGCTCGCGCCGCTGCCGGTGCCTTCTTCCCGCAGGGCCGCTGCGGCGGCGGCTGCCAGCCGCGGGTCCCCGGCCAGCCGCAGGTAATCGTTCGAGCCGAAGTTCACCAGCGGCCGGCCGTCCAACACGAGCCGGGGGGCCTGCGGTCCCTGGCGGGTCGTCAAGCGGCGGCGGAGCCCCTCGCCTTCCAAGGCCGCCAACTCACCTTCGATCCACGCCAGGCGGTCCATGGGGTTAGCGCTGGCAGTTGTCAGTCGCCAGTTGCCAGTCGAGCCCAGAGCCCGGAACTGAAAACTGATAACTGACAACTATGACCGCTCTCACGGGATCTGGGGATTCGGATTGATGACGGCTTGCTGCACCGTGCGGATGTATTCACCGACGGCCTTCAGCACTGCGGCAGGCACGACCAGGGTGGAATCCAACGTGCCGGCGGAGGCTTGCACCGCCACGCCCACCGGCGGCGTCTGCGGGAAGGGGGGCAAGGAGAACGGTAGGCCGCCCCCCGGACCCATCACGCCGGCGATCTCCCGGAACGCCCGCTGGACCAGGCCCATGTAACTCCGCGGGCTGACGTAGCCGACCCATTGGGCGCCGGCGGGTAGCAACGCGGCGGTGACGGCCAAGTCTGCATCGCCGGCCAGGCCGGCCTTCCCGCTCCGCACCAGGTCGATCAGCTCGCCGACCCGCTCGGGGGTCGTTCCATAGCCCATAACGACCATGCTCTGGTTGGCGACGGCCACATAGGCGGTCATTTTGTTGGTCGGGCCGAACATGAGCTGCAGCATGGCTTGTTGGGCACGCGCGCCGGGGTTATCTTCGGCCAGTTTCGGCAACGGGATCGTGACCTGCAGCTCCAGGGCCGGGTGGCCGCCGATCTCCAACCGCTTCACCTCGGTGGGCTTCATCAAACCGCCCGCGGCCTGCTTGAGGACCTGGTTGGTGGCCTGCATCTGTTCCTGGTACTGCTCGAGGTAGCGGGTGGCATTCTGCACGCGGAGGCAGCCGAAGATGTTGCTGTAGATCGGCTCGCCGCGCTTGCCCGGCTGCATTACCAGCGACAGCGTTTGGGCGTGCTCCATGCCCTTGGCCGAGAGCTTGGCCAACTGTTCGGCCTGCTCGGGGCTCAGCCCGTACATCGCAGCATTCATCTTCATGAATTCCACGCCCAGGTTGACCACCTGCCGCATCAGGGGCTCGGGCATAGCGGCGCCGAAGGCCACGAGGAACTGGCCGCCCGGCAGCCCGGCCAGCAGGTCCTGCCGCTGCGGCTGGATTTGGCCCAGGCTTTGGCCGAGCTGGCTGCCGTCCAGCAGTCGCAGCCGGCCCTTGACGCGGACCGTGCCCTGCTCGTCGGCCCAGACGCCGATGGCGGCCAGGGCCACCTCTTTCTCGGCCGCTTCCAGGAGCTTGACGTAGAAGCCGAGCACAGCCCGCATGCTGGCCGCCGGGCCGGCGGCAACGTTCATTTCCGCTCTGGAACCGAGGTCGGCCAGCGCCTTGCGGGCCTCGGCGGCGACCAGGGCGACGCCGGCGCGGGTGCCCACGAAGGCGGCGTCATTGGCGGCCAGCCAGGGCACGAGCGGAGCGGCCTCGGCCGCGATGCTCTGCTTGGCGGTGAGCACCGCTTCCAGGCCACGCTGAAACTCCTTCTCCGTGAACAGGACGAAGTCCCC
>Ga0326728_10016132_pt1 | contig 15327 bp, 14 predicted proteins | sample MB3enrmetagenome_FD_207602 | JGI IMG/M metagenome (GOLD analysis project Ga0326728, IMG submission 207602) | Lab enriched peat soil microbial communities from McLean, Ithaca, NY, United States - MB31MN | ecosystem: Environmental > Terrestrial > Soil > Wetlands > Peat | place: USA: New York...
AACCGTCCAACCACCCGGCCGGGGGTCGCCGCGGTGCTGCCCCCCCCGGTGGGAGGGGTATCCCGCGGCACCCCGGAGGGGTGCCAGAAAACGGGGCTGCCCTCTGGCACCCCTCCGGGGTGCAGGCCATCCACGCCGTGGTTCCGGGGGTCTCGCCTGGCTTCGACCCCCGGCTACCCTCTTTCATCCCTGCGGGATGAATGGCCTGACCGTAGCGAGCTTGGGATTTCGAGAAGGGTTCGCGCACACGCCACCGCAGATCCGTGTAAGGAGCAGGCCCCATCCGCCCCCAGCGACTCCTTCCCCCCACTCCCCCCTTCCCTTCTTTGGTCTCTTTTAACTTGAGTCAATTCGGCCTCAGGCGCCGTCGCAGACGGGCGTTGACTTTGATGCGGCATTGGGCCAACCTCGGCAGAGCAAAGAACCGGCGCCCTCAATGAGACCCTTCCGGCAAATCTGGTTGTTGACGCGGTCTGAAACTCCGCCTCGTTAGATGCAGGTCTTTTTCACCAGTCCCTGGGTTCCGGCGGAATGGATAAAGGCCCACGGCCTCGAGCCCTGCGGTGTCTGGTCCGCACGTGAGTTCGGCTTCGACTCGCTCCCGCTCTCCGCCGGCGTATGTGCCTTTGCCAACGCCGCGGTCCGCCTGGCCGAAGAACAGCGCGAGTCGGCGGTCATTTTTTCCACCCACTGCGACCAACTGCGGCGCGGATTTGACGCCGTGGCCAACGCGGCCTCAGCGCCCGTCTTTCTCTTCAATCTGCCGGCGACATGGCAGACGCCGGTGGCCCGCCAAATCTTCGATTCCGAGCTGGAGCGGTTGGGAGGATTCCTCGTGGCGCTGGGCGGCCATCCGCCCTCTTCGCAGGAGTTGCTCCAGGCAATGACGCATTACGGCCTGGCGCGGCGCCGCTTGCTCCGCGCCGCCGCCGGCTGCGCAGGACGGCGCTATGCCGAAGCGGTTGCGAGATTCCACTGGGACGGCTCGTGCCCTCCATCGGGCGACCCGCTTTTCCGCAGGCAAGAGGAGCCCTCCCCAGGCGGGTCGGTTCCACTGGCCCTCATCGGGGGGCCCTTGCCGCGATCACAATGGGAGTTGCTGGACACCATCGAGCGCGCCGGCGGGCGGGTGGTGCTCAACGCCACCGAAGCCGGCGAACGGAGCCTCCAACCGGCAGTCCCCAGGGAGGCCTTGCGCGCCGCCCTCGCCCCCGGAGCGCGGGTTTGCAGCCAACTTGAGGCCGATGAACGGCTCGATCCGCCCGAAGGCGCGGCGACGTCCGCCGCGGCCGAATCCGCCTGCAAGCCGGCGCTCCGGCAGGCCCTCACGCGCGCGTACATCGAGGGTTGCGTGGACGTTTTCCAACGCCCGAACACGCGCCTCTATGCCTGGCTCAAAAAACGGCTGGCCGCTCGCCGCGCGCGCGGCATCGTGTTGTGGCATTATGTCGCCTGCGACCTTTGGCGGGCCGAAGCGCAACCGTTGCGCCAGGCCTTTGGCCTGCCGGTCCTGCTCCTGGAAGCCAATGACGCCGCCAGCGGTTGCTTGCGCAATGTCGGACGCATCGAAGCCTTCCTGGAGGCCCTGAGATGAAGAGGCCAGAACGTCCGGCCAACGCCCCGCGCAAACTCACACTCGCCGAATGGGACGCTTGTTACGACCGCCTGTCCGAGGCCGGGCTGCGCGAGCCCGAATACGGTGGACGGCTCAGCCGCCACATCGGCCTCCAAGGCGATCTGCGCCTCCGCCAATTGCGGTTCGATGAATCTCCGGCCGCTCTCAGGCTCTGGAATTTCCTGCTGACGGAGAACCAGCGGCTGTGCCAGGCCCGCGCCGCCGGCGAGCGGCTCGTCGGCGCCATGAAAGACCTCGGCACGCTGCCGGTAATGGCCTATTCGCTGCCGGGCCTGCGGGCCTTTTATCCCGATGGAGCGTGGTGGACGCCTTGCCTGATGGAGTGCAGCGACGGCCTGCTCCAGCAAGCCGAAGCCCTGGGCATTGACGCATCGTTCTGCCCGGTGCGCGCCATGCTCGCCGCCTTCCAGAATGGCCTGCACTTCCCCCGCCCGGACCTGTTGATTTGCAGCGCCGGGGCCGTTTGCGATGACTTCTCGGCCATTGCGCAAAGGTTGGAGAAGATGGGGTTTCCGATTGTTTGGTGGGAGATGCCGCGCCGCCGTCCGCCTGAGCCGCGCGAACCGGCCCGGGTCCTTCCCGGCAACCTCGTGGCGCCCCGCATCCAGGTCGAGTGCGTGCGCGCGGAGCTGGAGCGCATTGGCAAACTCCTGGGCAAGCTTGCCGGGCAACCGCTGGATGCGCAATTGCTGGCCGGCGGAATTCAAAAAGCCAACCAGGTCCGGCGTCTGCTCGCCTCCTTGCGCCATGCGGTTTACGCCTCGCCCGGAGCCCCCTTGCCGGCATTGGAAATGCTCGTCGCCGAAATGCTCGCCATTCACTTCTGTTCGGACCGCGAAGAAACCATCCGCGTGCTGACCGACCTGCTGGCCGAAGCGCACGCTCGCATACGACGGGGGCGGTTTGTGGTTCCGACGGCAGCAGTGCGGGTCTTTTGGGTCAACCCGCCGGCCGACCTGCGCGCCATGAACCTGTTGGAGGATTGGGGCGGACGCATCTGCGGCTCGGATTACATGTTCACCCATGCCTTGGACCTGATTCCGGAAGAGTTGCCGCCGCTCGAGGCGCTTGCCCGCGCGGCGCTGGCCGACCCGATGGCAGGTTCCACGTTGGACCGCGCCCGCCGCATTGCTGCCGAGTGCCGGGCGCATCGGGCCGAGGCGCTGGTGGTCTCGCGCATTCCCGGCGCCAGTCACTGCGCCCGCGAAGGCGCCATCATCCACGCTGTCGCGCGCGAGCTGTTGGGCATTCCCGCAATCGAGCTGGAAATCCCCCCGGTCTGCGATGCGATGCTGCCGGCGCTCGGCTCGCGCATCCAGGCATTATTGGAAACCGCCAAGGCTCAACGAGACAGGTGAATTGAGAATCGGGCATCGAAAAATGGTCATTGGTCAATGAGGAATCCGCTGCCGGCCCAGCTCGAGGCGCAGCGCCTGGACCTGCTCCCGCAGGACCTCGGGGTGGGGCGAGGCCTTGTGGGCAAGGGTCAGCTCCAGCAGTTCGATTGCCTTGGCGTAGTGCCCTTCCTTCTCCTCGAGCCGCGCCAGGCGGACCGTGATCTGAGCCAGGCCCGCCAGGTCGGGGTCCGGCTTCCCGCCCTCCTGTTCGGTCCAGCGGCGCAGGGCTGCGTTCCAGACATTCCGCGCGCCCACGGCGTCGTGGTAGTTCTCGTAATAGAGCCGGCCCAGTTCCAGGAGAAGCTCGTAGCTCGACGGGTTCGCCTTGAGGCCCTCGCGCAGAAAGTCCTCGGCCTCTTTGGTCTTCCCCAGGTCCTGCCGCAGCCAATAGGCCGCCACGACGTAGGTCTCGATCCGGTGCGGGTCCAACGAGGCGGACAGCCGGAGCCAGGGCAGAATCTCGCGTTCCTTCCCATGGCCCAGGTGCGTGTGGGAAGTGATAGCGAACTTCCTGCCGAAGCGCTCGAGCCAATTCCTGGGCGGGCCGAGGAAACTCATGGCCCTTTCGTGTTCCTCTTCCTCGTGATGGTCGTGGGCATGAGTGTCGGCATCCGGCTCGTGGCCGGCCTGGGGGCCGGCATCGCGGGTCATGTGCTGGGCGTTGGTGGGCGCGTATGCCTGGTCAAACATCGATGGATAATAACCGCTGTGGAAATAGACGTCGGCCTCGACGAACATCTGGTTGGCCAGGATTTGGCGGCCGTCCCCAAGCAGGACCTGCATCAATTGGTCCGAAGCTCGCCCCTGCGTCCAGGCCAGTGCGCGCGGCTGCAACGAGGTGGCCACGCACAACTCGACGGTAAGGAGCAGCGCCAGGATGAGTCCGGGAGAGAGCTTCATCACGCCGTCAGCGCCTTGCGGCGAAACACCAGCCAGGTTGCGCACAAAAAGACGGCAACGTAGGCCGCAGCGTAGGCCGTCGCCAGCGCACAGTCGCCCCAGCCGATGAGGTCCTGGTCGAACACCAGCCGTTCCCGCACACCGTAAAACCACTCGAGATGCGGAATCATAAAATAAAGGAGCGTCAGCAACCCTGCCGCCAGCGGCGGCTGCAAGGCCGCCAGCTTCGCCAGGTAGGCTCCCACGATTAAAATCCCCGCCACCACGGCGAAGCAGATGGTGACATTGGCCGAGGGGGCGCTGAACACCACCGAGCCCAGCAACACCATGCTGATCACCACCGCCAGCATCGCCCATTGCAGCCAGGCGGCCTGGAAGTACTGGGGCAACGCCAGGTGCCCCTCCTTGGCGCCGCAGACCGCCCCAAAAAACAGGTAGAAGACCGCCAGCGCCAGGCCGCACGCCAGCCAGCAGCCCGTGAACTTGCCCGCCACCACCTGCCAGCGGCTCACCGGCTTGGCCAGCAACGGGAAAATCGTCCGGCTCTCGCGCTCGGCCGGAATCTGCCGGGCAGCCGTCACAACGGCTATCACCAGCGAAGAAATCCAGATCAGCAGCAGGCAGATGTCCTTGAGATAACGCACGATGCCGGCCTGGTGAAAAAAGCTCACCGTGCTCATCATCAACGTGATCACCGCCGTAATCACGAAAAGCACATAGAAATCCTTCCGGCGGTAGAGTTCCTTGATGACGATGCCGGCCAGGCAGAAGATCGTATTCATGGCTGGGCAGGCGGCGGGTAGCCGATGATCTTGAGGAAAATCCGCTCGAGGTCCATTTGGTATTCCTTCACCAGGTCGGCCACCTGCCCAACCACTTTGAGCTCCCCGCGGTCAATGATGGCGATCCGGTCGCAGACCGTCTCGGCCTCGCCCAATTCGTGGGAAGAAAACAGGACCGTCCGCCCCTCGGTTTTCAAACGCTGAATGATCTCGCGCACTTTCATTCGCCCCGGGGGGTCCAGCCCGCTGGTCGGCTCGTCGAGGATGAGCAAGTCCGGATTGTTGATCAGCGCCTGCGCCAGCCCAATGCGCTGCTGCATCCCCTTGGAGTAGGTCTTAATCAGGCGCTTGCGCGCCGCCTCCAGGTCCACCAGCTTGAGCACCGCGCCGATCCGCGATTCCAGTTCCGCTCCCCCGATGTGGAAGAGCCGTCCGTAGAACCGCAGCAGCTCTTCGGCGGTCAGGAACTTGTAGTAGTAGGTCATCTCCGGGAGGTAGCCGATGCGTTGCCGCGCGATCGGCTCCCGCACGTCCACCCCGTAGATATAGGCCGCCCCTCGCGTTGGCGGCTGGAATCCCAGAAGCACCTGCATCGTGCTCGTCTTGCCCGCCCCATTGGGCCCCAAAAAACCGAACGCTTCCCCCGCATAGACCTGCAGGTCCAGACCCTTGACCGCCACCGTGGCGCCCTGCCCAAAACCTCGACCCTTGTACTCCACCACCAACCCCTCGATCCGGATCACGGCCCTCCGCCCGGCAGGGACCGCCGCATCGGGTTCCGTTCTTATCGTTGCCGCTTCGACACTCATGCTCGCGCGCCAGGCTAAAAAGTCAGCTATACACAGCGTCAAAAGTCCCTGCGCCGCGTGCCCTCACGCGGCGTCACTTATGTCGCCATGTATAGTTTCAGGCCAAAATGCCGCCCCTGTCAATCTTTGTCCGAGCCGGCGCGCCGCGTTTTGTCTTCCCTGATTCGGGCTGCGGATGGTAAGTTGCGGGCCATGATTTCAGGGCGGCCTGCAAGCTCCCCGAAGCCGGGAGAGGGCCAGAGTGAGTGGCTCAGCCCCGGGCGCTTTGCCGCCTTGCTGGGCCTCCTCATTGTCGCCAGCTTCCCTCTTGTCATCACCGGACTGGAGGCCTTCGCTTACAGGGATGCCGGTCAATTCGCCTATCCCGTCGCTTATTACCATCGAGAATGCTTCTGGCGCGGGGAGGTCCCCCTCTGGAATCCGTTAAACAGTTGCGGCATCCCTTTCCTGGCCCAATGGAACACGTTGACGCTCTATCCCTTGTCACTATTCTATCTTCTCTTGCCGCTGCCTTGGTCATTCGGTGTGTTTTGCCTCGGCCACCTCTTTCTCGCCGGGCTGGGCATGTACTTCCTGGGGCGCCGCCTGACCAGGAATCCCCTGGCGGCTGCCCTCGCCGGGACCGTCTTCGCCTTCAATGGTTTTAGCTGGTACGGGCTGATGTGGCCGCACATTCTGGCGGCGCTGGCTTGGATGCCTTGGGTGGTGCTCGGCATGGAGGCCGCCTGGCGCCAGGGGCGGTCCCTCATTGTCGTGGCGGCCCTGGCCGGCGCCGTCCAGTTGCTCTCAGGCGGGGCGGAGGCCATCCTTCTGACCTGGCTCCTGCTGGGCGCGTTATGGTTGTGCCAACTCCTGGCCGGAGACATTCCCGCCTGGAAAATGGCTGTCCGGGCGCTGGCTGCCGCCTCTTTGGCCGCCGGTTTGGCCGCCGCACAACTGCTGCCCTTTCTCGATTTGCTGGCCCATTCCCAACGCGGCGCCGGCTATGCCGGCGGGGGCATGGCTGGGATTGCCGCCATGCCCATTACCGGCTGGATGAATTACCTGGTCCCGCTGTTTCATTGCCTCCGTAATGACAACGGCGTGTTTGTCCAAGCCGGCCAAAGTTGGATCGGTTCGTACTATCTGGGTGCGGGCACGGTGGCTTTGGCTCTCCTGGCGGCCTGGCGGGCGCGCAATCAACGGGTCTGGCTTCTTGCGGCCCTGGTGTTGTTCAGCCTGCTCATGGCTTTAGGCCCCCGAGGGCCGCTCTATGACGCCCTCAAACGCCCAATCCCGCTCTTCGGGTTTATCCGCTTCCCCATCAAGTTCCTCATATTGGCGACCTTTGCCCTCCCGCTCCTGGCCGCCTTCGGCTTGAATTGGCTGCTGGCCTTGCCCGCCCCAAGCCGGCCTCGAGGATGGCGCGACCTGGGCGTGGTCGCCCTGGGTTTGATTGGTTTGATGGCCGCGATACTCTGCTTCGCCTGGAAGAATCCGCTCCCCGGCTCCACCCTGGCTGTCACCGCCGGGAACGCCTGTGTCCGGGCCTTGTTCCTGGCCATGCTGCTTGGTTGCCTGGCGTTGCTCCGGCCCGAGACGGATTGGAGACTGCAACGCGTGCTTCAAATCGGCCTCGTGGTCGTACTGTGGTTCGATGTCTTTACGCACTCCTCGAACCTGAGTCCAACGGTTGCCCCTTCGGCCCTCGAGCCGGGCGTCATCCGCCAGTTTTTCAAATGGGACGGCCAGCTTGTCGCAGGTCGTTCCCGCGCCATGCAGAGCAAGGCCTCCCTGTGGCGCCTGCTCTCGGCCGGCACCCCCAATATGCAGGAGGACCTGACCGGACGCAGGCTATCCCTGTTCATGAATCTTAACCTCCTGGATGGCGTCCCCAAATTCGACGGCTTCTATTCACTGGACCTCAAGGAGTTCCTCGAACTGTTCAAGTGGGTTTATTTTGCCACGAACGAGGCGCCGAAATTGAAGGATTTCCTCGGCGTCTCCCATATCAGCAATCCGACCAATGCCGTGGACTGGGTCGCCCGCGACTCGTTTCTGCCCCTGCTCACCGCGGGCCAAAGACCGGTCTTTGCCGATGGACCCCGCACCCTGCAAGTCTTGCTCGCAAACAACTTCGATCCCCTTGGCGTGGTCTGCCTCCCCGTCGAGGCCCAGAGCCAAATCCACGCGCCCGGCCCGGCTAAGGTCCGTATCGGCCCGGTGCAGTTCTCCGCCCGGCGCTTGCGAGTGGAAGTCGAAGCGGACTCCCCGGCCATGGTTGTGGCGGCCCAGACGTTCTATCATTGCTGGCATCCATACGTGGACGGCAAAGCAGTTTCGCTTTGGCGGGCCAATTATGCATTCCAAGCCCTGGAGGTCCCGGCGGGCAAGCACGAGGTGAACCTGGTCTATGAAGACAAGGCCTTCTCCTGGGGTATCCTCCTCTCAATGCTCTCGCTGGTTGCCTGCGGCGCGGCCTGGTTGGGCTGGCGGCGGGCGCGGACCCAATAGCCTCTGCCCTTTGCCATTGCGGGCGCCCTCGAAACTCTCTATTGAAATGGCATGAGCGTTCTGATTGTCGGCTCGACGGCGTTGGATTCCATCAAGACCCCGAAAGCGGAGAACCCGCGTTTGCTGGGAGGTTCGGCCAGCCACGCCGCCGTGGCCGCCAGCTTCTTCAGTCCGGTGAAACTGGCCGGCGTCGTCGGCGAGGACTTTCCGCGGCGTTACCTCCGGCTTTACCAGCGGCACGGCATTGACCTGGACGGCCTCCAGGTCCTGCCCGGCAAGACTTTTCATTGGTCGGGCGAATACGAGGCCAACATGAACAACCGCCGGACCCTGTTGACCGAGCTGGGCGTCTTCGAGAATTTCGCCCCCACCCTGCCCAAGTCGCATCGGGCCACCCCCTTCGTGCTGCTGGCCAACATCGCGCCGGCCCTGCAACTGCACGTGCTCAACCAGATGGAGCGGCCCCAATTCGTCGCCGCCGACACCATGGACTTGTGGCTCAACATCGCCCTGGCCGACTTGCTCAAGCTGCTCAAACGCCTCGACGCCTTCGTCCTCAACGACAGCGAGGCCCATCAGTTGACCAAGCAAGACAACCTGTTTGCCGCCCTGGCGAAAATCCACAGACTCGGCCCCAAATACGTGATCATCAAGAAAGGCTCGCACGGCTCGATCCTCTCCGGCCCCCGAGGTTTGTTCCTCTGCCCCGCCTACCCCCTGCGGAAAGTGGTGGACCCAACCGGCGCCGGCGATTCTTTCGTCGGCGCCATGGTGGGATGGCTGGCCGCGGCAAAAGGCCCCGTGGACGACCACATCCGCCTCGCCATGGTCTATGGCAGCGTCGTGGCCTCCTTCTGCTGCGAAGGCTTCGGCCTCCAACGCACCACGAGAATCAAACGCAAACAGATCGAGGAGCGAGCGGCGGAGCTCAAGGATTTGAGCCGGTTTTAGACCCTCTTGGGCATGACCTTCACATTGGCCGCTTCCTGGACCACGAGAGAATGCGGCGGCACGCTGGCGGTCAGAAACACATTGGCGCCAATGGTGCTGCCCTCGCCCACTACCGTGTCCCCTCCCATAATCGTGGCGCCGGCGTAAATCGTCACGCGATCCTGAATTGTCGGATGGCGCTTGAGGCCCCGGAGTTTCTGGCCGGCGGAGAGGGATTTGGCGACCAGGCCGACGCCCTGGTACATCTTGACATGATTGCCGATCTCGGCGGTTTCCCCCACAACCGTCCCGGTGCAATGGTCCACGAAGAAATGCGAGCCGATCTTTGCCCCGGGATGCAAATCCATGCCCGTATTCGCGTGGGCGCATTCGGTCATGATGCGCGGGATGAGGGGCACGCCCTGCCGATACAACTGGTGGGCCAGGCGTTGGAGCGCGATGGCCTCGATAAACGGATAGGCCACGATGACCTCCTCCTTGCTCAACGCCGCCGGGTCGCCGTTATAGGCCGCCTCGGTGTCCGTCTGCAGCAACTCCCGCACCCGCGGCAAGCCGTTGAGAAACTGGAGGGTCAAAGAATGGGCCATCGGCCCCGCTTCCTTGGCTGGCAAGCCCGCCGGCGGGCGGTATTCCAGGCTCTTGCGTATCTCCCCCTCCAGGCTCACCAGCACCGCCTCCACCAGGGCGGACGTTTCCTCCTTGATTCTGGACAAATGCACCGGCTTCTCGTCGAAGAACCCCGGAAACAACAGCCGCAGCAAGTTCATCGTAATGAGGGCAATCGCCCGTTTCGACGGAAGATTCTTGCCGTCCAAGTGGTTGATGCCGCCCGATTCGGCATAAGAGGCGGTCAGGCGGTCGGTAAGTTGGGCGACGGTCAACTGCACGGCTGCGAGTATCGGGCAATCACGCCCGAAAGGCAATTGCAAACCCGCCGGCCTTGGGCCCTGTTGCGCATTGTGCGCGAAACTGCTTTGGAGTAGAGTCCGCCCATGAACAGATGGAGCGGGCCTGCGCGCCTGCTCGCCGGCGCCTGCCTTCCGGGTTTGCTCCTCGGACCGGCTGTCAGCGGGTTGGGCGCGGCCGAAACCAAAAGAAAGGGCAACATGCAACTGACCAGCACTGCATTCACCGACGGGGCCGCGATCCCCGCCAAATACACTTGCGAAGGCAAGGACGTCTCTCCCCCGCTCAAGTGGAGCGGCGTGCCGGCCGAGACCAAGAGCCTCGCCTTGATAGTGGACGACCCCGACGCCCCCGTCGGCGCCTGGGTCCACTGGGTGCTTTATGAACTCCCCCCCGCCGTTGGCGAGTTGTCCGAAGATGCGCCCAGGACGCAGACCCTCCAGGGCGGGGCCAGACAGGGCCACAACGACTTCAGACGCCCTGGCTATGGCGGCCCTTGCCCCCCGCCCGGCAAACCGCACCGCTACTTCTTCAAACTCTACGCCCTGGATCGGACGCTGGACCTCAAGGCCGGCGCCACCAAAAAGGACCTCGAGCGCGCCATGGCCAACCACATCCTTGCCCAGGCGCAGTTGATGGGCACCTACCAACGACGATGACCCATCCATGAGCAAGACAGCCTTGTTATTTGCAGGGCAGGGGGCGCAGGTGGTCGGCATGGGCAAGGACCTGGCGAGACAATTTGCCTCGGCCAGGGCCTGGTTCGACCGCGCCCAGAGCACGCTGGGCTATGACCTTGGCGCCGTTTGCTTCCACGGCCCGGAGGCCGAGCTGACACGCACGGAAAACGCGCAACCGGCCGTTTTCCTGCTCGGCTGGGTCGCCTTCCAGTTGCTCAAGGAGCGGATGCCCGCCCTCGAGTTTCAGGCTGCGGCGGGCTTGTCCCTGGGCGAGTTCACGGCCTTGACGGCCGCCGGGGCGATGAGCTTCGAGGACGGGTTGCGCCTCGTGCGCCAGCGCGGACGGTTCATGCAGGAGGCCTGCGAAGCCACTCACGGCGGCATGGCCGCCGTGACCGGGTTGGACGAAGCTGCGACGCGCGAAGTCTGCAGGCAGGCGGGGGTCGTGCTGGCCAATCTGAATTGCCCCGGGCAACTGGTGATTTCGGGCCCGGCAGAGAACCTCGCCCGGGCCTGCGAACTGGCCAAAGCCAAAGGCGCCCGCCGGGCGGTGCCGCTGCCGGTCGCCGGGGCCTACCATTCGCCGCTCATGGCAGGCGCGCAGCCCAGGCTGCAGGCCGAGTTGGCTAATGTGGCGCTGGCCCCGCCGGCCGTCATCGTCCTGGCCAACGTCACCGCCCTCCCGCACGAAGGTCCGGAGGCCATCCGCGGGCGCCTTGTCGAACAGGTCACCTCTTCAGTCCTTTGGGAACGGTCCATGCGCTGGCTGCTGGACCAGGGGTTCACCCGTTTCGTGGAACTGGGGCCCGGAACCGCGCTGCGCGGTTTCATGAAACGGATGGCCCAGGACGCCCGGCTTCTCAACGTCTCGGATGTGCCCAGCCTGGAAGCGACGGTCCAGGCGCTCGGACAGCAGGCAGGACGCTGAGACACAAATCGCCTTTTTGTTCGGTTCATTTTGCCCGGGAAGAACCCCGGCCGGGGCGCAAAAAAATGTTGAATCAGGGCTTGACGGCTCCCCCCAAGGTAGAATAGACACACAGCGAAACTAGAATCGGAGACCATCATGGCTGAGAAAACAATTGAGCAACGAGTCAAAGACATCATCGTCGAACAGTTGGGCGTGAACCCGGATCAGGTCACCCCCGAGGCCAAGTTCATTGAGGACCTAGGGGCTGACTCGCTCGACACGGTGGAATTAGTCATGGCTTTGGAGGAGGAGTTTGGCCATGAGATTCCCGATGAACAGGCCGAGAAGCTTCAGAGCGTGGGTGATGTGGTCAAGTACATCGAGGACCTGCAGCAAAAGTAAGGGCTTACTGATAGATGCCGGGGCAGCTTGGCTTGGCTTCAGGTCGGGCTGCCCCGTTTAGTTTATGCCAAGCAACTGGACCGAGCGCCGGGTGGTGATCACCGGGCTGGGCGTGGTTACTCCCTTGGGCAACGATGTCGCCACTCTCTGGAAACGCCTCCTGGCGGGAGAGTGCGGCGTCGCAAAAATCGCCTCTTTCGATGTCTCCCGGTTCGACACACAGGTCGCCGCCGAAGTCAAAGACTTCGACCCCACCCCCGCCTTTCCGTCCCCCAGGGAGATTCGGCGCACCGACCGGTTCGCCCAGTTCGGCGTCTATGCCGCCTGGCAGGCCCTGCACGACGCCGGGTTGGACCTGGACCACATCAACCGCGATGAGGCCGGCGTGTTCATCGGCTCGGGCATCGGCGGCCTGCGGACAGTCACCGATCAGCACACGATCCTGCTCCAGCGCGGTCCCCATCGGCTGTCGCCTTTCATGATCCCCATGCTCATCTCCAACATGGCCTCAGGCATCGTTTCGATGTTCTACGGCCTGCGCGGTCCCAATTTCGCCACCTGCTCCGCCTGCGCAACCGCCAATCATGCCCTGGGCGAGGCCTGGCGCACCATCAAGATGGGCGACGCCACGGTCATGCTCGCCGGGGGCGCCGAGGCCACCATTGTCCCGATCGGCATCGGCGGGTTCTGCGCCATGAGAGCCCTGAGCAAGCGCAATCAGGAGCCGTTGCGCGCCTCCAGGCCCTTTGACAGGGAGCGCGACGGCTTTGTCATGGGCGAAGGCGCCGGCGTGCTGGTCCTGGAGGAACTCGACCATGCCAAGGCGCGCGGCGCCCGCATCTATGCCGAGTTCGCCGGCTACGGAAATACTGCCGACGCTTATCACCTGACTGCCCCCGCTCCGGGCGGGGAAGGGGCCGCCCGCTGCATGCGCATGGCCCTGCGCAACGCCGGCCTGGGCATTGAGGACATCTCCTACATCAACGCCCACGGCACCTCCACGCCCCAGGGGGACATTGCCGAAACGCAGGCGATCAAAACCGTCTTCGGCCCCCGCGCCCGAAAACTGCCCGTCAGTTCCACCAAGGGCGCCACCGGCCACATGCTCGGGGCTGCCGGCGCGGTCGAGATGGTCATCTGCGCCAAGGCCGTTACCGAGGATTGCGTCCCTCCGACCATCAACTACGAGGTCCCGGACCCCGAGTGCGACCTGGACTACGTCCCCAACACCGCCCGCCAGTTGAAAGTCAATGTGGTCGTCAATAACGCCTTCGGCTTCGGCGGCCACAACGCCAGCCTTGTCGCCAGGAAGTTTCTCGGGTGAGCCGGGCCGCCGGTTCGAGCCCCCTACGCCAGAATCCCCCGCAGGAACTTGCAGTTGGCCTGGTAGCTCTCCAGTATTTGCTTGCCGGGAGGCACCGCCCCCTCGATCTGGACCCACCCACTGTAACCGATATCGTCCAGGGCGGCGCGGACCTTCTTGAAATCGACCTTGCCCTGGCCGAGGAGGGCGCCGTTCTCCTTGAAGTGAAACTCGCAGATGCGTTGTTTGCCCAGCACGCGAATCTCCTGGTAAATGTCGTAGCCCATGTCGTTGGAGTTGCACACGTCGTAATAGACCCGGACCGCCGGGGAGCCGACGCGCTTGAGGATGTCCAGGTGTTGCTCGGCGTTGAGCCAGCTCTCGATGCCCAGAATGACGCCCGCCTTTTGGGCCTTGGGCGCAACCGCTTTAAGCCGCCGCACAACCTCATCCACACCCTCCTTGTCGCCGCGCAAATCGTCGTTTGAAAAAAAGGCCAGCAGCACCACGCGCACTCCCAGCGCCCGGCAGACATCAATGCTGTCGCTCACCCAGGCCACGGTGCGCGGGTCGCTTTTGTATGGGATGTTGTTGAGTTCGCCAATGGCCAGCGAGGAAACTTCCAGCCCCGCGCGCCGCGCGGCCTCCTTGTACTGCTGCTGCACCTCGCGCTTCCGCAACTGCATGTCGTTGGCCGCGGTGCCCAGGCTCACCTGGACGCCGTCCAGGCCGATCTCCCTGGCCAGCTCGAATGCCGTCGGGTCGCCCATCCGGCCGATAGACCAATCGCAGGCGCCAATCCTGAAACGGCGTTTGGTTTCGGCAGCAAACAGGGGGGCGCAGTTGGCGGCCAAAGCCAGCCAGGCGGCCGCTTGGGTTGACTGGCGCAGCATGGCGCGGCGCGACAATGGAGATTCGAAGGTAGTCATGACCACGGTTTTAGCAGCCTTTCCACTCAAGGTCCAGGACTTCCGATCACGCCCTCAAGCCGAGTGAATGGCGGCCCAGGCAGCGCCGAGCAGGGCGGTGGTCTCCTTCATGATGACGCGAACGGGCATGGCCTTCATGAGCGGGGTCATCCGGCCTTTGGCGGTGAAAGCGGCCATGAAGAGCGGGCCTTGGAGCTTGCGGATGATTCGGGGCGCAATGCCACCGCCCACATACACCCCGCCAATGGCCATGGTCTTGAGCGCCAGGTTGCCTGCCTCGGCGCCGTAGAACGACACGAACCTGTCAAGGGCCTTCACGCACAACTCGCACCGCTCTTCCAGACCGGCGGTTGAAATCGCCGCCGAAGGGTCGCCCCGGAGCATGGCCTCCTTCAGCCAAGCCGGTTCCTGGCCGCCCTTAACGTCGCGCAAAAACTCATAAACCTCGCGCAAACCGGGTCCGGAAAGGACGCGCTCGTAGCTGACATGCTCGAATTCCTTGAATTTGGCGCGCAGGTAATGGAGGAACTCGCTCTCCAGGTCATCGCGCGGCGAGAAATCGGCGTGCCCCCCTTCGCACGCAAAAGGCTGGTGCGTCCTGCCGTCCCAGAACATCCCGGCCTCGCCCAGGCCGGTGCCCACCGAAATCACCGCGCAATTGCCCGCCGCCCCCGGCGCGCCGGCATTCAAGGTGACGAAGTCGCCGGCGTCCAACGCGGCGATGCCGTAGGCATTGGCCTCCAGGTCGTTGATGAGCCTGACGGTCGGCAGACCCAATTCTCGAGCCAGCGGCTGTGAATCCACCACCCAGGGCAAGTTCGGCGTGACCACCCGCCCCTGCTGCACAGGACCGGCAATGCCAAAGCAGGCCCGCTCGACCTTCACCCGGTGCTCCGCCACAAAAGCAACGGCAATTTCACCCAAACCCGAGTACTTCCGGCTGGAATACGTTTGTTCAATGACCGAAAACGGCCGCCCGTTTGCAGCCTCAAACATGGCCAACCGCGTCGAAGTGCCGCCAATATCGCCTGCGAGAATCATCGGCCCAGTCTGTCAAATCTCCCGCCGCCGCGCAAGCGCCCTCTGCGAACCGGCCCCTCGGGGGGCGCGAGACAAAATTCTTCGGAAGCGCGATAGTCACTCAAGAAAGGCGTGAGGCGCTGCCTCGCTGGGAGATAATCCAAGGCAACGCCTGGAGCGCCAAGGGCGCGGTCCATATCAGCCTGGGC
>Ga0326728_10016133_pt1 | contig 15327 bp, 12 predicted proteins | sample MB3enrmetagenome_FD_207602 | JGI IMG/M metagenome (GOLD analysis project Ga0326728, IMG submission 207602) | Lab enriched peat soil microbial communities from McLean, Ithaca, NY, United States - MB31MN | ecosystem: Environmental > Terrestrial > Soil > Wetlands > Peat | place: USA: New York...
TTAAACGAGTGATCGGAAACACATGCTCATGCACCAATCTCAGGCCTGGATTCACGTCCGTCTTCTTGAGTGATTCCGCGACGGACCAAGCATCCTCCAAATTCAGACCCTTTCCATTCGTTCTTTCTCGTAATGTCTTTTCAAAAGCAGATTTAGCGGCTACACTCCAGTACTGGCAACCACAATACTTTCCAGTCAGTTCGGAATGCTTCCAAATCAGTGCTCGAAGGGATGAATCACGATTCACACCATCCCTAGAATTGTAGTAACCGTAATACAATCTAAGCCTGCTATAGAAATCAGCTTTTGTTATAGCGTGATTAGTGCTGAGGCAACGAAACACCATCTCATTTATTGCTGCTGTTGCGTTTTCAATGTCAAAAGGGCTAGCGTGATGTTGAAAGATGGATCTATATGTTATATCTCTCCTGATTCTAGAGGTAGAATGAACCATTTCGAACCATCCTTTTAATCAGATTGTACTACTCGGGAGGCTCAGTTCTCCGCCGAATGCAGCCCGCCCGAGCCGGCGCGGAACTCGATATTGGAATGCTCGCCGTCCGGCGACTGGCCGCAGTTCCACAGGCACGCGCCGCAGTGGACGCACTTCTCGCGCTCAAAAGCGGGCATGCCGTCAGCGCCCAGCGTAATGGCCTGGCCGGAGCACATGGCGATGCAGGTCTTCTCATAGCAGGCTACGCAGAGGCCCTGATCGCGGAAGACGACATGATCGGCAAAGCCCGGCGCGGCCTGCACCTTGCCGCCCATCAGCAGCGCGTCCTGATGAGTTACCAGCAGAATGTCGTCGAAGGGAATCTCAGGCCAGCCGCGCGCCGAGAGCAGCGCATCGTGCAGCGAGCGCCTTTCCGCCAGTGCCAGCGCCACGGCTTCCTTCAGCTTCAGGCCCTCGGGCGACCGCGCCGGGAAGGGGCGAATCTGCTTGTGCGCCGGGGGAATATGCGCGCTCAGCGAGAGCCTTCCGCCGGTCAGCCCGGCCAGCGCCATCCCGATCATGCCTTTCACCATTCCGCCATGGAAGCCGTTGCGGGCGTTCTCGGCCTCATGCGCGCCGCGCTCGATCCAACTTGCGCGGCGGCGAGCTTCATACGTCGCGGCAAGATTCTCCCGCGTAAATGGCTTGCCGGCGCGCAGCAGCTCGATCACCGCTTCGCCCAGTTGCGTGCCGGTTGCCCAAGCCTCGTCCACGCCCGAGCCGGTGAGCATATTGGTCGATCCCGAGCCTTCACCGATGCGGGCAAAGCCGTCGCCAACAAGATACGGCTCGCCGTGCTTGCCGCTCTCTTCCAGCGACTTGGCGCCCCAGGAGCGCAGCGTTCCGTCTTTGAGATAGCGCCACAGCGCGGGGTGCTGAATGTAGTGCTGCAAATAGCGGTAGGCGGTGCGCGAGGGGTCGCTCATCCACGAGGGAACGAAGATGCCCACTGAGATCAGCCGCTCGGGATGCACGTAAAGGAAGCCGAAGATCTCCGGCTCAGGGTAACCGAAGGTGTGCCAGACGGTTCCAGGTTCAAGCGGGGAGTCCGCGGGCAACTCGATGACGAACTTCATGCCCAGAGCCCACTCGCGCCGCGCGTTCCCTTCGGGCAGGCCGAGGCGCTCGTCGAGAGCCTGGCCCACCGCGCCCACGGGGCCGTCGCCCACCACCGTCAGTTGCGCGCGCACATCCATTCCCGCCATGAAGCCGTCGGCCGGCGCGCCGGATTTATCCACGCCCTGATCGGCGAGGCGCAACCCTTCAACCTTTTTCCCGGAGATCAGCGGCCCAGCCACCGGGCTTCCCGGCCATATCTGCACCAGTCCGGTGGCCATGAGTTGCGCGCCAACCCACTGGTTGAACTGGCCGATGGAGAGCACCAGCCCGCCGTGCTTGTGCAGGAAACCGGGCGTCCAGGGCAGCTCGAAGGCATGATCGCGCACGCCGGCCAGCCTGCCCAGAACGCGCAATGCCGCATCGGCCACACGCAGGGCGAGCGAGCGCCGGCTGGCGCCGATGGGGTCGAGCAGATAGAAGACGCGCTCCTGCTTGACCTCGGCGGCCATAGGAATCTCGGCGGGATTGAGCTGCGGAAAGCTGGTGCGAATGCCCTGGGCGCGCGTGACCACGCCGCTGACACCCGCCGCCAGATCGTCGGCGCGCTCGTAGCAGAGCACCTGCAACGGCATTCCGGGGACGGCCTTGCTCTGAAAGGCCGGATCTTCCGGATGCGCGCTCCACTCGCGGGTAAGCGTGGTGAGAAAACCGCCCATCGCGGGACCGAAGCCGGCGCAGGCGATATCGACCTCCATCGACTGGCGGTCGATCTCCGGTACGGGCGAGGCGGCTGGCGCGGTCTCCCAAGTCCGAGAGTCCGGACCTGGGGCACCCGCAGTCTCCACGGTCATGCGAGCCTCCTCATCAACGTAGCCGCTCCGCATTTGCGGTCTCCCACCCTAGCCGTAAGAACCCGCCGCGGCGGACGACGAGGGTGAGACACCCAGCTTGTCGTAGCACAACCAAGCTGACAACTGGCCACTGACAACTGACAACTTTGTTCATGCCGGGTAATCCAGCGCTTCGGGAATCATGACCTTGCCCACCGTCTCCGCGGCGCGGTCCTTGGCCAGGCGGCAACCGCTCAGGCAGGTGGTCAGCTTGCTTTGCAGGCGGAGGAATTCGCTCGATCCGGCGCAGCCCGCGCAGGGGCCGGCCTTCTGCGGATGGCTTCCGTCCGCGGCCAGCACATCCACGGCAAAGGCCGAGATGCCGGGCATGGTCTCCTCGAACTCGTCGATCTCGGCGGCCAGAAAGCAGTTGCGGTGTTCCTCCTCGTCCCAGGCCGGATGGCGGTTGTAGCCGAAGACCAGCTCGCCGCAGATGCGCGAGACCTCGCCCGCCGCCGCCGCTGCCTGCGTGTGGCACAGATCGCTGAGAAACTGCACGGTGCCTTCCAGGCCCTCGGCCGCGACTGGATCGCTTGGGCCGCAGGCTTCCAGTTCCAGCACATCCAGAATCTGCGCGCGCGAGGCAACCAGCCAGCACAGCGCATCGGCCAGCGCAAAGGTCACGCCCTGGCGCTGCCCGTGATAGAGCTTGTTGCCATCGGGGTCGGTGGCCTTCTGCAAGTAGTTCATCGTCCACAGCCATAGGGTCATCGCCGAAGCCAGCGTGCAGGCGCCGGTTCCAGGCCGGTAGGAGGCGATGCCCCGCATCTGGGCGGTCCAGGCACGGAACTGCGCCAGGAAAACCTCGGAAGTCATGGTCACCGTCAACTGGCGCCGCTGCACCGCTTCCGGTCCCTCGTACGTGGCTTCCAGTTGCGCGTCCATCCATTTGTTGGCCAAAAAGCCTGGGCAGTCCTCGGTGATGCCGTAGCCGCCCATCAGGCTCACGGCCTCGCGCAGCATATTGGCGCCGTGGCCGGTATTCCACAGCTTGGTCGCCGGGCAAATCACGTTGGCCTCGGCGTCCAGCAGCACAAACTCGACCAGCGGATCGGCCTCCAGTTCGGCCCGGCGGGGGTCGTTCGGCCTGAACGTGAGCAATTCAACGGCCCGCTGCTCGCTTTCCTTCAGCGCTCTCAACTCCGCGCGCCCGCCCTGGATGCCGCGCCCCTTCAGCATCGCCGTTTTCAGCTTCTCCAGCGGGTCGAGCCTATCGAAGAGCCGCGCGGCGGCAAAGCCCAGCGAGGTTGCGGCCTCGCCCGTGGCCCACACGTCCACCAGGCGATGGAGCGCGTCCTCGCGCTGCTGGATACCCTGCTCGTAGCGAATCGAGCCGGGCTTGGCGCCCTCGGCCCCGCGGAAGCGCTGCCGCTGGTAGCGGATGACCGGCTCGATGGCCGAGAGCAGCTTGGCCGCCGTCATCAGGCCCACCGGCACGCGCGTCCGGCGGAAGACCGCGTCGATGATCTCGCCGTGGTTGAAGTTGGGCACGATCACGCCGTCCTTCACCGTGTATCCGCCCACAATGCGGCTGGCCGGAACCTTGAGGCTGAAGATGGGATCGCCGGTGGAAGAAAGCTGATGAACGAGCTTCTTGGTCGGGGTTCCGCGGTCGAACGTGCCCTCGTCGCCGTTCTCCATAATCACCACGCAACTGCCCTTGATGCGCGGGTCGCAGGAGTTGACCGCCGCGGTGACGAAGTTGGCGAAAGCGATATTGGTGATGAACCGCCCGCGCTTGTCCACCTGCAGCCAGGGTTCCTCGCCGTCCTTCCACTCGGCAACGCTTACCTTGCCGCTCAACATGCCGGTATCCACACCCACATACGGGATGGGCTCGGTCAGGGCGAAAGCGCCGCGCCAAGGCTTGCGGTCCTCTCCATGCTGCGGCGGAGCGGCCAGCGTCTTGTAGCGAGTCACTTGCTCTTGTGTGCCGCGCTCGTGAATGGGAGACAGGGCCAGAAAGCTGGCCAGGCTGGCGGTGGCCGCGCCGCCGTCTACCCACGCCAACTCAAAGGCGGCCAGCCCCAACGCCAGGTTCTTGGGGCCGGAGATGAACCCGCCCTCCTCCGGCTCCATGAAGACCGCGGTAATGCCGGCGCGATCGAACGCCTCCAGCATCTCGCCCTTTCCAGGGGTCCAGTCGTGCGTGTTGCGCTCTCCCGCGGCCACCAGGCGCGCCACGGTTCCCCGCGCCACGCTTCGCGCCGACTGAACGAGCATCTGCAAATCGAAGCGGTCGGCGAACCGCCATTGAATCTGGCGCACCGCATCCCCTGGGAGGGTAAGCATGGTCTTCGTCTCCGATACCGCAACTGTGGTCATCGATTCTGTCCTTTGGCAGCGGTCATATTGTGCTTGAACGGGCACACTGCGGCATGTGACCCGTATCACTTGGACGCGCGGGCTGCCCAGGCCAGCCAAATCGGAGGACGGAACTGATCGGTTCTCAAGATGCGGCGGATCACGCGCCTAAAATGCCGGAGCGAACCCTCCATCATGTGATCGCCATCACTTTCCGCGGCGAAGCAAACCCGATATGACAGGTACTTAACCGGGAAACCCCGACGACCGGCAAAGGAGCTGTACCATGACTCTGCAAATCAAAACGGCATTCATCATCCTGCTGGCCGCTTCCGTTGCCGCGCCAGCCTTCGCCCAGGCGCCCGGCGCCGACGCCTACAAGACCAAGTGCGCCATGTGCCACGGCGCAGACGGCCTGGCCGCCACCCCTATGGCCAAGAACCTGAAGATCGTCTCCTTCAAGGATCCCTCGATGGTCAAGGCGACCGACGCCCAGTTCATCGCCTCCACCAAGAACGGCAAAGGCAAGATGACAGGCTACGCCGGCAAACTCACCGATGCCCAGATCAAGGATGTGATCGCCTACATTCGCACCCTGCAGAAATAGACAGCGCATGAGCAAAGACCTGACCATGCGGCGTGAACCGGGAGAGAATGGCTGCGATTTCTTCTTCGGAGCGCTCGGAAGCAACCGCGGCGGCCGCAAGCGGCAGGTTCCACCGGAGCTGAGATGAAGACCCGTTCCTCCATCGCGCTGACTTTGGCCGCATCCGGTCTTCTGCTCTTCGCGGCGTCGCGCGGCGCCGTGGCGCAAACGGATTGCCTGGCGTGCCATGCGGATGCGAGCCTTCAGGATGCTTCGGGGCGCAGTGTCGGCGTGGATGCGCCGAAGTTTCATTCCAGCATCCATGGCAGCCTGCAATGCTCCGATTGCCACGCCGCCATCAAGGAGTATCCCCATCCCGACAATGTCACGCCGGTGCAGTGCGATACCTGTCACGCCGACGAGGCGGCCGGCCTGGTTGGCAGCGTCCATGCCTCCCGTGCCGAGCATCCCTGCACCAGTTGCCATGGCGACGCCCATTCCATCTTTTCCAAGACAGATCCAAAATCGGCGGTCTATCCGCTCAACGTTCCGCGCACCTGCGGCGCGTGCCACGGCAACGCCTCGATGGCCAAGCAGCATGGCCTGAACAACGTCTATCCCCTCTATCTGGACTCCATCCACGGCTTTGCCCTCAGCAAGGAGGGTCTGCTGGTGGCGGCCAATTGCCAGAGCTGCCATGGATCGCATCACATTCTGAGCCACAAGGATCCGCAGAGTCCCACATACAAGGCCAATGTTCCCAAAACCTGCGGAAACTGCCACGCGGGAATCACCGCGGATTACATGAGTGGCGTCCATGGAAAGGCCATCGCGGCTGGGAAACTGGACGCGCCGGTATGTTCCGACTGCCACACGGCCCACGCCATCGAGCAGCCCACTGCGTCGGCCTTCCGCATGCAGTCCACGCCCATCTGTGGAAACTGCCACAAGGACAAGTTCAGCACCTACAGGGATACCTTCCACTCGCAGTTGGGCTCGCTCGGCGGCTACGTGGAGACGGCGCGCTGCTGGGACTGTCACAAAGCCCATGAAATCCTGCCCGCATCCGATCCCCGCTCGCCCGTCAACAAGGCCAATCTGGTCGCCACGTGCGGCCGCTGCCATGCGAGCGCCAACCTCAGCTTCGTTCAGTATCAGCCTCATGCCAACGCGCGCAACCGCAAGCTGAATCCGGCGCTTTACTTCACCCGCTTGTTCATGAATCTGCTGCTGATCAGCGTGCTTACCTTCTTCATGATCCACACCGTGCTGTGGCTGATCCGCTCGCATTACATTCAGATCAAAACAAGATCGGCGAATGGAGGGAAGAATGGCTGATTTGGAGCAAGCGGCAGAAGAAGGGCGGGAGCAAAGCGGCGCCAAAGGGCGGTATTTCCTGCGCTTCACGCGCGCGCAGAGATACCTTCATGCCGTCCTGTTCACCACCTTTCTGGGGCTGGCGGCGACGGGCCTTCCGATGCGCTTCAGCCAGAGCGCCTGGGCGCGCCTCTTCGCCCGTGGCGTAGGCGGATTCGGCGCCATCATCTTCTTTCATAAGCTCTTCGCCGTGGTCCTCACGGTGGGCTTTCTGATCCACCTGAAAGGCATCTACCAGCGCGGACTGGTTGATCGGGAGAAGGGAATCTTCTGGGGACCTACCTCCATGGTGGGCAACTGGAAGGATGTGAAGGATCTCCTGGGGCACCTTCGCTGGATGGTGGGACTGGGACCTAAGCCGCAGTTCGAGCGCTACGCCTATTGGGAGAAGTTCGACTACTGGGCGGTCTTCTGGGGCATGGTCGTCATCGGCTTCTCAGGCTACGCCATGTGGTTTGCTCCATTCTTCGCCCGGTTCCTGCCCGGCTGGGCGTTGAACGCCGCGCTCGTGATTCACAGCGAGGAAGCGCTGCTCGCCATCCTCTTTATCTTCTCCATCCACTTCGTCAACACCCATCTGCGCCCCGAAAGTTTTCCCATGGATATGGTGATCTTCACCGGCGTGGAGAGCGAGGAGGAGTTCAAGATCAAGCGCCCGGAAGAGTATCGGCGGCTGGCCGCCGAAGGGAAGCTGGAGGCCAGAGTCGCGTACGCTCCTGCGCTCTGGCTGATGAACTTCTCCAGAGTGGTTGGGGCCATTGCCATTCTGATCGGCTTGACGCTGCTGGTGCTGACGCTGAGCGCGTACTTCGGGTCCTGAGCGCGAATTCCACCCGCCGGGAAAGCGGCCCTGCCTGGACCTCTGACTGAATCCCGTCCAGTCTTTCCAAGTACCTTGGCGTGGTTTCATGCCCGGAGGCGGGGCTGAATCGGAGGATATCTCCGATAAACGAACCATGGCCTCATTTCCAGTCTCCGATCGCGGTGCGCCCGACCCTGCGGCCAAGCCAAGGGAGCGCCGTGCCCTGCGGCGGTTGTTCTGGCCGGGAACGGCCGTCATCCGCATTCTGCCTTACGGACCGGATGTGCTTGGAGTCCTGCTCGACCTGAGCGAATCGGGATGCGGGGTCGAATTCGGTATCGCCATTCCCGCCCAGGTCGGCGCCCAGGTCGATGTGGAACTGCATGTGCGCGGCGTGACTCTCGCGCGGTCGGGCGTCATCCGCTGCATCGATGTGATCCGGCGCATCGAGCGCGAAACCCGCGCGGGCATCGAGTTCATTGAGCCGGCCAGCCGCAGAGCCGCGCACGTGGATCGCTCGGTCAAGGGAGTGCTGCGGCAGATCGATAGGGACCGTGCGGAGGGCCGTTAAGGCGAACTGCGAAGGAAGCGCCGAATGAGTCCGGCCAGGCCCGGAGTCAAGAGAACGCCATCACCACGTGGTTGACCACAAAGGCCGCGCCGTAGGCCAGCGCCAGCATGTAGAGGAACTGCACCGCCGGCCACTTCCAACTGTTGGTCTCGCGGCGCACCACGGCCATCGTCGAGGTGCACTGCATGGCGAAGGCGAAGAAGATCATCAGCGCCAGCGCGCCGCCCAGCGTCATGTCGTGGTGCAGCGCAGTCTGCAGATGCATGGACTGTGTGGCGGGGTCGGCTCCATAGAGGGTGCCCATGGTGCTCACCATCACCTCGCGGGCCAGCACGCTCGAAAGCAGCCCGATGCCGATCTTCCAGTTGAAGCCCAGCGGCGCAATGGCCGGCTCGATGAAGTGGCCCAGACGGCCGATCAGGCTGTCGGCCAGCTCCGGTGCGGACATTTGCCCGCCCGGAGCCTGGATCATCGGCAAGTGGGCCAGCACCCAGAGCGCCAGCGTGACGCAAAGAATGATCGTGCCGGCCTGACGCAGAAAGATGCGCGCGCGGTCGATCAGGCGCAGCGCCAGCGAGCGTAGCGTGGGCATGCGGTACTGCGGCAGCTCCAGAATGAACGGCGTCTCGCTGGACTTGAGGATCGAGCTTTTCAGCAGCCACGCCGTCGTCATCGCTCCCACAAAGCCGGCCAGATACAGCCCCAGCATCGTCAGCGTGCGCAGCCCCAGAAAGCCGTGCAGGTAAACGATGTTGGGGATGAAGGCGGCAATCAGCAGCATGTAAACCGGCAGCCGCGCCGAGCAGGTCATGAAAGGCGTTACCAGGATCGTTGCCAGCCGGTCGCGCCTGTTCTCGATGGTGCGCGTGGCCATGATAGCCGGAACCGCGCAGGCGTAGGCCGACAGCAGCGGAATAAAAGCCTTGCCGTTCAGCCCGGTCGAACGCATCACGCGATCGGCGATCAGCGCCGCCCGCGACAGGTAGCCCGAGTCCTCCAGAATCCCTATAAACAGAAACAGCAGCAGGATCTGGGGCAGAAAGACCAGCACCGACGAGATGCCCTTCCATGCGCCGTCCAGCACCAGCGACTGGATCCATCCTGCCGGCAGCAGCGGGCGCGCCAGGCCGCCGATGCGGGCCAGAATGTCGCCAAAACCGTCCGAGAGCGGCTGGCCGATCGAGAAGACCACCTCAAAGACGCCCACAACCACCACGAGAAACAACAGCGGTCCCCAGATGCGGTGCAGCAGCACATTGTCGATCTTGCGCGTGCCCTCCACCGACAGCGGAGCCTGATAGCCCGTGCGCCGGCTTATCTGCGCAGCCCAACTGTGGGCGCTGGCGGCGTTGCCCACCACCGGCAGCGCCAGCGGCTTGGCGGCGCCGCGTTCGGTTTGCTGGTGCAGAAAGAGCGGAACCGCATCCAGCCCGGTTCCACGCACGGCGCTGATCTGGGCCACCGGCGCGCCCAGCTCGCGCGCCAGCATGAGCGGGTCGATCTGGCCGCCGCGAGCCTCCATCAGGTCGCTCATGTTCAGCAGAACCAGCGTGGGCAACCCCACCGCCAGCACTGGCGCGGCCAGCATCAACTGACGCTTGAGGTGCAGCGAGTCCAGAACCAGCAGCACCGCATCCGGCTTGGGCGTGCCCGGCATCCTGCCGCGCAGCACGTCCACGGCGACGCGCGCGTCCTCGGAATAGGGCGTAAGCGAATAGACGCCGGGCAGGTCGATCAGCGTCAGGTCCGGACGCCCCACGCCGGCCATCAGGCCCATGCGCTGCTCCACGGTGACTCCCGGATAGTTGGCGACCTTCTGCCGCAGGCCGGTCAAGCGATTGAAAAGAGTGGATTTGCCGGAGTTGGGCGGTCCAATCAATACCACCGTCCTGAGCGTCGCGGCTGGCGGCGCAACGGGCGGCTTGAAGGCTGGTGTCTCGCAGCAGGCGCTCATCGCACCGCCTCGGTCAGCTGCTGAATCTCGGGCCGGCCTGCAAGCTGGCCCGCAGGATCGGCGCCGTGGGGCGTTTCCGCGCTTTCCGTCTCCAGCGCCCGCACCCGGATCGCCTCCGCGGTCTCGTGGCGCAGCGCAATCTCCATGCCGTCCACGCCGTAGACGGTGGGGTCGCCGGCCGGCGCGCGGCGCACAGCCGTCACCAGCGCATCCGGGACAAAGCCCATGTGCATCAGGTGGTTCTGCACGGATTCAGGCAGATCGAGGGCCACCAGGACCCCGCTTTCGCCGACATTCAGTTCGCTCAGCACGCTCAACCGCCCGGCTCCCAAGGGCCGCCCAAAAACCAGCAACCTAAAACTACGACCGTAATGGTCGTAATTCAGTATACGACCATTTGACTCCAAGCCGCAAACAACGCTCCGGGGAGATCCCCTCGATGCAAAAGCATCATTCGACCTGCCGGAGGCGCATGGCTCGAAGCCGCTCTGCAATCCCTCCCGGCTGACCCCTCTGCCTGTCTTATCGGAACGATGAGCTGTTTCTATCAGCCAAACAGGATTCGATATTGTGCCCCAGGAAACCTCTCATCAACCTCCCGCATGTCGCGACAGGCTTCGGCGGCTCCGAATCCGGTCGGTCGAAAGGCCGGAAAGTCGTCTGTTTCTGCCCCATTTGTCCCGCGCCGTCCGGTCTCCGGCCGCTGTGGCGTCTAGTCTCCAGCCGCCGCTTCCAGCTCCGCGCCCAGCTTGTGCAGCTTCATCACGCGCCATTGCAGGCGGTCGAAGAAGAGGTAGACGACCGGGGTGGTGAACAGCGTAAGCATCTGGGAGACGATGAGGCCGCCGACAATGGCGATGCCCAGCGGCTTGCGCAGTTCCGAGCCGACGCCCATTCCGATGGCCAGCGGCATGCCGCCAAAGAGCGCGGCCATGGTGGTCATCATGATGGGCCGAAAGCGCAACAGACACGCCTGATAGATGGCTTCGACCGGCGGCAGGCCCTGTTCGCGCTCGGCCTGCAGGGCGAAGTCGATCATCATGATGGCGTTCTTCTTCACGATGCCGATCAGCAGGATGATGCCGATGAGGGCGATAATGCTCAGGTCGGTTCCGGTCAGCATCAAGGCGAGGATGGCGCCCACGCCCGCCGGGGGAAGCGTGGAGAGAATGGTCAGCGGATGAATCAGGCTTTCATAGAGGATGCCGAGCACGATGTAAACGGCAACCAGCGCGGCTAGAATGAGATACGGCTCGTTCTTAACCGAGTCCTTGTAGGCCTGCGTGGTCCCCTGGAAGGTGGGATGAATGGAGGGGGGCATATTCATCTCGGCCTGAACCTTCTCCAGCGCGGCGACCGCGTCGCCGAGAGCCACGTTGGGGGCCAGGTTGAAGGTGAGAGTGACGGCCGGGTACTGGCCCTGGTGATTGACCGCCAGCGAGGTTCGCTGCGACTCGTATCTGGCAATAGCCGACAGCGGCACCATCGAGCCGGTCGAGGACTTGATGAAGATGCCGTTGAGTGAGTCGGGGCTGAGCTGGTATTGGGGGTCCACCTCCATGACTACGAAGTACTGGTTGAGCGCCGTGTACATGGTGGAGACTTCGCGCTGGCCGAAGGCGTCGTAGAGCACGCTGTCGATGGCGGCGGCGGTGATGCCCAGCCGCGACGCTGTGTCGCGGTCGATGACTAAATTGGCTGCCAGGCCCTGGTTCTGCTGGTCGGTGGAAACGTCAGCCAGTTCGGGCATAGTTCTCATGCGCGCCTGAAGCTGCGGCGCCCAGGCGTTCAGCTCATTCAGATTCTCGTCGGAGAGCGTGTACTGGTATTGCGCGGCGCTGCCGCGTCCGCCGATCTGGAACTCCTGCTGGGTCTGAAGATAGAGGATCGCGCCGGGGACGGTGGTGAGCGTCCTCCGCAGCCGGGCAACGACCTGGTCGGCGGAGACCCGGCCGGGACGCTGGTTGAGCGGCTTGAGAGCGACGAACATGAAACCCGTGTTGTTGCTGCCACGTCCGCCGCCGGCAAAGGCCGTCACCGATCCGATGGCCGGATCGTCCAGCACCATCTTCGCCAACTGGCGCTGCTTGACCCGCATGGCGTCGAAGCTGATGTCCTGCGCCGCCAGTGTCTGGCCGCCCAGCCGCCCTGTATCCTGCTGCGGAAAGAAGCCTTTGGGCACGATGATGAAGAGGTAAACGTTGAGAGCCACGGTGCCCAAAACGGCAAACAGCATCAACCACTGGTGGCGCAGCACCCAGCGCAGCCCGGCGGCATATTCGCCGTGGAGCCACTGGAAGCCGCGCTCGCTCATCGCGTAGATACGGCCGTGACGGCTCTCGTCCCGCGACTTCAGGAATCGCGCGCAGAGCATGGGCGTGGTGGTGAGCGAAACCACCAGTGAAACGGCTATGGCCACCGAGAGGGTCACGGCGAACTCGCGGAAGAGCTTGCCCACAATCCCGCCCATGAGCAGAATCGGAATGAAGACCGCGATCAACGACGTGCTCATCGACAGCACCGTGAAGCCGATCTCCTTCGATCCCTTCATGGCCGCTTCAAAGGGCTTCATGCCCATCTCGAGATAGCGGGTGATGTTCTCGATGACCACGATGGCGTCGTCCACCACAAATCCGGTGGCGATAGTCAAAGCCATCAGGGAAAGGTTGTCGATGGTGTAGCCCAGCAGATACATCACGCCGAAGGTGCCCACAAGAGAGAGTGGCACGGCTACCGAGGGAATGATGGTGGCCCATATTTCGCGAAGAAAGAGAAAGACCACCAGCACCACCAGCACCACGCTGATCATGAGCGAGATCTCGACGTCGTGAACGCTGGAGCGGATGGTGGTGGTGCGGTCCACGGCCACGTCGATCTTGATGGTGGGCGGGATGGCTGCCTGCAGCCGCGGCATCTCGGCCATTACGTTGTCCACGGTGGAGATCACGTTGGCGCCTGGAATCTTGAAGACGAAGACCAGAACGGCGCTTTTCAACTCGCCGTGCTGCCCGCCGGGGCCGTTGATGCCTGACACACCCGCGGTGAGGATGTTGGCGACGCTGTCTGTGACCGTTCCCAGGTCGGAGATGCGCACCGGGGCGCCTGTCTGGGGGTTATAACCGGCAATGATGGGCGCATAGTCGCTGGCCTTGAATATCTGATCGTTGTCGTCGATCTGCCAGCGGCGGCCCGCGTCCTGAAACGCGCCCTTGGGACGGTTGGCGTTGGCGCCGGCCAGCGCCGTGCGCACCGCTTCCAGGCCCACGCCGTTCGAGCCCAACTGCATGGGATTCAGTTCCACCCGCACCGCGGGGCTGGAGCTGCCGCCCACAAACACCTGGCCCACGCCCTCGATCTGCGAGATCTTCTGCGACAGGATGGAATCGGCCATGTCGTAGATTTGCGCCTTGGGCACCACATCGGAGGTCAGGGTGAGGATCAGAATCGGCGCTTCAGCCGGATTGGCCTTGCGGTAGCTGGGATTCTGCGGCAGATAGGCAGGCAACTGGCTGCGCGCGGCGTTGATGGAGGCCTGCACGTCGCGGGCGGCGGCGTCGATGTTGCGATTGATATCGAACTGCAAAGCGACGGAAGCCGAGCCTAGCGAACTCGAAGAGGTCATCTGATTGACGCCGGCGATGCGTCCGAACTGGCGCTCCAGCGGCGTGGCGACCGACGAGGCCATGGTCTCCGGGCTGGCCCCCGGCAGCCCCGCGCTCACGCCGATGACCGGGAAATCGACATTGGGCAGCGAAGCGACGGGCAGCAGGGAGTAAGCCACCGAGCCGGCCAGCAAAAGAGCCAAGCTGAGCAGCGAAGTGGCTACCGGGCGCTGAATGAAGGGTGCGGAAAGATGCATCTCTTAGCCTCTAGCTCCTACCTTCCAGCTAGATGTTGGTTGAAGTTGGATGTCTCCCAGGTCCTAAAATCGAGACCTGGTGTGCCCGGCAGTAAGGCAATTCTTGAAGAGCCTCGTATCAGGGCAATTCTCAAAGAGCCTTGTATCAGGGCAATTCCCAAAGAGCCTCGCATCAAGGCAATTCTCAAAGAGCCTTGTATCAGGGCACGACTTCAGTCGTGCCGCAAATGGCTGCAAAAGGAATTTGGGCTTCAGCCCCTGCCCGCTTCTTCTTCGCCAAATGAACGTAGCAATAGGGATATTGCGCGGCAGAATCGGCCAGACCTGCTTTCACCGGGTTTTGAGCGATGTACTCGGAATATCGCAAAAAGCTCTCCTCGTCGTCAGCCCGCACCTCGGAAAACCCGCGTTGCCGGACCTCTCCCGAGTACTGGAATTCCCTCTTCAGGCGATAGGAGAATCCGCCCTTGATGAGTTGCATGGCCTTTTCAATGGTCATATCTCCACCGACTGTCAGAAGTAGATGCAAGTGATCCGGCATAACTACGAAATCGTGGAGAAGGAATTTTCGCGCCGCCACATACGACCGCAAGACGTCGACAAGAAGCATGGCATTTCGCTCGGACTGGAATAGGCGTTTTCCCATGCTTGTTTTGGTCGTGGTGAAGAAAACGCGCGACAAGCTGAGTATGTTTTCAGGACCGGCGTTGCGGGCGGGTATTGCCATAGCAGGGGCTAAAGCCCGATTCCTCCTTCCCAACTCTTCGGCACGGCTGAAGCCGTGCCCTGATACAAAGCCGCATACTTCCCTTCCATCAGTCGCCGGCTATCGGTTCTTGTTGGTAGCTGGTCGGAATCTCCCGCGGCTTCAGTCGCCGGGCCAGCTTGTCGAAGTAAAGATAGATGACCGGGACGGTGTAGAGAGTAAGCGCCTGCGACATGAGCAGTCCGCCGACGATGGTGATGCCCAGCGGCTCGCGCAGCTCGGCGCCCACGCCGCCGCCAAGTGCCAGCGGCAATCCGCCCAGCATGGCCGCCATGGTGGTCATCAAAATGGGCCGAAAACGCAACTGGCAGGCCTGAAAGATGGCAGCCTCGGCTGTTTTGCCCTCGCTGCGCTCGGCCTGCAAAGCAAAGTCGATCATCATGATGGCGTTCTTCTGCACAATCCCGATGAGCAGGATGATGCCGATCAGCGCAATCACGCTGAATTCGACGCGGGTAATCATCAGGGCAAGCAGAGCGCCCACGCTGGCCGAGGGCAGCGACGAAATGATGGTGATGGGGTGAATGTAACTCTCGTAGAGCACGCCCAGCACGATGTAGACGGTAATCAGCGCAGCCAGAATCAATAGCGGCTCGTTGGCAAGCGAGGTCTGGAAGGCCGCGGCCGTGCCCTGGAAGCTGGCATTGATGGCCGCCGGCATCCTGG